>TARA_R110002049_G_scaffold201563_1_pt1 | contig 20705 bp, 21 predicted proteins | sample TARA_R110002049 | Tara Oceans TARA_R110002049 (sample SAMEA4396941) | marine metagenome | biome: Polar Biome; feature: [SRF] surface water layer (ENVO:00010504); material: water (ENVO:00002006), including particulate matter (ENVO:01000060) such as... | depth 5 m
CGATGCCATGCCAGATTTGTCAGGTGGGGCCAGTTTCTCTCGTCTCAGGGCCTCGGCAATCAGATTGACGTCGCAATTCAGCGGAAGCAGGAAGCCGATGAACGCAAAACCTTGCTTCGCAAAATGAGCAACCCCGTAGGCAACAGTCTATCCGTGCTTGCCTCTATATGCCGCAGGTGCTCGTGCGTTGCACAACAAAGATGACCTTGACGAGACGGTCCTCGGGCGCCTTGTTGCAATCGGTCATGCTAATCGGCTCGCGATCGAGAATGCCACTCAAGGTGCGGCATTGCCTTCCCCAATATGTGCATCAATCGACATTTTTCCTGTGAAGGATCACGTTGAGATCAACGAAGTGGAACGTTAGATCAGCAGCGATGATGTCATGCCGTTAGCGATTATGGTGATCCCAGGTCCGTAGCGGACCTTCCTGCATTCCGCGGCGAACGTCCGCAATCCGCCCATTCTGTTAAAAAACAACATGTTGCTGACGCCGAAAGTATAGCTTTAAACGTGGGGATTTCCGAGGCAGCAAAACCACCGACAGGCCAGATTCAGATGCATTTCCTCACAGAGCCCCCGCTCAGACAGGATACCAAAGCGAGGGTCGACCAACAGCAACCGGATCAGCAGGTTCTAGTCAACCGATGGCCGACCGGCTTGGCTTTAGAAATCGGCCGGATGGGCGCAGGTGCTACCCAGATCGACTAACCGATCAATCGAGCGCAGGAGTTGACCTTGAGGAAAATGACCATCCAGCCAGAACTCGTAGAAGCTGTCTGCGCTTCCTGTCTCGGTCCCATCATCCCTCATTCCTCCAGTTGCTAAGACGAATTGGATCAGCAACTTACCCTTCTATCAAGCACGAGTCTTCAACAAGACAAGTCCCTCATGTCGAACAGTGATTACGGCTTTCTGAAGTCTTTCGTCCAATCTGTAAATTTGCACAAAGTGCTCGGCAACGAAGGCTGATAGGGCCACTTTGGCTGTCCGAGACCCCCGCTATCTCCCACAGAATTGTGCGGGTCGGCGATCCACAAAAGCTTTGCGTCCTTCAATATAGTCCGCGCTGCCGAAGCTCGCACTGATCAGCCCCTCAAGTTCGTCCCTCCGCCGGGCAACGCTGCCATCTGCAATTGCATTAAGGATTGCCTTATTACCCGCCTGTGACAGCGGCGCATTCTTCGCCATCAGGCTCAGGAATTCGCGGGCGCGTGCGACAGCATCTGCTTGGGCAAGCATGTCGACAAGCCCCAGGGACTGCGCCAGATCAAGATCAAAGATGTCTGCGCCAAGCAGGATGCGTTTGGCGCTCTTTAGGCCAACCTGCTCCATCAACAATTGACAGTCCATCAAACTATAAACGAGGCCAAGACGCCCTGCGGTGATCCCCATACGCGCATCCGCCACAGCGACACGAAAGTCGCAGGCAAGCGCGAGGCTCATGCCACCGCCAACACAATAGCCTGAGATTGCCGCACAGACCGGTTTTCCACAGTCCCGGATCGCCAGCACGGTCTCGTCATTAATGCGGTCGTACTCCATGCCCTGTTCGGCTGTCGCACGGATCTCATCGAACTCGGAGATATCAGCGCCGGTACAGAAATTGCCCCCTGCCCCAGTCAGGATGACACCCTTAATCTCAACGGTCGCCGAGACCTCCCGGAAGATTTCCCCCAACCGTCGCCACATAGACAGACGCATGGCGTTCTTTTTCTCGGGCCGGTTCAGCGTGACCGTCATGATCCCCTGATCATCCACTACTGTAACGATGTCCTGCACTGCCTTCACACCTCTGTCCTTTCGATTTGGGTTCTTGTGCAACACTATCGGCCATGTTAGTGATTGTCGAGTGTATACAATGTTACTTTAATTGGAGATTGCGAGATGCAGGCGCTCGAAGGTTTGAAAGTTCTGGAGTTGGCGAGTTTTATTGCCGGTCCCTATTGTGCGATGACGCTGGCCGATCAAGGTGCTGACGTGATCAAGATTGAGCGTCCGGGAGTTGGCGACGAAAACCGGACTGAGCCGCCCTTCGTCAATGGCGAAAGCGCACCGTTCATGCTGTGGAACCGCAACAAGAAGTCGGTCACGATGGATCTGAAAGACCCAGCACAGAAAGAACGCTTTCTTGAACTGGTCGACGAGGCCGATGTTCTGATCGAGAATTACCGCACCGGCGCAATGGACCGGCTGGGGTTTGGCTATGACGAACTTTCAAAACGCAACCCGCGCCTGATCTATGCTTCTATTTCTGGTTATGGCCGCAGTGGCGAATTTGCCACCAAGGGCGGGTTTGACCTCGTGCTTCAAGGCTTTACCGGGCTGATGGCGCTTACCGGACCAGAGGATACCGGGCCCCACCGTATGCCGATTCCCGTTTGTGACATCACGGCGGGTATGCAACTGGCGATTGGCGTGCTGACAGCGCTCGAATCCCGCCGAAAGACGGGCAAGGGCCAGTGGGTAGAGGCCTCCCTCTTTGAAGCAGGGCTGTCACTGCAACTCTATGAATGCGCGGGCGTGTTTGCCACCGGTGAAGCGCCCGAACGGCTTGGCCAACGGCACCGAGGAGTGGCGCCCTATCAGATTTTCGCCACCAGCACCGATCACATCACCATCGGGGTGGCACAGCAGAATTTCTGGCTGAAACTGTTGCGTTTGCTGGGTCGCGAAGACCTTAATGACGACCAGCGTTTCGCCAACAATGCCGAGCGTGTGGCCAACACCCGTGAGTTGGTTCCTTATCTGGAGGCCGAGCTGGTCAAACAGTCAGCGGAACACTGGTTGGCGGCCCTTGAGGCCGAGGGCGTCCCCTGTGGCGTGATCCAGACCACCGACCGCGCGCTAGCGCATCCGCTCGCCAAAGAGCGCCAGATGGTTGTCCCGGTCAGCCACCCGGTGGCGGGGGAGCATCAGACCCTCGGCGTGCCGATCAAGCTTTCGGCGACGCCCGGCTCGGTCCGGCACCCCGCGCCGCTGCTGGGCCAGCACAACAGCGAGATGGACACGCTCTGGCGCAAAACTCGCGCACTCGCCGACGCTGGCGGGGCCAAGTAACCTGCCCGGGCGGCAGGTTCTGCCGCCCCCAACTCCCCCCAGCGTGCCAGACACGCAATGTGCGGGCGCGGTACCGTTTTCCTACCTTTCAGCCACAGGTCGCAGCCATGAAGCCAGATTATCCCGATACCCTTTTGTTCATTGATGGCCAGTGGCGCGCGGCGCACACGGGCGCCACACTTGATGTGATCAATCCCGCGACTGAAACGGTCATTGGCACGGTGGCCCGAGCGAGCAAGGCCGATCTTGACGACGCGGCGCAAGCCGCCGCACGCGGCTTTGACGCTTGGCGCAATATGTCGCCGCTGGATCGATCCGCGCTGATGCGCGCCGCGGCCGATTTACTGCGGCACCGCGTAGAACGGATTGCCGCGATCATGACATTGGAACAGGGCAAGCCACTTGAACAGTCGCGGATCGAGGTGCGCGCGGCGGCGGACATCATCGACTGGTTTGCCGAAGAAGGGCGGCGCACCTATGGGCAGGTCATCCCGGCACGACATCCTGACGTCATGCAGCTCGCAATAAAACACCCCATCGGCCCAGTGGCGGCTTTTACACCGTGGAACTTTCCGATCAACCAAGCAGTGCGCAAGATCGCTGTCGCTTTGGCCGCAGGCTGCTCCATTGTCGTGAAAGCACCAGAAGAAACCCCCGCCGCGCCCGCCGAGCTGATCCGTGCCTTTGCCGACGCAGGGGTGCCTGCCGGGGTGGTAGGCCTTGTCTATGGTATGCCCGCCGAGATCTCCGAACACCTCATCGCGCATCGCGCCATTCGCAAGATCAGCTTCACCGGCTCGACCCCCGTGGGAAAGCTTCTGGCCGGTCTGGCCGGGCACCAGATGAAACCTGCAACAATGGAATTGGGTGGCCATGCGCCGGTTCTTGTCGCGGCAGACGCCGACCTCGACAAAGCCGTGACGCAGATGGTGGGCCACAAATTCCGCAACGCCGGGCAAGTCTGCATATCGCCAACGCGTTTCCTAGTGGAAGAACCGCTTTTTGAGAGCTTTGTCGACAAGTTCGTGGCTGCTACAAAGGCCCTTGTCGTCGGGGATGGGTTCAGCCCCGATAGTGACATTGGCCCACTGGCCAACAGCCGCCGCATTCCTGCAATCGAATCACTGCTGCAGGATGCCACCGCACAGGGCGCACGCATCGCGACAGGGGGCGCGAGGGTCGGCAATAAAGGCTGGTTCTTTGAGCCAACAGTGGTCACCGATGCCCCGACCAGTGCAGACATCATGAACGAAGAGCCTTTTGGCCCGGTGGCCATCATCAACCGCTACGCCACCCTTGATGCGATGATCGAGGAAGCCAACCGGCTCGACTACGGCCTTGCCTCCTACGCCTACGCGCGCGATCACACCACCATTCACCGATTTGCCAGCGAGGTGTCCGCCGGCATGATGAGCATCAATCATGTGGGGCTCGCCCTGCCAGAACTGCCCTTCGGCGGTGTCCGCGACAGCGGCTACGGCACCGAGGGCGGCTCAGACGCGATCAACGCCTATCTCGACACCCATTTTGCAACCATAAAAGCCTGATTTCCCGGCCCATTTACCTGGAGAGACTTATGAAAGACGCCATCCCCAACGCAGACCTCAGTGCGGCCTGCCGTAAAACGATGCTGCACCCCGTCAGTTCGGTTGCCGATTTAGCCCGCACTGGCCCCACCCTTTACAAACGTGCAAAGGGCACCATGCTCGAAGATTCCACCGGCCGCGTGCATGTCGACATGGGGGCTGGGTTGTGGTGCGTCAATGTCGGCTACGGAAGGCCTGAGTTGGTTGAGGCCGGTGCCGAGGCGCTGCGCAATCTCAGCTACCAGCACCATTTTGGAAATTCAGCCGCCGAAGACACGGTTCGCCTGTCAGAGCGTCTTGTGCAGCTCTTTGCCGAAAATGCGGGCGCGGCGCACCTCAACCGCGTTTTCTATGGCACCTCCGGGTCAGATGCGAATGACACGGCTTATAAGCTTGTGCGTTATTACAACAATCTGCGCGGCAAGCCGGCAAAGAAAAAGATCATCTCCCGCATCGGCTCCTACCACGGTCTGACCGCCGCCGCGACCAGCCTGACGGGGATTGAAGCCTATCACAAGATGTTCGACCTGCCGCTGCCAGGTGTGCTGCATACCTCCTGCCCGCATTACTACCGTTACGGCCAGACCGGCGAAAGTGAGGCGCAGTTCAGCGACCGGATGGTCGCCGATCTTGAGAACCTGATCAACCGCGAAGGGCCCGAAACCATCGGGGCGTTCATCGCGGAGCCGGTGATGGGCACGGGCGGGGTTTTCCTGCCGCCGCCGGGCTATTTTGAAAAGGTGCAAGCGCTGCTCGACAGACACGACATCCTGCTGATCGCCGACGAGGTTATCACCGGTTTTGGCCGCCTTGGCCATTGGTTTGGCACCGGCGCGTTTAATCTCAAACCCGACATCGTATCGCTGGCCAAGGGGCTAACCAGCGCCTACTTCCCAATGTCCGCCTCGATGATCAGCGACCGGGTTTATGATGTGCTGGCCGACAAATCAGATGAAACCGGCGCGTTTATGCACGGTTTCACCTATTCCGGCCACCCCGTCGGCAGCGCCATTGCGCTTGCCAATATCGACGTGATCGAGCGCGAAAATCTTGTCGAACGGGCGGGCACCTCGGGCCGCTATTTGCTCAAGGCGCTTCAGGACGCCACCGCTGACAACCCCTTTGTTGGTGAGGTACGTGGCATGGGGTTGATGATCGGGGTCGAATATGTCGCCGACAAAGCCAACAATACCCCCTGCCCCGAAGGCGCAGCACCGCACAAAATCGTCTCTAAACACGCCTTTGATCAAGGTGTCTTGCCGCGCGCCCTGCCCTTCTTGCCGGTGAACTCCTTTTCGCCGCCGCTAACGGCCACCACGGCGGAAATGGATGAAGGCGTCGCCCGCTTTGCCCGCGCCTTGGAGGCGGCGATGCCAGAGTTGGAAAAGCTGCTGGGCTAAAGGCCGCACTCTTGCGGACCGTCGCAGGCCCGCAGAGATCCCCAACAAAGCAAAAGGCGCCGATGGTCCAGTCCATCGGCGCCCTTTTTTTCGGGTTCGTCCCTCTGCGTTCAGCTCAAAAGACTTTGTGCAATATGACGGCCGATTGGCAATGAAGACGTCGCCGCCGGGGACGGGGCATTGCAGACATGCAAGGTGTGGCGCGTACGGGTAAAGAGGAAGTCATCCACCAGCGTTCCGTCCTTTCGCACCGCCTGTGCGCGGATGCCGGGCCGATAGCGCGACAGATCCTGCAACCGAATCCGGTCGCAGTAGCGTTGTACCCGGCGTAGGTAGAGCCGTTTCAGCGCCGAGGCCGACAGTTCAGACAGGGCCGAGCCTGCATTGGCGGCCACCAGCCGCCAAAATCCGGGATAGCTCACCGAGGCCGCCAGATCACGCAGGCAGATGTCTGTCTTGTCATAACCTTCGCGTGCCATGGCCATTACCGCATTTGGCCCCACGGTAAAGCCACCATCCATCTTGCGCGTCAAATGCACCCCTAGAAAGGGCCGCGCCGGGTCGGGCACCGGGTAGATCAGGTGGCGGACAAAGTCTTCCGGTTGGTTGTTCACGCGGAAATACTCGCCGCGAAACGGGATGATGCGGAAATCAACTTGGGCACCAAAGGTCTGCGCCATTCGGTCCGCTTGCAACCCAGCACAAAAGACCGCCTTGCCCGCCGTAAATTGCCCCCTAGTTGTGCGCACGGTGACGCCCTGGGCGTCCTCGCTGCCGCCAATCACCTCGTGATCAAAAATCAGGGTGCCGCCTGCTTCTTTAAATTCCGAGGCCATGCTGCGGGTTACCTCCGCAAAATCGACGATGCAGGTCGAAGGCGACAGGAGTGCTGCTTCGGCCTTGACGTTGGGCTCTGCCGCACGGGCCTCGGCCCGGTTCATCCGCTCGATCTCGATCCCATTGGCGCGGGCGCGTTCCTCCAAGGCGTGCAGCCTTACGGTCTCGGCTTCGTCAACCGCGACAATCAGCTTGCCGCAAGCCTCAACCGCCACGCCACGCTCCTCGCAATAACGCCGCATTTCCTGTTTGCCCTCGCGGCAGAACTGCGCTTTCAAACTCCCGGGTGCATAATAGACCCCCGCGTGTATCACCCCGGAGTTGCGTCCCGATTGATGTCGAGCGACGGCACTCTCCTTTTCCAACAACACGATGCGTGCTCTCGGGTGTGCCTGTTGAAGGCTACGGGCCGCAGCGAGGCCAACGATGCCTCCACCGGCGATCAGGTAGTCATAGGTCTTCATGGAACGGTCCTCATGTAGGTTCCGGCTAGCGCATCACCAGCTGCGGCAGCCAAGTTGTGAGAGGGGGCACCAGCGCGATGACGAAGGCACAGCAGATCAGCGCGAGGAAATAGGGCAGGATCGCCTTTGTGTAGGTCGCCACCGAAATCCCTGCGATGGCATTGACCAAAAACATGCACAGGCCCACCGGCGGGGTGATCAGCCCCAGCATCGTGCTGAACACCACCGTCACGCCCAGATGAACCGGGTCCATCATCAGCTGCGGGGACAGGGTCAGCAGAATAGGCACGATCAGAACGATCAGCACCACAGTTTCGATCAGCAACCCGAGGACCAAAAGCAGCACCACCACCAGACAGCGCAGCACAACCGGATCAGACGAGATCGACAGCAAAGCATCGGCTAACATCTGGCCAAAACCCTCACGCACCAAGATCCAGCCGAACAGATTGGACACCGCGATCACAAACATGATCATCGCAGTAAGGCGTGCCGCGCCCAGAACGATGGGCAGCAAGGCCCGCGGGGCCAATTGCCGAAAGATTACCATCTCAAGCAGCAGCGCATAAAAGACCGCAATGGCCGCGGCTTCGACAGGAGTAAAAATGCCTCCCACGATTCCGCCGACGATTATCACTGGAAGCATAAGATCTAACGCGGCATGGCGCAGTGCAACAAAGAACTCGCCCAGCTCGAACCGCTCGCGCGTGCGATAGTTTCCCCGCCGTGACATGACATAGACGGTGAGGATCAGAAAGCCGGTCATGATCAGCCCTGGCACGATCCCGGCAATGAACAGCTGACCGATGGAAACCTGCGCAACGGAGCCGTAGATTACAAAGGGCACGCTGGGGGGAAAGATTGGCCCGATGACCGAGGAGGCCGATGTGACAGCCGCGCTCATTGGCGCGGGATAGCCGGATTTCTTCATCGCGGGGATCATCGTCGCCCCCTGCCCTGCGGCATCGGCAGTGGCCGACCCCGACATGCCAGCCATCAACAAGCTCGACAGTACATTGACCTGCGCCAGCCCGCCGCGCACATGGCCGATCATCGCATCCGCTAATCGCAGCAGCCGTGCCATGATGCCGCCGCCATTCATAATTGCCCCTGCGAGCATAAAGAGCGGTGCCGCCAGCAGCGGGAATGAATCTGCCCCTGCGATCATGCGTTGACCCACCACGGGCCAAGGCGTGCCGGTCATGACGACATAGAGGATCGACGCCCCGGCAATCGCATAGGCAATCGGCACGCCGACAAGGGCCATGCCGAAAAACAGCAGGATGAGAACTTCAACCGCCATTGGATGTCTCCCCCGACACAAGCGTTGCGATGTCCTGAACCACTTGGGCCAGCACCACGAGCATGGTCGCAATCGCGCCCACAGGCAGGGCCCCGTAGATGAAATACATGCCGATCCCGAGCGCCGGAGACGTCTGGCTGCCGAGTGCTGCGATGGCAAAGCCGGCCCAGACGATCGCCCCCAGAATGGCCAGCACGACCAGATTGGTGACCACCCGCATCAAAAGTTGACCGCCCGGCGGCAACAGGGGCGCGATCCAGTCCACCCCGATCTGTTCGTTTTTGAGTTGCACCGAAGCAATCCCGATAAACGTAAGCCAAATCAGCATGAAACGCGCAAGTTCCTCGGTCCAGAAGGGGGGCGCGGAGAGGGCATAGCGCATCACCACTTGGGTGAAGACAGATAAGGCCAGCACGGCAAGCGCCGCGACCATCACCCCATGCAGAAGACCTATGGCGAGGCGGGCGATCTTTGAGCCGGTTCGGTCAGTCATGGCGCGGCTCCGGCTTGAGTTGCAATCCGTCACACAGATGCGACGGAGTGGCTGTGCCGAGACTGGCCTTAAGGGTCGCTTTTACGTCGGAGGGCCAAGGTGCGGATCGGCGTGCCTTCAGATCGACATGCATCGAGACTTGCTCAAGCACGGCAATCACCCGGCCGGCATCTGCTGCAGTCAATTCGTGACGGTATTTGATCCGTTTGGCGTCGACCCCAATCAGCGTAGAGTGAACCTCGACATCATCTCCAAGTGACGCCTCGCTAAGGTAGGAAACATGCGCGCCGAGGGCGAAAGTGCTGCACCCAGTGCGCGCCGCATAAGTTTCACCGATCTGGAGCGCATCAAGAAGATTATCCGTGCCCAGATCAAACAAGTGGGCGATCCAGGTCACATTTAGATGGCCATTATAGTCCGTCCAGGCCGATATGATTCGCCGTTCGACCGGCGCAACGGGTCGGTCCTGCCCCATTTCGTCTACCTCATGCCCCATACAACTCTCCCGGTTTTCAGTTATTTTCAGCGTCCAGTGCAATCTACGCCGCACTTCATTTTGTATACAGTAGACTAAACACAATATCTTTGCTATCCAATTTCTGACGGCGCATGGCGTCTGTCTAAAAATCTGCTGCTTGCGCCCTAATCGGCGGAGGCACAGATCCACAGGGAGCAAAAAATGATCAACCTTTCCATTCGACAGATTCGCGGACTGGCCTTCGCGACCGTTGTAAGCTGCGCAGCAGTGCTGCCCGTCGCTGGCTTTGCCCAATCCGTGACTGCCAATTTGAACCATCAAATGACCGGCACCGTGATCGACGAGGCGGTTCAGCGCATGGCAGCCGACCTTGAGAGCCAGAGCGATGGGCGCATTGCCATCAAAGTTCACTCTCGCGGCGAACTGGGGGGCGAGCGCGACATGTTTGACCTCATGCAAGTGGGGGCGATCGAAATGGGGGTAACCGGGTCCGTCATCGTCTCTGCTGTGGCACCGGAATATGGCGTTCTGGATGCGCCCTATCTGTTCAATTCGCCCGAGCATCTGGCCAAGGTGATGGACGGGCCAATCGGCGCAGGCCTCAAAGAGACCCTGATCGACCGTAAGGCCATTCGCATCATCGGCCGCATGGACCGCGCCCCTCGGCATCTGTCCACGGGCGGCAAAGAGGTCCGCACCCCGGCCGACCTTAGTGGGCTTAAAATCCGGATGCGCGAAATCCCCGCCCAGATCGAAGCTTTCCGCGCTCTTGGTGCAAGCCCGGTGCCGATGGCCTTTGGCGAGGTCTATACCGCGCTGCAAACCGGGGTGCTTGATGCCCAAGAAAACCCGCTCGATATCATCATGGGCACCAGCCTCTATGAGGTACAGAAAACGATCACCCTTACTGGTCATGTCCGCGAAGTGCAGTATCTGGTCGTCTCAGACATGTGGTGGCAGTCGCTGTCCGACGAGAACCGCGCCTTGGTACAACAGGCTGCGGACCAAGCCATGAGCTGGGGGCAAGGCCGCGTCTATCAGGCAGACGCCGATCTGGTTGAAACGGCAAAGGGCAAGGGGCTGACCGTCATTGAACTGACCCCGGAGCAACGCGCGAGCTTCAGCGCCGGTGTCGCGGACCTTCCGCAGAGATTTGCTGGGAAATGGAAAGACGGTCTGTATCAGCAGATCGTCGACGCCGGGAAGTAATCTCACTTTGGCATGGCGCCGCACCTCCCCCATGGCGGCATGCCCCCTCCAGACTAGAAAGGCGCTACGTTGACCCCGCTTATCCTCAAAATGCCCAACGCCCGAAAGGTGCTGCATCTTCTTGGTGCCGTCACTCCGCAGACCAAGCTGTTGATACTGCATGACCCGACAACCGCAGCGAACGCAGAAGCATTGGCCGTAGCCGCATCCGAGCTGGGCGCGCAATTCAGCATGTTACGGGAAATGCCTGCCACACATCACGGTGGCCAATTGTCCGAAATTGCAGCCGCCGCAATGAAAGAAGCGGATCTAGTGGTTGCGCCCATGCAAACCAATGCGGCCCATACCAACGCCCGTCGCGCCGCGCAGGAAGAGGCGGGCACCCATGTGATCTGCCTTCCTGAGGCCATGGCCGATGATTTCTTCCTCGCCCCCGGATGGAACGCGGATTTCGAAGCGCTGCGTCCGCAGATAGATGCATTGGGCGCGGCGCTCGACCGGGCCGAAACCGCCCGCGTCACCTCGCGCCACGGCACCGATATTACCATGTCGATCAAGGGCCGCCGGGGCCGTGCGTTGAACGGCTTTTCCAATAGCGTCGATATTTCCGCGGGCTATTGCCTTGAAGCCTCCATCGCCCCTGTTGAGGGCACGGCCAATGGCATCATCGTCGTCGATGCCTCGATCCCCGGTTTTGGGTTAATCGGGGCAGACCCCGTTGTCATCCACTACAAAGACGGCATGGCCACCTCTATTGAAGGCGGCCCGCAGGCCGACGGATTTCGCGCGCTGTTGGAAAGCTTTGACGACCCCAATGTTTACAACCTCGGTGAGCTTGGCATCGGCATGAACCCCGAGTGCCAGTTGGACGGGACAATGCTGAGCGATGAAAGTGTCTGGGGCGGGTTTCAACTGGCGCTCGGCACCTCCGCACCCGGGGGAAAATGCCAGGCTGCCGCCCATTACGACACGGTCCTGACAGGCGCCAAACTCGTCCTCGACGGCCAGACAGTTTTCGACGACCGAAACTTGCTTATCTAATCCCAACCCAGATTTCCACCACCGCGGGAAACTCTGGAAACTATTCAAAAACAAACTTGTATACAGTCCACAAATTGATTGACCCCCTCTTTCGCCCCGTTAATCTCAGTCAAACGAAGTGGTTTGCGGGGCGCGATGACACCGATACCACAAAGGAACCAAAATGCTCGAACGTATGGAAATGATGAAACCCGTGGGTGTGATCTTGGATCAATGCCTTAACCTGCAAGCGGGTGAACAATTGCTGGTACTTGCCGACACCGACAATCTGCGCATCGGCCAGATGTTTGCCCTTGCCGGACAGATGCGGGGAGCTGAAACGATTTTTTTGACATATAAACCCCGCAGCCGCCACGGCGAAGAGCTGCCGAGCATTATTGCAGAGGCCATGAAAGCCGCCGATGCTATCGTCGCCCCGACGGCTTTTTCGGTTAACCACACCTCGGCCCGCAAGGCGGCCAGCGATGCTGGCGCGCGGCTTATTTTCTTCCCCGGCTGTAAAGAGGACATGTTTCTCGACGGTTGCTTAGACATTGATTTCATCGCCCAGTCGAAGGTTATCGCCGATTTATCTGAGGTGCTTGAACGAGGCCGTGAGGTGCATCTGACCAGCAATGACGGTCGCACCGATCTAAAAATCAACATCGCTGACCGCCACGCGGTGCCCCAGAACGGCATCTGCCATGCGCCGGGCTCGATTTCCCCCCCTCCCTGCATCGAAACCGCCGTGGCCCCTGTCGAATACACCACCGAAGGCGTCGTTTGCATCGACGGAGCGGTGGTGCCGGGCGGCGAGGTGCTTGAACCTTTCATGCTGACATTTGAAAAGGGCCGTATCGTATCCGTCGATGCCTCGACAAAGGACGGCCGGATGCTTGATCAGCTGCTTGCCAGCTACAATGACAAGGAAATTTACAGCCACGTCGAGCTTGGCTTCGGCCTCAACCCCAAGGCAAAGATCGGCCGCGGCGTCGAACTCGAAGACGAAGGCGAGTTTGGCACGATCCACCTTGGCATCGGCAATGGCATCACCTTTGGCAGCACGATCCGCGCTTCTGGCCATATCGATCTGGTAGTGCGCCACCCCATCGTCAGCGTCGACGGCAAGGTGGTTTTGAAAGACCGCGAACTGTCGCTTTGACACATCCGGCGCAAGCGCGCGCAAGACGGGCTGCGCCACCCCATCCATCAGAACAGGGAGTTCTATGACATGACCGACTATAACAGACGCCAATTTCTAGCCGCGGCGGGCACCGGCGCACTCGCCATGACCTTGGCCCCCAAGGCGGCATTGGCCCGCGAGTGGCCGACCCGGCCCGTCACCATCGTAATCCAATATGGAGCGGGCGGGGGCACTGATACGATCATCCGTGCTCTGGCCAAGGCGCTGGAGAAGTCCTTTGACGTGGGCATCCGTGCCGTCAATCAACCCGGCGCTGCGGGCGCCTTGGCGACCGACCATGTGGAGGGAAAGCGGCCCGACGGCTACTGGTTGCTCGGCAATGCCGATTACAACAAGATCTTCCGCGTGCTGGGCTATGCTGACGAAGCCCCTTGGCAGACGTGGCAGTTCTACAAGATTGGCCGCTCGCTCCCGGCCTGGGCTGTTCCGATCGACTCCCCTTATCAGACCCTCGGTGATGTGGTGGAGGCCGCCAAAGCCAACCCCGGCGGCGTTCGGATATCAAACTCCGGGATTGGCACGGTCTGGCACGAGGCCACGCTGGTCGCGCTGGAATATTCCACGGGCGCGAGCTTTAGCCATATTCCCTATCAGGGCGGCGCGCCTGCGGCCTTGGCAGCCCTTCAGGGTGAGGCTGATGTTGTGGCCACCGGCATTCAAGAGCAGGTCGAATATCTGCGCAGCGGCAAGCTGCGCAACATCGGCGTCTTCCTTGATGAGCCGCTGGAAATCGAGGGGCTCGACACGCCGCTGCAACCCGTCACGGCATCGGTTCCCGGGTCCGGCGATCTGGGGCTGATCCAAGGGGTCTATGCTTTGGCCGTGCGCCGAGATTCCCCGCAAGAGGTGCATGAAGCGCTGCGCGTCGCCGTGGCAGAGGCCGTCGCCGACGAAGGATTTGCTAAGGTCCTTGCAAATCGGGTTATGTTCCCCGAGTTCCTGACCGGCGAGGAGGCCGACCGCGAGGCTGCGCTTTTTGAATCCGTGACCTCATGGCTTTACCATGACAACGGTTTGGAAGGCCTGCAAAAGACCCCCGAAGAGGTCGGCATCCCCCGGCCCAAGGATTTTGCCGCCGCTTGGCCCCCTGCGGATTACAAAGCGATCTTCTGAGGATAAACTTTTTCTGCCCCCATACACTGGGGTATAGGGGCAGAAATCCGGGGCGGCCTATCCGCGCCTAATCAACTTCTACCAGCCTAAGGAGAGGCCTCATGAGCGCGCAACGAGACACCCATCTGTTGCCAAGTGTCCTGACAGCGGGCTTGGGCGGTGTTCTGGTCTTCAAAGGTTTGTCCATGCCGCACCCCCGAGGCTGGAGCTCTTCGCCCGGGTTGTTTCCGATCATCATTGGCGGGGTGCTTGTGTTACTTGCACTGCTGCTCTTGGCAGAAAGGCGGAAGTTACGTGCCCGACCTGCAGGGGCCAAAGTCTTTCCGCAGGTGCCGATCAACATCAAGGTCATCGGCGCGGTCTGCGGCTCGCTTGCGCTGTATATTCTAGCGCTTCATTACCTGCCTTACGAGCCGCCCACCTTTATCTACCTTGTCTTGGCCATGCTTGCCTTTGGCAGCCGGTCCGCGCCTTCTATCCTTTTGGCGGCGCTTGGCTTTACCGTTGTCATTTCAGTCCTCTTCACCCGGGTCTTGGGAACCTTGGTGCCCGGCAGCTACAGCCTGCTGGAACTAATCCCCTATTGAAACCCACGGCCCGGGAGGTCCATCTTGTTCAGCTTTTTTGACGCTTTTGGTGCATCGCCGATCCTGTTTTCGGTACTCGGCGCAGGTGCCGGTATCATCTGGGGGGCCATGCCCGGCCTGTCGATGACCATGGGCATGGCGCTTTTGGCAACCTTTTCCTACGGGATGGACATCCAAAGCGCCGCTGCCTTCTTAATGGGCATTTATACCGGCGCCACCTTTGGGGGTGCAATCAGCGCCATCCTTATCAACATTCCCGGCACGCCAGATTCAGTCCCCATTCAGCTCTGCGGCTACCCTCTTACGGAACAGGGCCGAGGCGGCGAAGCGATCGCCACCGCGATCTTCGCCTCGTTTATCGGCAATTGGGTCGGCCTCTTGGCGCTCGCGCTCGTGGCTCCGCTTCTGATCGTTTTTGCGCTGAACTTCGGGGCGTGGGAGCAGTTTCTCCTCGCGCTATGGGGCATCCTTCTCGCAGGCAGCATATCGGGTGAGTCGGACAGCATGGTCAAAGGCTGGATCTCGGGCTGGATCGGCCTTGCCATCGCGATGGTCGGTCTGGAACCAATCCTTGGTTATCCCCGCCTTGTGTTTGATGTGCCTGAGTTACGCGGCGGCGTTGCCTTTATCCCGGTGCTGATCGGCCTCTTTGGCATTGCCGAGGTGATGAGGATCGCTGGCCGACAGAGCCAAAACACCGAGGCGCGCCCCGTTGGCCGGGTCTGGCCGCGTTTCGACCTGCTGCGGCGCTACTACAGGTCTGCGCTGCGCTCCAGCGCAATTGGAACGGTGGTCGGCGTGATCCCGGGCGGTGGTGCGCCCATGGCAAATTTCCTCTCTTACGAAATAGGCCAACGCGCATCGGGCAAGCAATTCCACAAGGGCAGCATGGAAGGGGTGATCTGCACCGGAACCTCCGACAACGCCGCCATCGGTGGCTCGCTACTGCCCGCGTTGGCTCTGGGCATTCCCAGCTCTGCCGCCATTGCCGTGGTCATGGCGGCGCTGGCCTATCATGGCGTGGTGATCGGCCCTTCGCTTGAGCAGAGCCAGCCGGGTTTCCTTGTCTTTCTCTTTGGCACGCTGATCGTCGCCAACCTTGCCATGTATGTACTTGGCTTTGCCCTGCTCAAGCCGATCATCCGTTTGTTGGCGATGCCACCTGCCCTGCTGATGCCGATGGTGGCAATGCTGTGTATGATCGGCGCCTATTCGGTGCAACTGTCGGTCTTTGACATGTGGGTGGCAATTGGCTTTGGAATTTTTGGCTATCTGCTGGTGCGGTATGACTTCCCGCTTGCCCCGATGGTGTTTGCCCTGATCTTGGGCAAAATTGCGGACGAAAATCTCCGTAAATCCGCGATCATCTTTTCCGAAAACACCACGTCACAGCTGCTGTCACGGCCGATTGGCCTGATTATCCTTCTACTCATCCTCGTGACGATCCTTTATGGTATCGTCACGACGTTAAAGGCCAAGAGCCGCCCCGCGCAGGATGCTACCGATTTGAATGTTTAGGTTTTTTCCTTCGGGATTTGCACGAACAGGAAGGACAGAAAAATGAACAGTCATACTGGGCGGCCAAAGCTGCCGGACGTGCTCGGGCTTGAGTTGGCCGGCATCATCGAAAGCCGTATCATCCGGTTGGAATTCGAACCCGACACCCATCTGACGGAACAGCAAATCTGCGCCGAATTCGATGTCAGCCGCTCCCCCGTCCGCGAGGCCTTTCGCCAGTTGGAGGCCACCGGGCTAGTGGTGCGCCACAAGCGGCGCGGCGTGCGGGTGACCCCGATGTCCTATAAACATGTCGATGAAATCTATGTGGTTCGGACCCCGCTGGAGAGCATCGCTGCCGCGCTTGCGACTGAACATGCCAGCGAAGAAGACCTCGAGTATCTCGGCCAGACCGTCAGACAACTCGAAGAGACCCTCGCCTCAGACGATGCGGCCGGATTTTTTGCCGCCAATATAGACTATTTCGAGCGCATCCACAGCATCACCGGAAATGCAACGCTGCAAAACATTCTGCGCACCATTGAAAAACAGGCAATGCGCTATCGCTATTTTGCGCATCGGTACAGCAAAGACATGCAGAAAAGTTCCACCGCCAACCTAAGGCGCATACTAGACCGGATGCGCGACCGCGATGTCGAAGGTGTGCGGTCCGATACTGAAGCCATGATGGTGCAGGCGCATAAGCTCATCGTCGATGTGCTGAAGGAGTATCCAGCGCTGACCGAAAGCGCTGAAAGTTAGACAGCGCGCGCTGGTAGACAATCACTGCGCTTTCAAATTACCGAAACTCGACCTCTTGTTGCGCATTCCGGGGTGGTGTGCCCCCATCGGGTGGTGCAGTTCTATCGGTAATGCATGGTCGGCTATTAGTCTATCGGGACGATGCTTTCTGGCGCTTCCGGCCCAAAGGCGTCATTCGAATGGTCTCAGAGGGTTGTCCGCTTTGGAGCGGAAGACCAGTCTGGAGCAGTGCGTCGGCCTCGGTTGCACGGTCATTTCACTGTTCCAGTTTTCTGCGCCGCTCAAGATTGGGCGCGCCGTAGGCCAATTCATTCGCTCTCGATGCTGTCCGAAACCAACCTCCAAAGGGCGCTTGCGACCGGGCCGGGTGTTGTGTCCCTTCGGCGGATGGCAAAGATTTCGGATCGCCTTTGGCGAAAGCCATCGACCTCTATCGGAATCAGTGAACCGTCTGCGATTTCCTGCTGCATCAGGTGATCAGGCATACCGCCCCATCCCAGCCCCGATAGAATGACCTGCTTCTTGGCCGCAAAGTCCGAAACCGTCCACCTGCGGCCACCGGGCAGAAGATCGCGGCTCTGGCTGTCCTCTGCCCCCGCAGTGCCCGCCACGACGATCTGGGGAAGGGCCTGCATTGCCGACAGGGGCAACGGCCCGGAACCCAGCCGTTCTGCAAGCTCCCGGCAGGCCACCGGGCGTATCATGACGACGGCCATGGGGCGAGTCTCGACCTCTTCCAGCGGGACCCCGTCGACGGTCGCGATCGCGACATCGGCCCGACCTTCAATGAGACGCGCGATCGCGCCTCCCATCATTTCGGTCGACAGTCGAAGATGGGTGGCGGGAAAGCGGGTCCCCAGATCGCCCAGCATCGGCAGCAACAGGTCCAGCGGCAGGGTCGCGCTGACGGCGAGGCGGAGCTCGGGCTCTTCCCGGGCCTTGAGGCGGTTGGCCGTAGCGTTCAGTTCCCGCATCTGGGTCAGAACGCGGGAGGCCTCGCGATAAAACACCCGGCCCTCCGCCGTCAGGATCGGTCGATAGGCGTCCCGTGACAGAAGCCTCAGGTCCAGCTCGTCCTCAAGCTGGCGGATCGTGTGGCTGATGGCGCTTTGCGATTTGTGCAACCGGTCCGCGGCCCCCCGAAACGTGCCGGTGGCGACAATTGCGTCCAGAGCGAGAAGTTGGCTGTGCTTCATGATGATCGGGTATACTAATCGTTGATGTGAAAACTTGATATTATTAATAAATCGAATTCGCCGGTAGGGACAAGGTATTCTCAAACCTGGAGACCCACTGATGAAACTCTACTACAAACCCGGGGCCTGCCCGCTTGCCAGCCACATCGCGCTCTATGAGACCGGTGTTGCCTTTGAAATCGAGGTTGTCGATACCGATGCGGGCCTCACGGCCTCGGGCGCGGACTTCCGGGAGATCAACCCGAACGGTTATGTGCCGGCCCTGCGTCTGGAGGACGGAGCTGTGCTGACCGAAGGCGCGGCGGTCCTTCAGTTGATCGCCGACCGGCACCCCGATGCCGGGCTGGCCCCGGCTCCGGGCAGCTTTGAGCGTGCCCGCCTGCACGAGGCGCTGAACTGGATCTCGGCTGAACTGCACAAGGCCTTCGGCCCGCTGTTCCGCGCCAGCGCCTCCGAGGACGAAAAATCCGCTGCCCGCGCCGCGGTCTCCAAGACGTTCGACCGCGTCGAGGCCCAATTTGCCGATGGCCGGACCTGGATGGTGGGGGACAGTTTCACCGTCGCCGACGCCTATCTCTTCGCTGTGGCGAACTGGGCGAATTTCACCGAAATCGACCTGTCCCGCTGGCCGAACCTCGCCGCTCTGGTGGAGCGCGTGTCGGCCCGGCCGGCGGCGCAAAAGGCAATGAAGGCCGAAGGACTGATCCAGTGACCCCCGCCGCGTATCGCCAGATAGCCGAGTTGATGGAGATCTATTTCGAGGGGCTCCATCAGGCCGACAGCACCTTGTTGCGCCAGGTTTTTCACCCACACCTTGCCTATGTCTGCGCGACCGATGGGGACGAGCTCTACCTCGATCTCGACACCTACATGGCGCGCGTCGACGGGCGCGAGCCGCCGGCCCGGCGCGGCGACCCGCGTGACGAGGCAATCCTGGACATCGCCTTCGGCAGCCCCCGCCTGGTCTGGGTCACCGCCCGCATGAGCATGATGGGGCGTAGCTACCTCGACCACCTGACACTGGTTCCGCACGAGGGTGCATTGCGCATTGTAACCAAGGTTTTCACCTACATTCCCCGAAAGGACTGACCCATGCCTTATGTCAACATCAAGGTCACCCGCGAAGGCGGACCGGATGGAACCGGCCCTTCGCCCGAAGAAAAAAACCGCCTCATCAAGGGCGTCACCGACCTGCTGCAACAGGTGCTGGGCAAGTCCCCGGCGACCACCTTTGTCGTGATCGACGAGGTCGCTCTCGAAGATTGGGGCATCGGCGGGCTTCCGGTGCCGGAATATCGGAGGCATCAGTGAAAACCCGTCTGACAGAGGTCTTCGGCCTGTCGGTGCCTGTCATCCAGGCGCCGATGGCCTTCGTCGCCGGGGGCGTTCTGGCCTCCGCAGTGTCGCGCGCAGGCGGGCTGGGCCTGATCGGGGGCGGCTATGGCGATACCGATTGGTTGAAGGCGCAGTTCCTCGCGGCGGGGGAGCAGCCGGTGGGTTGCGGCCTCATCTCGTTCTCGGTCGCGAACCGACCGGACATTCTGGACCAGGTGCTGGCCAAGGGTCCGACGGCGCTGTTCCTGTCTTTTTCCGATCCCGCGCCTTTCCTGCCAAAGGCCCGCGCCACAGGTGTTCCGGTGATCTGTCAGGTGCAGACGTTCCGGGATGCCTGCCGCGCCCTCGACCTTGGGGTCGAAGTTTTGGTTGCCCAGGGCGGTGACGCGGGCGGGCACGGGCAGAGCCGCGGCACCATGGCCTTTGTTCCCGAAGTCGCGGACGAGATCGCGCGCAGGCAATCCGGGACAATTCTCTGCGCCGCCGGGGGCATCGCCGACGGGCGCGGCGTTCTTGCGGCGCTCTCTCTGGGGGCAGAGGGCGTGGTGATCGGCACCCGTTTCTGGGGAGCGGCGGAATCGCTGGCGGACCGGCGCCTTGTCGGGCCGACCATGGCGCATACCGGCGACGATACGATCCGCACCCGCGTCATTGACACAATTCGCGAGATTGACTGGCCGGACCGCTACACCGGGCGGGTCCTCCGAACGCCTTTCGTAGAAAAATGGCATGACGACGAGGCCGGACTTCGACGCGACTTTCCGGCGCAGGAAAGGCTATGGACAGCGGCCGTCAACGACGCGGACATCGCCATTGCGGCCCCCTTTGTAGGCGAAGCCATCGGCTTGGTGCGCGTTCGAGAAACGGCGGCCCGGATCCTCGATGCGATCCAGTCGGATCTGCAACGGGAACTTGGCAGACTAACCGAAGGTGCCGACATGACGTTGCGAGGCCCAGGGTGAAGCCATTCGATTGATAAGACTTGAACCGGACATTCAATAAGACCGCAGCGATAGTCCGGTTCCCGCCCCTGGAGTCGATCGCTGCATCACTATGGCAAAGGGAAACCCCTGCCCTATTGAGCCCAATTACAGAACTCTGAACTTGCTCCCAGACCAAAAGGGTTTGGTTGTTGAGGTGTGTTTAGTCCTGCATCTGATT
>TARA_R110002049_G_scaffold208157_1_pt1 | contig 20676 bp, 17 predicted proteins | sample TARA_R110002049 | Tara Oceans TARA_R110002049 (sample SAMEA4396941) | marine metagenome | biome: Polar Biome; feature: [SRF] surface water layer (ENVO:00010504); material: water (ENVO:00002006), including particulate matter (ENVO:01000060) such as... | depth 5 m
AGGCACACATTATCAATGATATGTGCAGGCTATGCTTTATTTTTTGCTTATAAATAGCGCAGGGTAGGTATAAGTTACTTCGCTATTTTATTGGCTTACATTTTATATAGATCCAATACAATAAAGTTAAAATTATCATCCCTTGGGCAGATATAATCGAAATAGAGGAATTGAAGAAATTCTTAGTGTGAATCGAGATATTTTTATCAGAACTTTGTGCCTGATTTTCTCTTATGCTATTTTTACCGAGAATTAATCGAAGTTTTTACAGATAAACCTTAAGTATAGGGACATGTAATGATTGTTGTAGTTTGGCTCATTACAGCTCCATTTGTAAACAGTATATGTTTTATATGGGATGGAGTATTTATTGGAGCTACTTCTACAGTGGCAATGAGGAATTCTATGTTAATTGCTACTAGTGTAGCGTCAATATTCAAATGTCGTAAAACACTTGTCAGCTTATAACTTAGGCTAAAAATAACGCCATCTTCTCAAGTCAGACAAGGGGTTGCAACCCCTTGTCTGACTTATGGCCGTTTTCATTTCTCGCTTTCAGCCAAGCATTAAATTCATCGATCTGTTCCTCCTTCCAATAAATTTGACACAGTTTTTCTAATTCAGGTTAACAGAGCTACGACAATTCATGGATGACGCTACACTAGATTATTTTTTGTTCCGGTTTATTATTTGGTGAAACAATATACAGGGAACCATGCACTATGGATCGCAATGACTCCGTTTATGGTTATCAGAGGAGTTACGCTAACAATTTATGCTCGAAAAGAACTATTTTTAAAATTTCAACAAAACGCTGAATCGCAATGAAACAAATACTTTTACTTAGACATGCAAAATCAAGTTGGGAAGATGAAAATTTAGATGATTTTGATCGCCCTTTGGCAAACCGGGGACTAAATGATGCTCCATTAATGGGGAAGTTTCTTAGAAAAACGAAGCATAAACCCGATCAGATAATTTCATCCACTGCGCAAAGAGCACAAGAAACAACAAAGCTTGCAGTAAGCGGAATGAAAAAAGAAGACGATATTATCATCTGGAACGAAGACCTGTATTACGGCGGAAGAACAGATTACCTAAGAGCAATACAATCTGCTGATGAACGCACCGAAAGAATTATGCTGGTAGGTCATAATCCAAAAATTGAAGATACAGCCGGAGCTTTAATTGGAAGTGATCGGATATCGAATTTAAGGATGCCTACTGCAGCTTTAGTATGTTTAAACACGTATGCTACGGAGTGGGAGCAAGTAAATTGGGGTGCTTGCCAGCTTGCCTGGATGATGATTCCGAAAGTCTTAAAACATATTTACGATTAGTTAGAAGTGCTATAACATTTATTCATGCTTTGTTTATATTCAACGGAGAAATGAAAACTTTTAATTCAAGAATTATAACTAAATGAATTTTCAGCAAAACTATTTTTTTCTGTGTAAAACTCCATTAAGTGCCGAAGGCGATGAAGATGTTGAGATCATCACAAAAGCAGAAGACAGTGCAGATTTTTCTCGTGTTTTTAAGGAATACGAAGAAAAGAGATCACATGCTTTTAATGCAGAAAATATCTATAGCGTTGTACGTGCTGACGATATCTATGATCTGATAAGAAAGCCTAACGAAAAAGAAGCAAAGGAAGAAGCTTATGAAAGAGCTACTCCTGAAATTATTACCAATCTTCAACATCGTGCTATGCAAGGCAAAGATGCAAATGCAAAGGCTATTCTCAAAGAAGTGTACGATGTAGAGTAAAAATCTACTTTAAGTTAATATTTCGGAACATTTACCTCTTTGATTGTGTTATAATAGTAACAGAAATACAAACATAAAGCTTATTATTATGAATGACTTAACGATTAAAGGAAATTGGAACAAAATTAAAGGGAAATTAAAGCAGAAATATTCTGATTTAACCGATGATGATTTAACATTTCAGGAAGGAAAAGAAGAGGAGCTTTATGGCAGATTGCAAACAAAGCTCGGTAAAACGAAAGATGAAATTAAAGAAATGATTGCTTCTTTATGATCAGAAGTGAGATTTTCAATACAAAGGAAGTCAATTTGGCTTCCTTTTTTTATGGATGAAATTTGCAGTTCGGGAAGGGATATTATGATCTTTATAAAGAAAACAAAAAACTAACTATTAAGGAATACTGATATGGAAAACTTTGGGTTTAATAGCGATATGCTCTTAGATTTTGTTTACGCATACGGACCAAATGTACTAAAAGCTATTGCTGTATTAGTACTCGGACTTTGGGTAGTGAAAATTATTACCAGCGGAATTAAGAAAATGCTCAATAAGAGCAATGTTGAACCTTCTTTACAGGGGTTTTTGCGAGCTTTAATTTCAATAATTCTTAAGGTGTTAGTGTATATCACTGCTTTAGGAATGTTGGGAATTGAAATGACTTCTTTTATAGCAATTCTGGGTGCGGCAGGTTTAGCAGTTGGTTTAGCATTGCAAGGAAGTCTTTCAAACTTTGCGGGTGGTGTGCTCATTCTATTTTTTAAACCTTTTAAGGTTGGAGACTTTATCGAAAGAGGATCTGAATCAGGAACTGTTGAAAGAATTGATATTTTACATACCATTCTTAACACTCCTCAAAACCAAACGATTGTTGTACCAAATGGTCAACTTGCTAATTCACCGGTCATCAACTATTCGAACAAAGAGACTCGCCAAGCGCGATTTGCAGTTGGCATCAGCTATGGCGCTGATATTAAAAAAGCACGCGAAGTGATATTAAGAGTTTTAAATAGTGATGAACGATTGCTTGAGGAACCTGCTCCAGTAGTTGTTTTAACCGAACTGGCTGATAGTTCCCTGAATTTATCGGCAAGAGCATGGACTAAAAACGCAGATTATTGGAGTTTCTTTTGGGAGAATCTTGAAAAGATAAAAGAAGAGCTTGATAAAGAAGGCATCGAGATCCCTTTCCCACAAAGAGATGTACATTTACATCAAGCGAAATAACTAAGTTAAGAGTTAGAATTTAAAGTCGGTTCATTAGAATCGGCTTTTTTAATGCAAATAAAACAGGATTATAAAAAAAAGTTTATAAGTACTATCTTACCCAACTATTTAAAAGCAGGCATGTGCCGAATTAATGAACCAAGTGGAAAAGAAGGTTGCGATTATGAACCTGAAGCAAGACAAAAATACTGAAAAGGAAAAGAAGGATTCAGTGGAAAAAGAAGAAACTGAAGAACTGAATACCAGTGAAGAAACAACAGAGAAAGTAGAAGAAGTTTCTGAAGAGGTGGTTATTACTGAAAAAGAAGGAGCAGTTAAACTGAATACCGAAGAAGCTACAGAGCAAGTAGAAGAAGAGGCTTCAGAGGAATTAGAAGAAATTGCTGATGAGGTGGTTACTACTGAAAAAGAAGGAGCAGTTGAACTGAATACTGAAGAAGATTCAGAACAAGAAGTGGTTTCTGAGGAGTTAGAGGAAGTTGCTGATGAGGCAATGGAACCTGAGAAAGAAGAGGAGATTTCAGAAGCCATTGATGAAACAGAAACAACTTTAGAGGCAGCAGAGAAATCAACTGTTGAAACTGAAAGTTCAGATGTTGAAAAAGAAGAAGCTGTTGAACTGAATACTGAAGAAGATTCAGAACAAGAAGCAGTTTCTGAGGAGTTAGAGGAAGTTGCTGATGAGGCAATGGAACCTGAGAAAGAAGAGGAGATTTCAGAAGCCATTGATGAAACAGAAACAACTTTAGAGGCAGTAGAGAAATCAACTGTTGAAACTGAAAGTTCAGATGTTGAAAAAGATGATAGTGTATCAGAATATTACGCTAAGATCTTAAAAAAGATCAAAGAAACGCTGGAAACAAAAGAGTGGGGTTTAATAACCAACGAGTTTTCAAATTTGTCTTTGCATATAGGTGAGGGTCCTGAGCCGGATGATGAGTCGAAGGAAAGCCTGAAAGAATTTGAAGAGCTCAGAAAAGACTTCGAAGAGCGAAAAAAAGCTCATTATGATGAGTTGAATAAAAAGAGAGAAGAAAATTTAACAAAGAAGAAAGATCTCTTAAAGCAATTCGGCGAGATCATTAATGAAGAAAACTGGACCGCTGTTAAAGAAGTTTCTCAAATAAAAAACAGCTGGGATAGAATTACTCAAATTCCCAGAGATGAGATCGAAGGGTTAAATAATCGCTTTGATTCTTTTATGAAAGAATTTGAAAGCCATAAAGTAGATCGATTAGTTAAAAAGCTTGAGAAAGAGGAAGAGAATCTAACCGTAAAGCTTCTTTTATTAGATAAGATGGAAGCTCTCAATAAGAGAAGTGACGATTTTAAAGCTGATTTTAAAGCGCTAACCAAAGAATTTGATGATCTTCACAGCCAGTGGCGCAAGGTTGGAAGAGTGCCTAACGAAAAGAACCAAATGGTTTGGGATCGTTTCAATGCCGCTGAAGATGCTTTTAATAAGCTCAGATTTAAAAACGATAAATCATATCGTGATAAAATTGAGAAATCACTTCAGAAGAAAAAGAAACTTATAGCAGAAGCTGAAGCGCTGGTAGATAATGAGAATATTGCCAAGGCAGCAAGGAGAGTAAACAAACTCCATAATGCCTGGAAGAAAACTGGGAACCTTCCTCAGAAAGATGAAAATGAACTATGGGATAAGTTCAAAGCCGCGACGGATGCTTTTAATGAAAAGAAGTCGGACAATATAGATGTACTTCGTGAGCAAGAAGAAAAGAATTACAACCAGAAGTTGCGGCTTATAGAACAGGCGGAGGCGATTCAGGATGCTGATGACTTTGACAAAGGTCATCAAACAATGCAGAATTTGATGAAAGAGTGGAAGAAAATCGGGCCTGTGCAGCGTAAGAAATCTTCTAAGATCTGGAAAAAGTTCAAAGTTGCCATGGATGTATTTTATGAGCGTAGAAGAGATCACTTTAAAGATCAGCGTGGTGAAGAGAAAGAGAATCTTGTGAAGAAAAAGGAAATTCTCGCTAAACTAAAAGAACTTGGGAGTCATGAAGATCCGGTTAAAGCTGTAGATGAAGCCAAGCAGCTTCAGGAAGAGTTTAAAAATGCCGGCCATGTTCCTATTAAATCAAAAAACAAGATCTGGAAGCAGTATCGTGAGGCTTGCGATGTGATCTACGAGCGCTTTCGTGCAAGTGGAGCTGATCTTGGAATGGAACGAGAACTGGCGACAGAAGGAGTTGAGCCTGCGAATAGAAAACAGGTGATAAAACTTCGAAAAGAAAAAAGCGCGATTAGAAAAGATGTTTCTAAACTAGAAGCTGAAAGCATACAATACGAAGAAGCTAAAACATACTTTAAGCCTACAAATAAAGGCAATAAACTTAGAGATGAGCTTCAAGCAAAAATCGATAAAGCTGGCAAAAAAATAGAAACTAAACAGCAACGTATTAAGGAAATTAATCGGAAGTTAAGAGAACTTATGAGTTCTGATGAGGAAGAGTAGCTGTTTGAAAGTAATGTCTATTTACTTATTATTTTATTACAATTAACAACACGTTGATATTTGGAAAGCAATATTAAAATAAAGCTTTGGGGGGTTCGAGGGTCCACACCTTGCGCAAATCCTGAGAATATGAGATACGGAGGTAATACTTCCTGTATTCAAATTTCTATTCCCGGAGTGGATGAGCTTTTGATTGCTGATTGCGGAACCGGTTTCAGAAATTTGGGTAATGAGCTTGAATCTAATGGGCATAACTTAATGGGAAGGGTTTTTATTACTCATCCGCATTGGGATCATCTGCAAGGCTTTCCATTCTTTAAGCCATTTTATGAAGCAAAAAATACGTTCGAAATCTACATGCCTCCACAACATGAGATTGGCTGTAAAGAAATTCTTCAAGGCCATTTATCGAATACTTTTTTCCCGGTTTCAATCGATATGTTGGAATCTCATTTGGAATGTCTCACCTTCGAAGAAAAATCTCTTTCTTTTAAAGAGTATTCAATTGAATATATGTGGGCAAATCATACAGTACCCACGGCGGTGTATAAATTTAATATAGACGGAAAAGTAATTGTTTTTGCTCCGGATAATGAACTGCCGATAAATGTAGATAACGACAATAAGGCTTTTGTTGAACAATTCAGGTCATTCGTAAAAGGCGTAGATGTATTGATACATGACGCTCAGTTTACAAAAGAGCAACACAAAACCAGATTAGGGTGGGGTCATTCAGATTGGGAAACGGTGATTGAAACAACTAAAGATTTAGGTATTAAGAGATTGTGCCTTACTCATCATGACCCCGATCATAGTGATGATATATTAGATAGAATAAATTCAAGAATTTCGAGTATAAAGGCTTCATTCTATGATGAAGCTACAGTGATACAAGAAGGGCAGGAAATTTACTTGCCCAATTAGTATTAATACTCTATTCAGGCGCAAATTAAAAACCTGAGTTTGATTTTGAAATAGCATATAAAAGTTGTCATTTCTGTAGATGTCAGGTAATTCGTTGACACTATTTACTGGAGATTTTATTTATATTAACCTGACGGCTATTAAACGAGATTTTATCAAGCTGCCTCATCTAGCTCATCTAGCGCAAGCGTCTCGCTTGTGCGAGTTAGCTTCTCTAGCTTTATTAAAGTACGAACTTCATCAATTCTAAATCCTTAACTGCTTCTTGTTCTAACTCTATCTTCTATTGTGACCAGAATTTTAGAATGGATGTTCTGGATTAGCAGGATTTACTCTCTTTCCTAAGTTCCTGCTCCAAATGCCTAACCGGTAAACAAAGTAATTGGAGTAAGTTCTAATTGGAATAAGTTCTTTTTGTCCAAGATAATTTACTCCCTCATCTAGCGCAAGCGTCTCGCTTGTGCGAGACGGTTTTTTTATCTAAGCCCGGTTTAAGCGCCACCTTGCAAAGATTCGAAATATATTTTTTACATCGAACTCATATTTAAACTAACATCAACATGTTAAAGTTGATTTAGAAGTAATATCTAACACCAATTCCACCATCAGCATCACCATCAGTATCCGGGATTAAATTTATTACCGGTGCTACTTCAATGTAGAATTCAAGGGGAGCTTCTGGTGCTAAATATGTCAACCCTAGAGGAATTCTAACTCCAAAAGAAGTATCATTAGCGAATATTGCACGACCACCAAGACCATAGAAAAAAGCTAAGTTACCTTTTTCAACATCAAGCCACTTATGCCATTGATAGTCCGCATGTATATAAATAGCATCATTACCTGATAAAGACCAAGCAAGACCAGCATCTATTGAATTTTTCTGATTAAACCATGATTTTAAAGTGATCCCCGTAGGTTCACCGATCATTACACCTAAGCCGGTTTTACCGCCGTTAGTGTCTTGCGCATTAGCTGTTGTGCTAATAAGTCCGATAAGACCTAGTGCAAAAATTAGTAGTAGTGACTTTTTTATTGATTTCATTTTTTGTTTGTTAATTAGTTCTCATTCAAGGACTTAAAGAATATATTAAACTATTAGTTCCATTTATTAATCTTAATTATTATTTGTGAGTCAGAAAAGAATTATTGTATTCGTTAAAAATGCTATTCCGGGAAAAGTTAAGACGCGTTTAGCTAAAACAATCGGAGATAAAGAGGCATTAGAGGTATATTTAAAGTTGTTGGAAATCACCAAAACCGAAGTTCTAAAAACAGAAGCAGATAAAGAAGTTTGGTACGCTTGGGAAGTTGGACAAGATGATATATGGAGCAAAGATCAGTTTAATAAACGAGTCCAAATTGAAGGTAATTTGGGAGCAAAAATGAAAAACGCATTCAAAACATCTTTTGAGGAAGGGGTAGATAAAATTGTATTGATAGGCAGTGATTGCCCCACTTTAACAAGTGATATTCTTGAAGAAGCATTTGATGAATTAGAAAATAACGAGGTCGTATTCGGCCCATCCAAAGACGGCGGATATTATTTGATCGGTATGAATTCATATAAACCAGAAGTACTCGAGGGCATAGCATGGAGTACGGGAAAAGTGATGTCTCAAACAGAAAAAAGAGCTTCAAAGCACAATATAAAATTAGCAAAACTTAGAGTCTTGAATGATATAGATAACGAAAAAGACTGGAATGAGTATTTAGCCGGTAAAAATTAAAATGATCAGCATTATCGTTCCGGTTTATAATGAGGAAAATACTCTTGATAATTTTATATCAACTTTAAGCAAAGCTACTTCCGGTAAAGACGCCGAACTTATATTTGTTGATGGTGGGAGCACGGACAGAACTTTCGAGATATGCAATAAAAGTAGTTTCAACGTATTTCGATCTCCCAAAAAAGGTCGGGCAGCACAGATGAATTTTGGAGCGCAGAAATCCAAAGGAGATATACTATACTTTCTACACGCTGATTCCATTCCACCGCTAAGTTTTATTGTCGATATTAACGATAATATTAAAAAGGGTTATCAGTCAGGTTGTTACAGACTGTCTTTTAAGCCGGATCATTACCTGTTAAAATTCTATGCTTGGTTTACTAAGTTTGATATAGATTTATTCCGTTTTGGAGATCAAAGTTTTTTTGTAAAGAAAGAAATTTTCAAAGATGTAGGAGGGTTTGATGAAACTCTTAGCGTGATGGAAGATCAACAAATGGTGAGAGACATAAAGAAGCAAAGTACTTTTGTGATAATGAAGAATTCTGTTACAACATCATCCAGAAAATACATTAAAGTTGGTGTTTTTAAGTTACAGCTGATCTTTGCGTTAATCGTAGTATTGTACTATCTGGGAATCAACCAGCAAACTATTGTTGACTTTTATTCCAAACAATTGAATTAAGGGATTAACGGCAAGTATTACCAAACTGTAAAAAATTAGAATTCCGGCTACGATTGAATCAGAAATTTCTTATTATTGTGTTCATTATAATCATTAGCAATTTATCGTTATTTGAAGAAATTAAGCCTACTCCTTGCCGTAGTTATACTTCCCTTTTCTGCACATGCGCAAGTAGCATTTGAAAGAGCAGAAACAGATGCCGGAATTATTGGTCTATCAATAACAAATTTTGGAACACTTGGTAAACCAGATGTAAGAAATAATCCTTCTAGCGGTCTCAGTATGCGTTTCCCCGCATCCACAGGCACAGAACATTTGTTTGAAGCAGGTATTTGGATTGGAGCAAGGTATGGTGGCTCTAATATCAGAGTTTCCACCTCTTCAATCACTACTACTGCCGGGTATAATAGAGGAGCGGCGGGTTTTGAATTTACTGCAGATACTCCAATTCAAAGAAGAAGTGATGATCCGGAAAGTGATTTTTTCAACATAAACTCTGTCAGTGAAGCGGATATATTAGCTTCGTTTACAGATCGAAGAAGAAACGTTAATGGCACACCAATTGTAGATCATGAAAATCCATTATACGTAGATGTCGCTTTAGAAAGTTACAACTGGGGGTTCCCTTTTACTGAGAACTTTACCATTCTGAAATATGATATTACTAATAATTCAAATCTGTATTCAACAGGGGCTACTTGGGATAGTGTTTTTGTAGGAATGTATGCAGATTTAGTGGTAAGAAATGTAAATAGTGCTATCGAAACGGGAGGCGATTTCTTCAATAAGAATGGATTAGGTTACATAGATTCTTTATATACCATGTATGCTTTTGATGCAGGATCAAATGATAGCCCCAGCATTAATACATACGGAGCTTTTTCAATAATAGGTGCAGAATATGAAGCTGAGTTTTTTCATCCTTCAAATCCGGATACTCTTGATGATAAATTTATAAACTCAGGTTATAATGTTCCTCAATTAGGGCCTAGTTATTGGTTGTTTAGTGCAGGAGCAGGAGATTTTTTGAGACCATCTAATGACGGAGATCGATATTCTAAAATGGCAGAAGCATTTCCTTATGAAAAAAATGAGCAAGCACTGAGAGAGGACGGGCAAACAGGCGGAGGTAATTATATTTCTTTAATTTCAATGGGACCATTTAAAGAAGTTAACCCCGGCGAAACGATTACTATTTATTTTGTTGTGTCAGGTGCATTAAAGCCCGAAGAATTTCAGAATAAAGCAGGAAAACAAGTAGATACCGAAGAAACAAGAGTAAATTTGATTTCAACGATACAATCTGCTAATAGAGTGTTTCAGGGAGAAGACAAAAATAGTAATGGTAAGCTGGATCCCGGTGAAGATACAGATGGAGATAATAAGTTAACAAGATATTTATTTCCAACCCCACCAGATAACCCAAAAACGAGAATAGAATTAGAAGCAGGACGTGTATCCATTTATTGGGATAAAACGGCAGAAGAATCCGTTGATCGAGTTTCAGGAGAAATGGATTTTGAAGGATACCGAGTTTACAGTTCGGATTTAGGACAGGATATAAATCCACAACCGAGATTAATTCGCGAATTTGATACACCCAATAATAATATTGGTTTTGATGTTGGCTTTAATGAAGTAGAGCTTATGGAGCCGGTTACTTTTGAAGGCGATACTACCGAGTATTATTATCGATATGATTTGAACGATTTATTAAGCGGATGGCAATACCAGGTTTCTGTTACAGCATTTGACAGAGGAGACGATGAGTTTGGTGTGGAAAGTCTTGAGACGAGTACTAATTCCAATGCAGTGCGAGTGTTCCCTGGAACACCGGTAAATGAAAACTTTGGAGGCGATGAGTTTCCGGTCGGCGTGTACCCAAATCCATATAAAGTAAACGCCGCGTGGGACGGTCCAAATGAAGGAGATCGAAAATTGTATTTTTATAATTTACCTTCAAAAGCAGAGATAAGAATTTATACTATAGCAGGAGATATTATTGCAGAGCTTGACCATGATTCCGAGACGTACAATGGTGATATTTCCTGGTTTGACAGTTTTAGTGACGATCCGCGCGTACTTCCAGGGGGTGAACATGCCTGGGACTTACAAAGCGAAGCTAACCAAATCTTAACAACGGGTTTATATCTATTTACCGTTAAAGATTTAACCTCAGGAAAAATAGAAAAAGGAAAACTTACAATTATTAAATAAAAAACAAGACTTATGAAAAGATTGATACAATCGTTTATGGCTTTGTTTGTAGTACTGTTGCCAATAATGGCAACTGCTCAACAAAGAGTAACTGTACGTGAATTAAATGCGTATGAAAATTTAACTAATGAGAACCAAATACCTAATCATCCATTGGTTGGAACAACAGTAACATTTACTGGTGTAGTTGTTTCGTACCCAAAAAGCTCCGGTAACGCAACTTATACAGCTGCATCTAATACGATAAGTCGTATTCATTTTTTTGTTGTGGATACTTCGGCTGCTAGTATGGGTAAAGAAGGGATGTATATGCAAATAGTTGAAACCGGCGGGTCTGCTCCTGGTGCTAATGATTATGCATATTCTTTAGAGAACCTGAATGTAGGTGATATAGTAGATTTTACCGGTGATATCGGTAATTTTGGAAACACCATGCAGTTTGACGTTACTGATTATGATGTTTCTGCAAATGAAACTAATCTTATAGGTAATGTAAACGATTCAGGATTTGAGCGATATATTCCTCTTTTAGATCCAATGGAAGTAACTATTGATCAGTTAAACACAGATAATGGTGATGGAACTTCTTTTCTTAATGTTGCTAATTACAGTAAGTATGCTAATGCTTATGTTAAAGTTACAGGAGCTAATATTTCTGGAAGATTTGAAGATGTTTCTGGTGGTAGACCATATTATTCTATGACCCAAAACAGCACCAATCTTATGTCAAGTGATATTTCACTAAGATATAGAAACCCTGCAAGCCGTTCTTCTTATAGAACCGGATACAATTTCAGAAGAGATACGGAAGATCTTTTTATACCTCCAGTTGTTGGATCTGTTGTAGAAATAAGTGGATATGCCGTAATAAGCGGGTTCGATGGATCTTTAAACCGAATTACAGATGGCAGAGAGATGTTTGCGATTGCTCCATTTGAAGATGGTGTTTTATGGATAAATGACCAGATGAGTACTGCAGAGTGGAAAGATGATTTAACAGTTCTTGGTATTGCTCCAACATTAACATCTCTAAACCAATCTATCACAGAAAATATTGGCCCTGATAGTGTAGTAACAGTAAGTATTGATGTTACATCAAACGAGCAGCCGGATGCTTCAACACCTACTATTGATGCGGTAAAACTTATTTACACTGCAGGAAGTACTACTGATACACTTGCAATGAGTGTTACAACCGGAAATACATACTCTGTTGATCTTCCTAAATTTCCTAACTTTACTCCAGTAAATTACACTATTGAAGCTGAAGCTAGTAATGAATTAGTTGGTAGATATCCCGATTTTGGAACTGAATCATTCTTTGTTGCTGAAGGCGTTATAGAAAATATTAGTACTATCCAACAAACCGATTCACCTGAAGGATTAAGTGCTTTGGCTGGTTCTGGATCGTATGATATGAATATTAATGCAATTGTTGTTTCGGATGATAACGATGGCGTTATTGTTATTCACGATGCCGCAGAAATGTGGGGCGGTATTTTCTTAGAAAGTACTACATCAACTAGAGCTCTTTCAAGAGGAGATAGTATTAACATCACGAGTGCAAGCGTTGCTGAATTAGCACCATCCGCTGGTAATGCAGGTATTTTCTTAACTGTGTTACAAGATTTAGAATTTACTACTTTATCCTCCGGAAATGACGTTGAAGTTGCAATTCCTTCTTTGTTTACTTCAGACTTCATCGCATTAGAATCTGGTGATGAGATAGAAGAATACGAGGGCATGGTCGTTAAATTTGAAAATGTTATGTATGTCGAACTTGGTAGCTTTGGAGAGTTTGAGCTTGCAAACAAAAAGCCTTTAGAAACAGATTTCCCAACATCAGGTGCTATATTCAACGACGATTTGAATGGTGGTTCAATCGGCGAAACTGATTTTGCAGGAAATTTCAATATCCATTTAAGAGATTCAGCAATGTTTGATGTTGCATACGGAATAGTTGCAGCAAGTTTTGGAGATCCGCTGGTGCATGCTAGAGGTACTGCTGATCTTGTTGGAAATGATAATTATACCATTCCACAATTGGAGTTTGATCTTCTCTCGCCAGATGATGAAGCTGATGTAACGGCAAGCAGTGATATCGAAATATCATGGCAAGCAACAACAGATTACGATGGTAACGATGTTACTTATGAATGGGTACTGTACGCTGCAGTTGATACTACAGAAGTGTTAGCACTTACTTCCAATTCTGAAGGTGCTGATGCATCATTAACTATCCCTTATTCAGTTATAGATGCCTTTTTACAATCAGATGGGTTAGCAGTAGGTGGCACTAAAGATTATGTTTGGAATGTTAAAGTTTCTGACGGATCTGATACATTAAATGTGGCAGCATTTTACTCTTTTGGAGATGAAGCTTTTGTAGATACTTATAATCAACTTACTCTAACCAGAGCACTTCAAACCTCAAATGAGGAGGAAATTGGAACTCCTAGTGTATTTAAATTAGAGCAAAATTATCCGAATCCTTTTAACCCAAGTACAACCATTAAATTTGCTCTTCCAACGGCTTCAAATGTTACACTAACTGTGTATAATATGTTGGGACAGAAAGTGAGTACTTTAATTAATGATAATAAAATGAATTCCGGATTCCATTCTATCTCATTCGATGCAAGTAACCTTGCAAGTGGAATGTACATTTACAGAATAGAAGCGGCTTCATTTAGTAGCATCAAGAAGATGTTATTAATCAAATAATAAAAGTAAATTCAATGGAACCATTCTTGAGAATGGTTCCATTTTTATTAAGAGACATAGATTGAAATCAAATATAAAAATAGCACTTATTTTTTCAGGCTTACTGCTATCCTTAAATGCTTGCAAAGATAACATAAGTGGTGAACTCGTAGAAAATAGAGCGCCTAAAACACAATTGGCTTACGAACAGATTAACAGAGAAGGGGATTTCAGGCTTTCGAGTCAGGTTAACGTTTCTTGGTTCGGAACAGATCCGGATGGGTTTATCATAGGTTATGAATATGCAATTAATGACACCTCCGAAAATGCCTGGTCTTTTACTACCAAAACGGACAGTATTTTTATTTTGCCTATTACTGAAGGGCAATCAGTTGATGATGTTTTGTTTAAAGTGAGAGCGGTTGATAATGATAGTTTAAGAGATCCTATAGGTGCGAGAATAGAATTTCCAATTGTAAATACAGATCCTAAAACCACATTAACAGAAGTACCACCTGATACCTTGTTCTCGATATCAAGTTTTGCTTGGAATATTAGTGATGCTGATGGATTTTTAAACATTCGAAGCACAGAAATTGCAGTTAATGATACCTTAAATGGTTGGATTGAAATTCCCTTTACTGAAGAACAAGAAAGCGGAGAAAGTATATTTTTGTCTTTGGTATTAGACAATAAACTATTAGGGGAACAACAAGCCGATTTATTTCTTGGGAAGGCTTTAAACTTACTTAACGATGTTGAGAAACCAACGGTACAAGTTGGAAGTAAAAACACATTTTATGTAAGAATGACTGATAAAGCAGGAGCTGTTAGTGAAATGGATTCAGTATCATGGTTTGTGAAACAACAAAATTCAAAGGTTTTGCTTCTCAATGATAACAGTAATGACTCTGATTTGTCATCTCAAGCGTTTCATCTTGAAAGATTAAAATCACAAGGGATAACTCCTGATGTTTGGATAATAAATGATGGTGGCTCTGTACCTGATTTTAAAACTCCCCAATCTAAGGCTTTTCCAAAAACGATAGATCCTACCCTAATAAATACTTTAAGAAAATGGGATCATATTTACTGGATTTCGGACGATATAAACAGAAATATTACGTATGCTCAGCAAATAACAGATGGATTTTTTGAGGATGGAGGAACCATGTTTGTAAATATTCCGATCCGGAATATACTTCAGAACGATCCTTTGTTTGACTTTTTACCTGTAGATTCATTAGGGCAACTTACAGGCACACAAACTGGTTTTGTTGTAAATGCTTTCTCATCGGTAACGCCCCTATTACCAAATTACCCAAGTTTAACTACAACAAGAAGAGCTGCTGGCATTATACCGTTAAAGCCTTCAGCATCTGCAAAATCTCTTTATAATACTGAAATAAGTGTAAGAACTGCAGCTACGGGAACGCAACCTTATAACGGTTATCAAACAATAGCTATTGAAAATGCAGAGGAGAACTTAGTGATTTTTGGATTTGACTTGGAGACCTTATCAGATGAAACAAAACTCGATAGTCTAATTCAAAGAATATGTATTCAAGGATTAGGCTTTAAACAATAAAATTATGAAAAAAAGAAAAAATTTATTGTTAGCCTTTTTCTTCCTTTTAGCCGGTTCGTCTGCTTTTGCACAAACAGGAGGAATTAAAGGTGTTATTACTGACGCAGAAACTGGTGAAACGCTGATCGGAGTAAATATTCTAATAACCGGAACCAGTTTTGGTGCGGCAACAGGTTTAGATGGTGATTATGAAATCGCTAATATACGACCCGGTGAGTACGGAGTAAGAATAACTTATATTGGATATGAAACAATCCTTTTAACAGCTATTAAGGTAAATGCAGGCGAGTTGACCGAACTTAGCTATAAATTAAAGCCAAAGGTACTTACTTCAGGAGAAGATATTGTCGTAATTGGTGAGCGGCCAATTTTTGATGTGGAGAAATCTACAACGTCTTCTACCATATCAAGAAAAGATATTGAAGCAGCACCCGTTCGGAAAGTTGAAGATGCCGTTTCTCTTCAATCAGGAGTTATCAAAGATCCAACAGGATTGTATATTAAAGGTGGCCGAGCCTATGAAACCGGTTACGTAGTTGATGGCGTTTCTGCTCAGGATCCTCTTGCCGGTACAGGATTTGGATTAGATTTAGGAGCGAATTCATTCAGTAACATAGAAGTAATTACCGGGGGTGTAGGCGCTGAATACGGAGACGTAACTTCCGGTGTGGTATCTGTTAAAACTCGAAATGGTGGAAATACATACGAAGGAAGCTTCTCACACAAAAGAGATAATTTTGGCTCTAATGTGATGAATAATCAAGCAAATTATTTTCAAGATATATATGAAGTAAGTGTTGGCGGTCCCGGGATTTTAGCAGAAAAGATATTACCAAAGTTAGGAATAGACATTCCCGGTAAAATCACTTTTTATGCGACAGCTCAGGTTGCACTGGAAGATGGATATACTAAATTATCTGCTAATCAAATTCAATCTTCTTCCATAGGTTCAGATTTTTGGTCACCCCGGCAGGGAAATCGCTGGAATGGTATGGTGAAAATGACCTACAATATAAAGCCGGGAATGAGATTCCAGGCTGCCTATCAGCGCTCGTTGACCATTAATCAAAATACCCGAATGCTCCAAATTACCGGAGCAGATACGCAAATTCAACCGGGGTTTCAATTCGCATTCTCAAATGGGTTTTTGGATAATGCCAATACCTATACACATGATTCCAATTTGTCGTATTTGAAATGGACGCAAACAATTTCAACTTCTTCTTTTTATGATGTTCAAATTAGTCGTTTATTTACGCAACTTCGTGCTGATGCAAATGGCAGAAACTGGAGACCGGATAATGTTGATGGAGAATTTGATCCTGAAAGTATAGTAAAATTCCCGGCGGATGAATTTGAAGGAACCGATGATTTTACGTACATCCTTGCCGGTCCCGGATATTATAACAATGGAGGAGTAGCAACACTTTGGCATGATCACTTTGCTGAAGAAATCACCGTGAAATCAAGCTATACCAAGTTTTTTGGAGGTCAAGGCAATCAATTAGTAGTTGGGGTTGAGTCTAAATTCAATGACTATCAATGGATTGACATTACTCGTCCCTGGATTGGTGCTCCAATCAGAATTAATGATACTGAGGTTTCCGAAACATTCCGTGTCGGAGAGAATTTTGATGCATGGAGAGTTAAGCCAAAAAGAGGAGCTTTATTTATCACCGATAAAATCCGATATAACGGTTTAATTGCTAATATTGGGGGTCGTTTCGAGTATTGGGCACCCGGTAAGTATGTTGATGATCGGGTTAAAGACGCACTTGACCCAAATGTATTTTCAACGATCCCGGACTTTATTGCAGAAGCCTATCAAAAAGATAGTAAAGAAATTTTAGGCTTGAGATACAAATTCATCTTCTTGCCAAAGATTAACGTTTCATTCCCGGTTAGAGAAAACCAAGTTCTGTTTTTTAATTATGGGCATTCAGCAAGAATACCGCATCCAAGATTTGTGTATGCAGGCTTAGATCCATTTTTTCAGGATCAATCAGATCTTCCAAATTTGGGCAACCCAAATTTAAATAGAGAAGTTGATATTTCTTATGAAATAGGATTACGAAACCAAATTACACCGAATGACGCACTGAATGTGTCTGCTTTCTGGCGTGACAAATATGATTTTGTAACGTCACAGCTAATCACTGTAGATGATGTTGACGGACGTCCGGTAACAAAGGCATTCAGAATTAATGGAGATTACGCTCGTTCACGTGGCGTTGAAATCTCTTATTTAAAGAGATACAAAGATCTTTTAAGAGGCCAGGTTTCATTTACATATAGCAGAGCTGAAGGCTTAAGCTCTACCACTGATGATAATTTAAATAATATTTCAGGCGGCCAAACTGTTGGAAATAATATTGAAACTCCTCTTGCCTGGGATCGTCCATTCGATATTAAAGGGAACATCGTATTTACACATGCAAGAGAAAAAGGAATCTTTGATAGTTCTGTCCTCAATAATTTCCAACTCTTTTTATCAGCTGTTTGGAGAAGCGGATCGCGCTATACGCCTTATGAACAAGTAGGAGTTGAGCGAAATCCAATAACCGGTGTAGAAAACTGGAGACCTATTTACGAACAGGTTGATGATCCTGCACTTAGGTATAGTGAAGTTGGTCCGGCGTGGTTTTATATGGATTTCAACTTACAAAAATGGTTTAATATCGGCGGAACCAAAGTTTCTACCTTTTTAGAAATCTCCAACATTTTGAATAATAAAAGTGCGGTAATTATCAACCCTGTAACAGGAGAGGGGTATAAGCAATACCCGAGTAGCCAATCTGAGTTGGTTGCTTTACGAGACAACAGGTCATACGATGTTCCAAACTTTGTTCGGGATCCAAGGTATTTAGATCCAACGGATAACGGATTACCTACCTATGAAAATCCGGCTAACTTTTTACAACAAAGACACATCGTCTTTGGGCTTTCAATCAATTTTTGATGACAAAATACTCTAGAATACTTTCGTTTTTTGTAATCGGATTCATTGCGATATCCGGTGAGCAAGTGCTTGCACAAACTTCTTATGGTGAAGACAGATCCGGTACAGAAGGATTTCAGTTCACCAAAATAACGGTTGATGCAAGAAGTGCTGCAATGGGAAATTCAAACATGGCGGATGCATTGGATGGATCAAGTTTATATTGGAATCCTGCGCTGGCTTCTAAAATTGGAACTTCTTTTGTTAATCTATCGCACACAGCGTATTTGGTAGAAACCAGCCAACAGTATTTCAGTTATATTCATAAGTACAGAGATTTTGCATTCGGAGGCTCTATCCAATACTTCACTTCCGGTGATCAAAATGAGACTACTGAGACACAACCGTTTGGAACGGGACGAACGTTTAGAACGCATCACCTGGCAGTAACACTTACAGGCTCACATAAGATTACAGATCTATTCAGCTACGGAATTTCTCTGAAGTATTATTATCTAAATATTTTTGATGTGACATATCAAACAGGCGCTATCGACTTTGGGTTTTCCTACGATGTTGGTGATACAGGGCTACGGTTTGGTGTAAGTATTAACAACTTTGGCTTGGAGTCTTCACCGGAAGGGGATGTAACCAACAAAACTCCGAATGGACAAGTAACTACTAAACCACAAAGTAATCTATCACTGCCAACCAGATTTATAATCGCAGCCGCTTATGATGTTTATGAAGACGAGCAAAGCAAGGTCGTGATAACGGGACAAATTAATAATCCTAGTGATAACTCAGAACAATTAAATATTGGTACTGAATACAGCTTTATGGATCAATTTTTTATAAGAGCCGGTTACGAATTCGGAAATAAAGAACGAATTCTCCCAAGTTTTGGAGCCGGAGTAAAAGTACCGTTTTCAGGGAAAATGTTGAAAGCTGATTACGGTTATACCAACTTTGATCGTTTAGGAACAATACACAGAATATCTCTCGGATTTAACTTATGATGACAATTAAGAAAATAGGACTTTTAGTAATATTACTTGCTGTTATTGGAACAGGTTGCGACTCCATTTTCGGATCAAAAAACGATTCGACAACCGAGGAAATCTTTGAAGAAGGTAAGATTGACCCTCAGTTAGAAAACCTGGATGGGTATGCACCTTTAACGCCTTTCTGGGGAGAATTTGACGCACCAAACGACATTCATGTAGGTTTTGATACGTTCATATATGTAACAGATAATGACGGTGTACATTTATTAGATAGAGCAGATTTGTCTCCAAGAAGAAGTGTTAACGATATTTTGAGAGCTAGAGATAGAAACCCTATTTTAGGAGCCAATGCAGTAACTCAAGATCGTTTGCTAAATGTATATGTTTCTGCAAGAATTGATACGATAATTGATAAGAATGGAACTCCAACATCATTCAATCTTCCGGCCGTTTTTAAAATCAAAAACTTAAATGGGGCAGGAGATCTTGAATTCGTTGACACACTCATTTTCCCTTTTGATGATGCCAGTTTAAGTACTTCAGCGGCTCAAAACGCCCGCTTAAATAAAAGCTCCTCTAATAATTATGAGAATGTTGAAATTACAGGAATAACTGTACTAGCAGATAATTCGATTTATGTCTCAAGAAGAGGTCCTCAAAACAGTACAAACCAAGTAGCCGCACCTGACAATACAGTGCTTGAATTTGGTAGAATTGTTAGTAATGGGGTGTCAAGTAATAAAATGATAAATACTAGGCAGTTAGGATCTTTAAATCCTACAAATCCTTCGCTGAAAAGTGCGGTTCGTCTTAGTTCGATTGCTTCTTTTGTAACACCACCACAAAGAGATCGGTTAACAGATGATAGAAGCTTTTTAATTACACAAGCTTCACAATCTCAGAGTATTGATTTTAGAGTTTTGTGGATTAATGCCGTAGTAACAACGGATGGGCTTGTATTTCAGCAAAACTCATCTCTTTTAGCTCAGGATACTTCCCAGGCAAATGGATTTTTGTACGAGCCCGGTAAGTTTCAACTTCCTGCTGATGTTGCTTTTTCAGGAGATGATGATGCTTATATTTTCGTAATCGACTCTGAAAAAGATTCTCTATTTCAATTTCAATCAAACGGACAAGAAGGCGTGAACCCTCCGGCGGGTGCTGATGCAGACAGCAAGAAGATTATAGTTTCATTTGGTGGAGAAGGTTCAGGGCCGAAACAATTTAGAAATCCTAGTGGAGTAGCTTATTACCGGACTGTACTTTATGTTGCTGATACGGGTAATAACCGTATCGCACGATTTAAGTTAACTACGGATTTTGAGTAGTATTTTTAGCACTTTTTATTAATAACCTGAGTTTTCACAAAGTGATGCCTTTGGCAGATTCTAAAAACTAGTTCAATAA
>TARA_R110002049_G_scaffold609_7_pt1 | contig 20642 bp, 22 predicted proteins | sample TARA_R110002049 | Tara Oceans TARA_R110002049 (sample SAMEA4396941) | marine metagenome | biome: Polar Biome; feature: [SRF] surface water layer (ENVO:00010504); material: water (ENVO:00002006), including particulate matter (ENVO:01000060) such as... | depth 5 m
AAAATATATTATGATTGATGGTAGACAAAGAAAAAACGTACAAATAGGTTTATTTGTAGAGATTGTACAGAAGCATCACCAAATATCTGGAGAGTTAAGTAAAGGAAAAATCAGTAAAATACTAACCAAATCTTCAAATCATCCTTATGGTATTAAAGTACAACTAGAATCTGGTTTAGTTGGCAGAATTAAGAATATTATAGATTAATTTACTGGAACTTTAATTTGATACAGTTTTCTGCTTTTATTATTTAATTTATTTTCTCTTAACCAAGGGTTATGAATTTTAAGTTCTTTATAATTCATACCGTAATTCTTAGCAAAAGAAGTTAAATTAGAAATAGCAGTGTCTACTTTAACTATTTTAGTTTTTTCAATTTTATATAAATCAGTTTCATCAAAAACAAAACCATATTTTTTAGGGTTAGAAATAATTTCTTTTAAAGCTAATATTCTAAAAATATATCTTTCGGTTTCATCTGGTAATAAAGCATCATAATAATTATCTACTTGCTGTGCTTCTAACCTTTTAGAAACTCCGTAATTACCAGCATTATAAGCAGCAGCAGCCAATGTCCAAGAACCTAAGCGTGCTTTAGACTTCTTTAAGTATTCTGCAGCAACTTCTGTAGACTTCTCAATATTATAACGTTCGTCTACGTTGCTATTTATTTCTAGACCGTATTCTTTACCAGTTGTTCTCATAAAATGCCACATACCTGCAGCACCAACAGAAGAAGTTTCATCTGTAAAACCACTTTCGGCTAAAGCTAAAAACTTAAAATCGTCTGGTAAGTTATATTTTTTTAACAAAGGTTCTAAAACAGGAAAGTATTTGTTTGCTCTTTTTATAAGTAAAATACCATTAGATTGCCAATAGGTATTAACCAACAGTTCTCTTTCCATTCTTTCTTTTACATCATTTATTTCTAAAGGAACTCTTTCTCCCGCTAAATTAAGTCCGTTAGGAAGTTTTAAAGCTTTTATTTTATAAGTTCTATGAGTTTGTGTTTCTGGGTCTGTATCAGATTTATGTATACCATTATAGAAAAGTAAGGTTACAATACTTATACTTAATAAAGAAAGAATTCTTTGAGATGATTTCATATGTTGCTATTTTACTATAAATGTAAGAAAATGCGAGGTATTAATAAGTTAAAACTTCATCAATAATTTTTGATATTTTTTTAGCTTTAGTTAATATCATTATATGTGTTCCTCCTTTAATTTCAATAGAATTTTTAATATTCTTAATAGGAAAAACATTGTCTTTGGTTCCATGAATATGGGTAATGTTTTCAACTGGTTTTATTTGTTGCCATTTTAAAACATTATAAATAGACCATTTAAGGTATTTTTTACTTCTAACAGAAAGATATTTTTTATAAAGATCTGCTTTCTTTTTTAAAGATTTACCTAAAAAATATCTAGCATAGTCTTCAAAATTTTCTACAATTTTAGTTGGAAAAAATTTATATACTTTGGTGAATTTTGCGAATTTAAATTTCTTTGGCAACTCATTTTGGTTCTTAACACTAGAAATGATAATAACTTTTTTAGGGTTTACAAATTTAGCTAATTCTTGTACCATAATTCCTCCGAAAGAAACGCCAATTAAAACTGGATTTTTCTCTTTAATTTCATCACTTAATCTACAAGCATAATTATCTATATCTTCTTCTAAAGCAAGTGGTTTAATCCATTTTAAATAATGAAAAGTATATTTTTCTGGATTTAATTCTAGTTTTTCAAAAATTTCTGGTCCAGCGGCTAAACCAGGCATAAAGTAAATAGGGGTTTTCTTCATTAAGTTTTTTTTCACAATGTATCAAAAGAGATGCCAATCTATGATTTAATGTTGTTAATTATTACATAAAATTAAAACGTACTAAACCATCTTCATCTATCTCAGTTAAATGAATATTATGCAGCGTATTTACAAGTTCTGGATTCCAAGGAGATTTAACTTTTACATAGTTTTCTGTAAAGCCATGAATATAACCTTCTTTATTTTCGCTTTCAAATAAAACCGTTAACTCATTTCCTAATTGAGATTCATAAAAAGAGCGTCTTTTTTTAGCAGATAAACCACGTAACATTTTACTTCTTTTTGCTCTTACTTTTTTAGGAATTACACCATCCATATTTACAGCTTCTGTATTTGGTCTTTCAGAATATGTAAAAACATGTAGATAAGAAATATCTAAATCATTTAAATAATTATAAGTTTCTAAAAATAATTCTTCTGTTTCTCCAGGAAAACCAACAATAACGTCTACGCCAATACAAGCATTTGGCATAACTTCTTTAATTCTAGAAACTCTATTTGTATAAGTGTTTTTTAAATATCTTCGTTTCATTTTCTTTAAAAGTTCATCTGAACCAGATTGTAAAGGAATATGAAAATGTGGGACAAAAGAGGATGATTTAGATACAAAATCTATTGTTTCATCTTTTAGTAAATTAGGTTCTATAGACGAAATTCTTAATCTATGAATTCCATTAACTTTATCTAACTCTTTTACTAGTTCTAAAAAAGTATGTTCGTGTTTTTTGTTTCCAAATTCACCTTTTCCATAATCACCAATATTAACACCAGTTAAAACTATTTCTTTAATACCTTTAGATGAAATCTCTTTGGCATTATCTATAACGTTTTGTAAGGTATCGCTTCTAGAAATACCTCTTGCTAAAGGAATTGTGCAATAGGTACATTTATAATCACAACCATCTTGTACCTTTAAAAAAGCACGAGTTCTGTCTCCAATAGAATAGGATCCAACATAAAAATCTGCATCAGAAATTTCACACGAATGTACTTCACCAACATTATTTTTTGTTAAATCGTTTATGTAAGAAGTAACATTAAATTTTTCTGTTGCTCCTAAAACCAAATCTACACCATCAACTGCTGCTAACTCTTCTGGTTTTAGCTGTGCATAACAACCTACAGCTATTAAAAAAGCTTCATCATTTTTCTTCAATGCATTTTTAACAATTGTTTTAAAACGTTTATCTGCATTATCTGTCACAGAACATGTATTTATTACATATACATCTGCTGCTTCTTCAAACTCTACACGTTCAAAACCTTCATTAACAAAATTTCTAGCAATAGTAGAAGTTTCAGAGAAGTTTAATTTACATCCTAAAGTATAAAAAGCTACTTTTTTTTCTGCGATCATTTTGGTACATTTAGCATTTGCAAAAGTACGATATTATTCATGATTTTTGAAGCAGAAAGTCTACTTATTAGAAAATAGAAATTGATTTTTTTGAAGGATTTTTATAGAACTCAATACTAAAGCTCTAAAAATAGAAATAAGAATAATTTTATATTTATTGATAGAAAAACATAAATTATATTATGATTATAGATAATTTAGAAACACCTTATTATGCAGTTATTTTTTCTACTGTTTTAAGAGAAAACATTAAAGGTTATACCGAAATGGCCAATAGAATGGAAGTTTTAGCCAAAGAGCAAGTGGGGTATCTTGGAATAGAGTCTGCAAGAAGTGAAGTAGGAATTACGGTTTCTTATTGGAAAAATATAGAAGCCATTTCTGCATGGAAAAACAATGTAGAACACACAGAAGCTAGAAACTTTGGGAGAGAGAAATGGTATAAAAAATACCAATTACGTATTTGTAAAGTAGAAAGAGAATATGGTTATGACAGTCTCTATTAAAATATTGCTTCTTTAATTTTTGCTTTTAATTTTTTTTGAATATTCGTAGGAAATGGTTTGTCTCCGTGTAAAATATCTACCATTAAATCACTAAAGTGTTGTCCGTATTTATTTAAAATATAATTTCTAACCGCATTATTTTTATAAAAGAATTTAGATAAAATTTCACTAGATTTTAATTCTGGAAGCAGTTTTATATTTAGTTTTTCAATATATTTTTTTTCTGCTAATTCTTTATTCAAGTTGCTTTCAATAATTGCTTCGGCAACATATTTCCCACTTAAAATAGCATTAGAAATACCTTCTGCAGTAATTGGTTCTGCAAAACCAGCAGCATCACCAATTAAAAATACATTTTCTTTAACAAAACCATCTGTTCGTGGAGCAATAGGAATTTGAAAACCATGAGCTTCTTCTTTTACAATGGTATCTATACCTAATGTTTTAATATAAGTTCTGTAATAGTTTTTTAAATTAATATTTCCTTTTTTTGTTGTTAGAACACCTAATGATAAATGATTTTTTTTAGGAAAACTCCAAGCATAACCATTAGGAACAGCATCAATATCAAAACGAACGCTTTTAGATAACCTGTTAAAATCTTCTGATGAAACTTCTACCTCATATTCTAATGCAGGAATTAATCTTCGAGTATCTTTTTTCCAACCAGCCATTTTTGCTGTAGGACTTAAAACACCATCTGCAGCAATTACAAAGTTTGCAGAAATATTTCCTTGAGAAGTTTCTAAAATAGTATGATTATCAGTAAATTCTAGTGAATTTAATTTATGATTTTCCAATAAAGTTACACCAAATTCTTTTGCTTTTTCAACTATTAAATTATCAAAAGCATCACGCATAATCATTGTAATTATTGGTTTGTCTTTGCTAGATTTATAACGAATTTTGCCATTATTAAAGTAGCTTTCTACAGTGAAAAATTCTTGTTCTACAACACTTTGTATTTCAAAAGGCATATCTTTTCTACCTCTATTTACAAAGCCACCACCACAAGTTTTATAACGTGGTAAAGTCTCTTTTTCTATAATTACAGTACTAATACCTTGTTTACCTAAATAAAATGCAGTTGATGCCCCTGAAGGTCCACTACCAATAATTGCAACATCAAAATGTTTCATAAAAAAAGAATTATTTAAAGCACTAATATAAGAATTTACCAGTTAACTTTTGCTTGAATAGGAAAGTGGTCTGAATGTTTTTCTGAAAACGTTAAAAACTGATTTACAATAGCATTTTCATCAGTTAAAATAAAATCTATTCTTAAAGGAAACCAATAATTAAATGTTTTACCAAACCCTTTACCAGCTTCAATAAAAGCATCTTTTTTGTTTTTTGAAACTTCATGATACAACCAAGAGTATGCAGTATTATTAAAATCGCCACAAATAATTTTTTTACCTTTCCAACTCTTTTCGTGATCTAAAAATATAGCCGCTTGATCTGCTTGTTTTTTAAATGAATTAGAAGCTCTTTCTATCAGTTTTTCTGAATTTTCTTCTCCGAAGTTTTCTTCGTTAGGTTTTATTCTTAAAGATTCAAAATGAGTATTGTAAATTCTAATTGTATCTTTTTGTTTTAATATATCTGCAAAGATTATGTTGTTTCCTTTACTCTCTAATTCTAAAGAACCAGAGTTTATAATTTTGTATTTAGAATATATAGCCATTCCAAATTTACCTTTCTTAGATTTTAATTTTATGTATTTGTATGGAAATGAAAGTGTATTTTTTGTTGATTTATAATATTCTTGTATAACTAATACATCTAAGTCTTTATTTGCTATAAAGTCAAATCCATTTTCTGTTTTTATGGTATCTTTTTTATTGATAAATAAGTCGAATGTTTTTACATTATAACTCATTATTTTTAAATCTGTATTTAAAGAAGAAGTATTATCAGAAATTTTATAAAAAGGTGAAGAAAATAACCAGCCAGTAATCAAAATTAAGAAAGATAAAAGAAATTGTTTTTTTAATTTAATTAACCAATAAGTTGCAAAAACAATATTTATAACTAAAAGAAGAGGAACAAAAAGACTTAATATGGCAAAAATAGGTACTGTTTTTGGTGAAATATAAGGCAATAAAAAAGATAGCAATAATAATGTTGCAAGTAGAGAGTTTACTAAATAAAGAAGTTTGTCTAAAAAGGATAGGTTCTTCATTTATCTTTTACCTTGTTTAAATAAAAACTCTTTTTCAGTTTTTGTAAGTGTATCGTAACCAGATTTACTAATTTTATCTAAAATAGCATCTATTTGTTTTTGGTTAGGAACTTCATTTTTTACAGTTTGTTGCTTTCTTTTTGAAGATTTATGAACTGTTTTTAATGTTTTTTCTTTTCGTTTAAAAAATGAAGTAAATGAACCAAAAATGTCAATTTTCTTATTACTAACTTGGTTTACGTATAAAAAACCAAATAAACTTCCTCCTAAATGAGAAAAATTTCCTCCAGCATTCGCACCAATTAAACCTATAACATCAAAAGCTAACCAAACTATAGCCAAATGCCAAAATTTAATAAAACCAAGTAAAGGTATTTTTATTTGATAATTGGGCATGTAGGTAGCAATTCCTATAAAAATAGCAGATATTCCTGCAGATGCTCCAACTAAAGTACTATTTTCTCCTTCAAACAAGGGAAAGTAATTTTGACTAACTAGGTATAAAATTCCGCCAAATAATGTTCCTAAAATATAAAATTGTAATGCTTGTTTTTGAGTAAAATATTGAATAAAAAGATTACCTATAAAATACAAAGTAATCATATTAAATAATAGATGAATAAAGTCTGCATGTAAAAATCCGTAAGAAATTATAGACCAAGGTTTGGTTAGAAAAGCATCTAGATTACTATCTAAAGAAAACCATTCTACTATAAAATTACTGTTTCCTTTGTACAAACCATTTAAAACTGTAATTAATAAAGTAACTGCAAAAACACCTACATTAAGGTATATTAATTTATCTATTATTGTTCCTGTTTTAAACTTATATTTTAAAGTATCTATAAAACTCATTATCTAGTTTTAAATTGATTTTTCTTCCAATAATATGCAATAATAAACCCAATTAAAGCTCCACCAATATGTGCAAAATGTGCAATATTACCAACAGAATATTTTGTCATTCCGAAGAATAAATCTCCTAAAATCATAATAGGAATAAAGTATTTTGCAGCAATTGGTATTGGTAAAAATATCAAAGCTAATTTTGCATCTTTAAAATACAATCCGAACGCTACTAAAACACCATAAACTGCACCAGAAGCACCAACAGCAGGAGTTGTGTAAAGTGAATTTATAGTTTGTAATAGTTCATTTTTATAAACCAAACCAGGATTCATTAATTCCAATATTTCAGCTTTTGTAGATCCTAATTCTATTAGTTTTTCAAAAGCAGTATTAAATTGATAATAATTTACCAATGTATAAATTATTCCTGCGCCAAGTCCTGCTGAAAAATAGAAAAATAGAAACTTCTTTTTTCCCCACATTTGTTCTAGTGGTGTTCCAAACGCCCACAAACCATACATATTAAATAGTAAATGAGGAAAACTACCATGCATAAACATGTGCGTAACATATTGCCAAATTCCAAAATGTTCATTTTCTGGAAAGTGTAAAGCTAAAATATTTGTAAAATCTAAATTTAGCAGTTGTGGTGCTATAAATAAAATTACATTTATTATAATTAGGTGTTTTATACCGTCTGTTATTTTATTCATAATTAACTATTAAATAGATTGTCTATTTGGTTTAATGTTAATGTTTTAAATGTTGCTTTTCCAAAAGGAGAAACTGTTGGTTCTTTGCAAGAAAATAAATTATTTACTAAGCTTTCTTGTTCTCTTTCAGAAAGTAAAGTTCCTGTTTTAATAGATAATGTTTTAGCAAAAGACTTTGCCATTACATCAAAATGACTAAAACTTGCATCTGGCACTTCCAAATTAATATCGTTTAATAACTCTTCTAAAATAATAGTTATTTTACTTTCTGTAACAGAAACCGGAATTCCTTTTATGGTTACGCTGTCTTTAGTAAATTCATCAAATGAAAAACCAGCATTTTCTAATTCTGTTTTTATGGTATAAATCATTTCTATCTCTGCAGAAGTAAATGAAATTTTTACAGGAAATAGTAATTGCTGACTATTTGCTTCTTTAACGGTAATACTTTCTAAAAATTGCTCGTATAAAACTCTTTGGTGTGCTAAAGATTGATTTATTAAAACAACGCCAGATTTAATCAAACTCATTACGTATTTACGTTGAATTTGAAATGTTTTCTGTGTTTTTTCTTCTTCTTGATGTTCAAATAATGTTTCTATTGGTTTGTCATCAAAAGTATCTACAGAAGTATATAAAGATTCCCAACTTTCTGTTGTTTTTTCTTTTTTAGATTGAAAATTATTAGACTTGCTATATTCTTCTTTAAACGGATTAAAATCTGGATCTACAGATATTGTAGGAACAGATGCTGTTTTAGAAGTAGATTTAAAACTGTAAGGTGTATCTAGATTAGAATCTCTGTTAAAATCTAATACAGGTGCAACGTTATATTGACCCAAACTATGTTTTACAGTTGCTCGCAACATCGCATATAACGCTTTTTCGTTATCAAACTTTATTTCCGTTTTTGTTGGATGAATATTTATATCTATTGTGTTTGCAGGCACTGTTAAGTATAAAAAATAGGAGGGATGTGCACCTTGTTCTAATAAACCATCAAAAGCACTTACAACTGCATGGTTTAAATATGAACTTTTTATAAACCTATCATTTACAAAAAAGAATTGCTCGCCACGTTTTCTTTTAGAAAATTCTGGTTTTGCAACAAAACCTTCTATAGCAACAATATCTGTTTTTTCGTCTATAGGAACCAGTTTTTCATTCATTTTAGTTCCAAAAACAGCCACAATTCTCTGACGAAGATTACCGCTTTTTAAATGATAAACCTCATTATTATTATGATGTAATAAAAATGAAATATCAGAATGTGCTAATGCCACACGTTGAAACTCATCTATAATATGACGTGTTTCTACAGTATCTGATTTTAAAAAGTTTCTTCTTGCAGGAATATTGTAAAATAGATTTTTAACGGCTAAACTTGTTCCTTTTCCTGTAGAAATAAATTCTTGAGAAACTATTTTACTTCCTTCAATTTTAATGCAAGTACCTAATTCTTCGTTAGACGGTTTTGTCTTTAACTCTACATGTGCAATTGCTGCAATAGAGGCTAAAGCTTCACCACGAAAACCTTTTGTGTTTAAGTTAAATAAATCTTCTGCTTTCTGAATTTTAGATGTTGCATGACGCTCGAAACTCATTCTAGCATCTGTTGTGCTCATTCCTTTACCATCATCAATTACTTGTATAAGCGTTTTTCCTGCGTCTTTAATAAGTAATTTTATATTTGTTGCACCAGCATCTATTGCATTTTCTAATAGTTCTTTAACTACAGATGCAGGACGTTGTACCACTTCTCCTGCAGCAATTTGGTTTGCTACATGATCTGGTAAAAGTTGAATAATATCAGACATTAATTATTTTATGAATATAGATAAATCGAAATCTATGATGTAAAGAAATATTAAAACTAAAACGGTAATAATAATTAGAAGAGTTCTGTTTGTTCTCTTGTCAGAGTTTTTTAGATCGCTAATTGCGTCTCCAAACTTACCTTTAATTCCTTTATTTTTACCAGTTGTAGTTCTGTATTGATCTAGTTTGTGCTCAATTTTAAAAGGATTTCCTTCTCCTTTATAATAACGAGGCTGATAGTCAAATTTCTTATTTGTACGTTTTAAAAATCCCATAATTTTAGAAATAATTGGTGAATAGATTCCTAGAGTAAATCAATTTTTATACCAATTGTAAAACTCTCTCAAATTTAAAGAATTTAAAGGAAATCCGCTAAAAATGATGTTAAAAGTATTCTTAATAAAAATGTAAAATATAGAATTATTAAAAACCGATACTATCGTTTTTTCTATCTATATTTTTTAAAGCAGCCATTTTTACAGCAGCAACTGCACATTCTATTCCTTTATTTCCTAAACTACCACCAGATCTGTCTAAAGATTGTTGTTTAGTATTATCTGTTAAAACACAGAAAATTACAGGAACATCATGTTTAATATTTAAGTCTACAATACCTTGTGTTACACCTTCGCAAACAAAATCGAAATGTTTTGTTTCACCTTGTATAACATTACCAATTGCAATGATAGCGTCTACTTGTTGAGACTGAATCATTTTTTTGCAGCCATATACTAATTCGAAACTTCCAGGAACATCCCAAGAGATTATATTCTCTTTTGTTGCGCCACAATCTAATAAAGTTTCTATGGCTCCTTTTTGAAGGTTCTTAGTAATTTCTGGATTCCATTCAGAAACAACAATCCCAAATCGAAAAGACTTCGCATTTGGGATAGTTGTTTTATCGTAATAAGATAAGTTTGTTGTTGCCATTATTTAGTTTTTTAATAATTAGTATCTAGTAATTAGGTTTTTACTAATTCCTAAAACCTAATTTTTAAAATACTAGTTTGCGTATTTAGCAGCATTTATAAATTTCTCAACATCTCTACCTTGGTCAGATGTTGGGTAGTTTTCTTTAATTTTAGTAAATAAAGATGCAGCTTTGTCAAATTTCTTTAATTCCATTGCAGTCATACCAGCTTTGTATAAAAATAAAGGTGCTGTGTATTCATTCTCTTTTTTACTTGCAGCTTTTTCATAATATTCTAAAGCTTGTTCTGGTTGGTTTATATCTGCAAAAGCATCACCAACTGCACCTAAAGAAACAGGACCTAACATTTCGTCATCAGAATTAAATTTTTCTAAATACTCAATTGCTTTATCATATTGTTTCATTTCTAAATAAGAAACACCAGCATAATAGTTTGCTAAGTTTCCTGCGCTTGTACCGCTATAAGAATCTGCAATATCTAAGAAACCATATTTTCCATCTGCTCCTTCTAAACCTAAAGTTAATAAAGAGTCTATACCAGAACCAGCAGTAGATGCTTGGTCATAATATTTTCTAGGAAAAGCTAACTCATTAGAAGCCTCAATTTCATTTGGTTCAGAAATAAACTTATTGTAACCTAAATATGCTAAAAACACAACTACTATTCCTATTAAAGCTAAGAATAAAGGTTTGCTGTTTTTTTCTATCCATTGTTCAGATCTAGAAGCAGTTTCATCTAAAGTGTTTAAAACTCCAGCAGTTTCGAATTCAGATTCGTCTACCTGTTGTTGTTCTTTTTTACCTTCTGCTTTATATTTTTTCTTGTAAGTTGCCATGTTTCCTTAAAAATTAGTGGCGACAAAAATAGTTTTTTTAATTGGATTTTAAAAGGACATAATTCGCAAAATTTTCAATAATTTGCAAAACCTTACAAAGACCTAATTTAATTCATGTATTTACAAAAACTTTCTTTACTTAATTTTAAGAATTTAGAATCTCAATCTTTTGATTTTCAGCAGAAAATAAATTGTTTTGTTGGTAATAATGGTGTTGGTAAAACCAATGTTTTAGATGCTATTTATTATTTATCTTTTGCTAAAAGTTATTTTAATTCTGTCGCTGTGCAGAATATTAGACATGGTGAAGGCTTTTTTATGATTGAAGGAGACTACATTTTAAATGACAGAAATGAGAAAATTGTATGTAGTTTAAAAAAAGGGCAAAAGAAGGTTTTAAAAAGGAATGGAAAGAGTTATGAGAAATTTTCTGATCATATTGGGCAACTTCCATTAGTTATTATTTCTCCGGCAGATAGAGATTTGGTTACTGAAGGTAGTGATACAAGAAGAAAATTTATAGATGGTGTAATTTCTCAACAAAACAAGAATTATTTAAAAGATTTATTAGCTTACAATAAAGTATTAAGTCAGCGTAATGCATTATTAAAATATTTTGCAGCAAATAGAATTTTTGACGCCTTAAACTTAAGTGTTTATGATGAACAACTTTCCGAATATGGTAATAGAATTTATGAAGTTAGAAAAGCTTTTTTAGAAAAATTTATACCTATATTTAATGATAAATATCAAGTAATTTCAGATGATAAAGAAAGTGTAAATCTTGTTTATAAAAGTCAATTACACGATTTTTCTTTAAAAGATTTATTATTAAAATCTTTAGACAAAGATAAAATTATACAATATACTACAGCAGGAATTCATAAAGACGATTTAAGTTTCGAAATAGGAGAGTATCCTATAAAAAAGTTTGGTTCTCAAGGACAACAGAAATCTTATTTAATTGCTTTAAAATTTGCTCAGTTTGAATTTATAAAACAACAAGCAGATGTTGTGCCAATTTTATTGTTAGATGATATTTTTGATAAGTTAGATGAAAGCCGAGTATTACAAATTATCAATTTAGTTAATAATGATGAATTTGGACAAATTTTTATAACAGATACACATTCTGAAAGAACAGAAAATATTGTAAAACAAAGTAATAAACCCTATCAAATATTTAAGTTATAATGGCTAAAAGAGAAAACGATTCTTTTTCTATAGAAGATTTAATGCAACTTTTTATTAAAGAAAATAACTTGACAAAAGGAATGCAAAAAATTAAGATAGAAGAAGTTTGGAACAAGATGATGGGACCAGGTGTTGCTACACATACTACTTCTGTTAAATTACAAAATAAAACATTGGTTATTCAGTTAACTTCTTCTGTATTGCGTGAAGAATTAAGTTACGGAAAAGATAAAATTGTTAAAATGATGAACGAAGAAATAGGTGAAGAGATTATCTCTAAAATAATGTTAGTTTAAAAACTTTACATTTTTACTTTTATTTAAAAACAAAAAAAAACTCACAACTTTCGTTGTGAGTTTTTATTAAATATATTCTTTATTAAGAATTCTTAAAATTGCTCTCTTCCAGAAAAGTGAAAGTTTCCTTCAATTTGTGCATTTTCATCAGAATCAGAACCATGTACTGCATTTTCTCCCATAGAAGTAGCATACATTTTTCTAATAGTTCCTTCAGCAGCATCAGCAGGATTTGTAGCACCAATTAAAGTTCTAAAATCTTCTACAGCGTTATCTTTTTCTAAGATAGCAGCTACAATTGGTCCACGAGTCATGAATTCTACTAATTCACCAAAAAACGGACGCTCATTATGCACAGCATAAAAAGTTTCAGCATCTGCTTTTGTCATTTGAGTTTTCTTTAAAGCTACTATTCTAAAACCTGCAGCGTTAATTTTGTCTAAGATTGCTCCAGTATGCCCGTTTTCTACTGCATCTGGTTTAAGCATTGTAAATGTTCTATTTGTTGCCATCGTATTTTTTAATTTTTTGCAAAAGTACACTTTTTTATATTAATAACAATTTATGGGTAAATTTGAGACAGTTCTTGTAATACTTTATTGTCTTTACCTCGCATTTGCATCGTAATTTTATGGGTATTAAAATCGAATTTTAAAAGTCCAAAACTAATTTCTGAAACTACATTTTGAACTCTATATTGATTTTTTTCTGAAGTGAAACCTTTATAAGAATGTGTAAGTCCGCTAGAAGTAAAGTCTATTAAAGGAAAAGCAAGGTTTGTAACTTCTGTTTTAGAAAATTCAGAAATATGTCTATCTCCAGATAATAATAAAACCCCTTTTGCTTTACTATTTATTATAGTTTCTTTTAATTTATCTACTTCATGAGGAAAGTTTCCCCAGGTTTCAAAACCATGTTCTGCAGATAACACTTGTATGCTACTTTGTATAATATTAAAATCTGCATTAGAAGTATTTAGTTCATTTTCTAACCATTTCCATTGTTTTTCACCTAAAACAGTTCCTTTACCATAAGTGTTTGGTGTAAACCTTCTTTTATTTTTTGTAGACTTTGTTAAAGCTGTTCTAAAATATCTTGTATCTAAAACTATTACTTTTACGCTTCCTTTTTTTGTTTTAAAAATTTCAGAATTATAAACTCCTTCTTGTTTTCTTCTTGAACTGTTTTTATCAACATTAAAAAAATCTAAAAAAGCTTTTTGCGCTTCGTCTTTTTTAGGAAATTCTACACCTCCGTCATTAAAACCGTAATCATGATCATCCCAAGTTGCCATTACAGGAATGTTTTTTACTAATTCTAAATATCCTTTTTGAGATTTTAAGGTTTCGTAATCTTTTCTTAATTTATTCATGTCATCTGTATCTGAATAAATATTATCACCTCCCCAAACCCATAAATTCGGATTGTTTTTCTTTACTTCTTTCCACAAAATATTTTCTACATTTTGTTTGTTGCAAGAGCCAAATGCAATGATGAAATCGTTATTTTTATTACTAATTTCTTTTGAAGATGAGCATGAGATTAGAATAGCAGTTGCAGCTAAATACGATATTTTTACTAGTTTTTTCAATACTAATTAGTTTAAGTTATTAGACAAATGTAGAGTAAAATATATTTTGAACAATGTTATTAAATTGTATCTTCGCGAACTATGATTTTAAAAGGATTTGAAGATTTAAGTAAATTTCTTGAAAAACCAAGAAACATTGTCATAATTGGGCATAGGAACCCAGATGGAGATGCTATGGGGTCTACTTTAGGTTTGCAACATTATTTATCTAAAAAAGGTCATAATCCTACAGTAGTTGTACCTAACGAGTATCCTAATTTTTTACATTGGTTACCAGGTTCAGAAAATACGTATCGTTTCGATTGGCAAAATAGCCAATCTCAAAGAGCCATTAAAGCATCTGAAATTATCTTTCTATTAGATTTTAATGCTTTGCATAGAGTAGGGCATGATATGCAAAAAACTTTAGAAAATTATGCTAATGATTTTGCGATGATAGATCATCATCAACAACCAGATGATGTAAAATACATGTACTCTGATGTAGAAATATGTTCTACTTGCCAGATGGTGTACCAATTTATAGAATTAAATAACGACTTAGATTTAATAGATAAGGATATAGCAACTTGCTTGTATACTGGTATTATGACAGATACTGGGTCTTTTAGGTTTAGATCTACGTCTAGTAAAACACATAGAATTATTGCAGATTTAATAGATAAAGGTGCAGATAATGCTAAGATTCATAACAATGTTTATGATGCTAATTCTTATGGTAGATTATTACTTTTAGGGCAAGCTTTAAGCAATTTACAAATTTTACCAGAATATAAAACAGCTTTTATTACATTAACAGAACAAGAGAAAAAGAAATTTAATTTTGAAAAAGGAGACACAGAAGGTGTAGTTAATTATGCACTTTCTTTAAAAGGAATTATTTTTGCAGCTATATTTATAGAAGACACAGATCAAAATATTATAAAAATTTCTTTTAGATCTAAAGGAACATTTTCCGTTAATAAATTTTCTAGAAATCATTTTAATGGAGGTGGGCATGATAATGCTGCTGGAGGAAAATTCTTAGGTAAAATGGAAGATGTAATTACACATTTTAAAGAACTTTTACCAAATTATATTAACGAATTAAACTCCTCTTATGAAGATTAATCTATACTTTATCTTTGTAGTTTTATTTTTAATAGGTTGTTCTACTTCCCAACCAAGAAGACCAATAAACCCAAAACCTTCAACAACTATTTTTCAAGACAATATTGAAGCTACAAAAAAGTTATTTCAACTAGAAGATGAAGAAATTTTAAATTATATAACAAAAGATAGTTTAAATATATATAAAACTTCACCAAATGGTTTTTGGTACGCTTACAATGTAAAAATTGAAGAAGAAACAATAAAACCCAAAGCAGGAGACATTATAACTTTAGAATATAATATTACAGATTTAAACGATTCTGTATTATACAGCAAAGAATTACTTGGTATAAAAACTTATAATGTAGATAAAGAAGATTTTATTACCGGAATTCAAAAAGGAATAAAGTTGATGAAAATTGGAGAAACAATTACATTTGTTATTCCGTCTTACAATGCTTTTGGTATTTCTGGCGACGGAGATAAAATAGGAATGAATAAAACGATTAAGAGTACAGTAACATTATTAAATATAAATAAATAGAATAAAAATGAAAATTGTAAAAAATTTAGCAGCAGCTGCCATTACAGTAACTATGTTTTCTTGCGGAAACCAAGTAAAAGAAGTAAAATCTTTAGAAACAGAATTAGACTCAGTAAGTTATGCAGTTGGTTTAACGATGTCTGGTCAGTTAAAATCTAATTTTAGTGAAGTTAATAAAAATCTTTTAGCACAAGGAATTAGAAATGGTTTAGATTCTACTAACTTGTTAATAGAACAAAAAGATGTTCAGAAAATTTTAAGTACTTACTTTCAAAAGAAGCAACAAGCTCAAATGGAAGAAATGCAAGAAAAAGCGGCAAAAGAAGCAGAAGCTAAATTTGGTGAAAATAAAAAAGCAGGTGAAGAGTTTTTAGCTGAAAATAAAACTAAAGAAGGTGTACAAACTACAGAAAGTGGTATACAATACATTATTATGAAAGAAGGTACTGGAGAGAAGCCAGCAGGACCAACAACAAGAGTAAAAGTACATTACCATGGTACAAATTTAGAAGGTAAAGTATTTGATAGTTCTGTAGACAAAGGTACGCCAGCTGAATTTGGTCTAAACCAAGTAATTAAAGGATGGACAGAAGGAGTACAATTAATGAAAGAAGGAGCAAAATATAAATTCTTTATTCCTCAAGAATTAGCTTATGGAGCGCAACAAAGAGGAGAAAATATTAAGCCTTTTTCTACTTTAGTATTTGAAATTGAATTATTAGAAGTTTTAAAATAAAAACATGAAGAATTTTTTCTTTATTTCTTTAGTATTTACCATATTTATTTCTTGTACTCCAAAAAAGTATAAAGATTTAAACGAAGGTTTATATGCAGAAATAGAAACAAATAAAGGAAATATCTTATTAGAATTATATGCTGATGATGTACCTAAAACTGTAGCAAATTTTGTTGCTTTAGTTGAAGGTACAAACAGTAGATTGTTAGATTCTTTAAAAGGTAAAAATTTTTATGAAGGAATTATCTTTCATAGAGTAGTTCCTAATTTTGTAATTCAAGGTGGTGGTTTTACACCAAATGGTAGAAAAAGTCCTGGTTATCTTTTTGGAGACGAATTTCCAAGAAATGATGAAGGAGATTTTATTTACAAACATGATGATCAAGGAGTTCTTTCTATGGCAAATGGAGGTCCAACCACTAATAATAGTCAGTTTTTTATTACACACAGAGCAATACCACATTTAAATGGTAAACATAGTGTTTTTGGAAAAACGGTTGTAAATCCTTTTGAATTAAAAAAATTACAACAAAAGTTTACAGATTCTTTGCAATTAAAAAATGCAATAGATTCTACAAGAATGGCTGTAGTAAATAAAGTATCTCAAATGGATACTATAAAGACTGTAAACATTATTAGAATAGGTTCTAAAGCAGAAGATTTTAATGCTGCAGAAGTTTTTGATAGAGAAGTAGCTAACTTTAATAAATCTCAAGAAGATAAGATTAGAGAAGAAAATAAAATCGAAGACAAAAGATATTCTGAATACTTAGAAGCTAAGAAAAAATTCTTAGAAGAAAAAGAAGAACCTAAAGCCTTAAAAACGGGTACAGGTTTACGTATATTAAAATTAAAAGAAACAAAAGGTAAAAGAGTTGTAGCGACAAAAACTGTTACTGCAAATTATACATTGTATATTGCAGATGGCAAAAGAATGCAATCTTCTGATGATGTTGGTAAACCTATTGTTTTTGATTTAAATGATGAAGATAAACCAATGATTAGTGGTCTTAGAGAAGGTGTTTTATCTATGAAAGAAGGTGAAAAAGCTAGATTGTTTATACCGTATGCAATTGGGTTTGGAGATCAGAAATTTGGACCTTTTCCAGCAAAATCAGATTTAGTTTTTGAAATAGAAATATTAAAAATAGGTAACTAATTTGTTAGACATTATACAAAAAGATAAAGATTTACTTGTTTTTTTAAACAACTTAGGAAACGAACATTGGGATACATTTTGGTTGGCAATTACACATCAACTAAATTGGGCTCCTTTGTTCGTTTTTATTATTTTTTTAGTAGTTAGATCTTTTGGGTGGAAAAGAGGCGGTTTAATGATACTTGCAATGATTATTTTAGTTGCATTTTCAGATCAATTTACCAACTTAATTAAAAATTCTGTACAAAGATTAAGACCAAACAACGACCCTGAAATTAAACATTTATTAAGAACATTAATAAATCCTCAAAGTTTTAGTTTTATGTCTGGTCATGCTGCAACTTCAACATTTTTCTCCGTTTTTGTAGTTCTGCTACTTAAAGATACTTATAAATATATTTACCTAATTTTATTATTCCCTTTAATATTTGCCTATAGTAGGTTATATCTAGGTGTACATTTTCCATTAGATATTACAGCAGGAATTTTAATAGGAACTATTCTCGCTAATTTATACTTTTTCATATTTAAAAAAGTAGAGAAAAAACTATTTAATTAGTCTTTTTATTATTAAAGTAAAGGTATTTTGTAGAATGATAATAAGCATTTAATAAGCTATCTAATTTTTGTACTTTACTTGGGTAATTTTGTTTTAAATCTTCTAAACTTTTTTCCTTTAAATTATACAAGCCACTTGCATTTGTATAATTTGTTTTATAATAATATAAACTATCTTTTATAAGTCCTACAGCTGGTTCTCCTTTAATCTTTAAATATACAAAAGAAGTATTATTTGTCTGTAATGTATCTAATAGATTGTTACCTAATGTGTAATTTGTGTGGTTTATTTTAGCTAAGCCCATAATTGTTGGAAACAAATCTATTAGTTTTCCGTTTTTAAGATTCAATGCTGGTTTAACAAATTTTGGTGCATGAATTAAGAAAGGAACATGCTGTAATTGAATATTTAAATCAAATTCTTTACTGTATAAATCTGTTCTTGTCATTGCTGTATTGTGGTCTCCAAAAAAAGCAAAAATGGTATTCTCGTAATATCCAGAGGCTTTTGCTCTTTCTAAAAACCTACCAATATTAAAATCTAAATATCGTAGCGCATTTAATTGAGCAACAGATTTAAAACCACTTTTTGCTAATAATTCAGAAGAAATAGATGCTTCTTTTAGTGGTTTGTAGCTCTCTTTTTCATCAGGAACTGTAAAAGGCATATGATTAGAAGCTGTTTGAATATAAGCTACAAATGGTTTGTTCTTATTAGCTAATTTTTCTAATTCTTTATTAGACTCCTTAAAAAGTTCATAATCATCAATTCCCCAAACATCAGCTCTATTTTCTGTCTCATAACTTCCTTCTTCAAAAATAGTTAAACCCTTTATATTCGATTGAAAAATACTTCTAATATTAGCCCAATTAGCACTTCCTCCTAAAAAATATAATTTTTCATAACCTGTAAATTGATCAAATAAAATACGTTGATCTTGTAATAAAGGGTTTCTAGAAGCTGTTCTAACATTTTCAATATCTGGTAAGCCTGTTACACTTGCAAAAACACTAGCTGCAGTTCCAGATTTATGAACATAAAAATTAGGAAAGCTTATGCTTTCTTTAATTAAAGAATCTAATACAGGTGTGCTATTAATTATATTTCCATAAAAACTCATTGGTTTTACACCAACAGATTCCATCATTACAATAACCACATTTGGTTTTTTAGTATATGTAGAATCAAATATTACTTTTCTTTCAAAAGATATTTTATTCTTAGGTAGATTTAAATGCTTAGCTATTGTTGGGTAATAATTATTGAATTCTTTCATATTAACACCTTCGCTTCTATAAGCAAAACTATCAAAGAAATATAAAACTGGGTTCAATGAAAATTGATTTACTGCATTATTTTTTGAAAAAAATGCTTGACTCCAACGCAAAGGGTAATGTGTAAAACTATTATAAATACCGAATGAAAGAAGTAGAAAAGTTCCAATAAAATAAAACGATTTTACTTTATTAGAAATTAATGTTTTTTGATTTTTATGAGATTGATATATAAATTTAGATAATTTATAAATTATAAAACATAAAAGAAGTAAACCTAAAAGACCTTTATATATTGGATAACTTTCTACTAAAACTTGACTAGAAATTTTTAAATTACTTAAAAAACGAAGAGAAGAAGCGTCTAGACGAATACTTAAATAATCATAATAACCAAAATCGAATAGGAAGAAAAGAGTAATAATTAAGTAAGATAAAACTAAATAGATGTTAGCTATTTTCTTGTAAATTTCATTTTTAAAAAAACGATAATTAATTACTAAAATAAATAAAGCTAAAGGGAAAAATAATATAACTGCTAATTTAAAATCAAAGCGGGCTCCTAATAAAAAGCTTGTTTTAACTTCATTAGAAGGAACATTTTCTAATTGTGCAAACAGGTAATAGAATAGTATTCTAAATGTAAATATGAACAAAAATAAAAAGAAAACGTTTGTAAATATGTATTTTATATAATTGGGAATCTTTTTAAACATTACTTATTTTTAAGCTACAAAGATATTTAATTTTCATTGATTAAAAGATTCATAAACTGATTGAATTCTATTTTAAATTCGTCGTATTTTTTTCCTGTTGCAGGTCCATTAAAACCAGTGTGTATTTTTCTAACTGTCCCTTTCTTATCTAAAAATATAGTTGTTGGGTAAGAAAGAATATGATTTAACATAGGTAGTTTGCTTTGTGCCATTGCTTTATCAGCAATATTGCCAAAATCTGCTAAAAGTAAAGGGTATTCTATACCAATTCTATCTTTTAAACGTTTCATTCTTTTAAAAGCAGCTTCTTTAGTTTTTGCAACTTCAAAAGCAAGACCAATTATTTTTACATTAGAATTGGGATTTTCCTTTAAGTAATTTACATAAAATTTACTTTCATCTAAACAATTTGGACACCAAGTTCCCATAATTTGAACTAAAACTATTTTATTCTTAAA
>TARA_R110002049_G_scaffold5154_7_pt1 | contig 20619 bp, 16 predicted proteins | sample TARA_R110002049 | Tara Oceans TARA_R110002049 (sample SAMEA4396941) | marine metagenome | biome: Polar Biome; feature: [SRF] surface water layer (ENVO:00010504); material: water (ENVO:00002006), including particulate matter (ENVO:01000060) such as... | depth 5 m
GGTGAGAACCCTCTTGTTTCTATTAATAGTATGGAGCTAATGGTGTGTTGCATCGGTGGTACCAGAGGAGGCGCTGCTGGGTACCCAGCGCCCAGAGAAAAGTGTTGTTGTCATATCGGCACGGCGCGCCTGGGCATAGCGGCAGGCGCACTCCTGTGCCAGCCGAGCAACGCCCCGGCAAAAGCGTGGGTGGTTAGCGTTGCGCCATATCACATCATAGTGCATGGCGGGTAACGGCACCGGCAGTGACAAGCGGTGGAGCTCTCCTCGCTGCCACTCTTCCAGCACGGTGGCCACCGGCAGCGCGCCGATCCCTAACCCCTCCATGGTCATGCGTACAATCGTCATCAGCGTACTGACGCTATGAATACGTGGGCTGGCTACGCCCTGCTCGGCCAGGTAATTCACCAGTTCCGTATAGGGGCGCGCCAGCTTGCCAAATGAAATGAACGGTAATTGCCTGCCCCAGATATTGGCACTTCCGCTGAGCAAATGGGCGTGCCGGGGTGAGACAAACATGCCCATTTCATACGGACTCAACGACTCATAATCGATCTGCTTCTGCGGCGAATAACCATTCATCGCCAGTACAATATCCAGTTCGTTGCCCAGTAGCCGTTCGTTGAGCACTGGCGAGTAATCCACAGTCAGTTCGATAGTCAGCCGTGGATAGCGCTCGGTAAGCCTGCGCATAAACTCGGGAAACCAGCTATGGGCGATAGTTTCAATCGTGCCGAGCCGTAATGGCGCAGAAAACGCCTCTTCGTCATCGAAAAGCTTCATCGCCTCGTCACGCTGGTGCAGCATCCGCTCAGCATGCACAAAAAATTCGCGGCCACGCATGGTGGGCTGAATGGGTCGGGCGGCACGCTCCAACAGTAGCTCACCCACCGTGGTTTCAAGACGCGAAATACGCTCGGAAACAGAGGGCTGAGTAAGGTGCAAACGGGTCGCCGCCTTGCGGAAGGAGCCAAGCCTCACCGCCCATACAAACGCCTCAAGTTCCTTAAAATCGAGCATATTGACACGCCTACTAATAGCTTTCGGAAATAAATAAGCGCCGTTTTGCTGACACGTAAAGCTTGCTGCTGTGTGCTGATGCTCGTTGACACCAGATAACTATGCAACTTCGAGACCATCTTCGGCAGCGCTGTTTCACCAACGTTATTATCACGCCCCGCCCTTACTGTGATAAGCGTATCGTGCCCAAGCGTCAATCATTTTTCCACCAAATAACAATATGATAGGAGAGCCCGATAGTTAGTATCGACAAAAACGATTGGCACTCAGCATGCCGTGTTCATATATTGGAGGTGAATTACAGTCTCGTTTCAGCCACATGCAAGCACCCACTGCATCAACGACAGGAGTCGCCATGGCCATTCCCCTGCTTAATTGCGATATGGGCGAAAGTTTCGGCAACTGGACGATCGGCCTCGATGCCGAGGCAATGCCCTATGTCGATTGCGCCAACATCGCCTGCGGCTTCCACGCTTCCGACCCCCATGTGATGCGCCGCACCGTCAAGCTGGCGGCCCAGCATGATGTTCGCATTGGCGCGCACCCTGGCTACCCTGACTTGATGGGATTTGGTCGCCGCTCAATGGCCTGCTCGCCTGAAGAGGCTGAAGATATGGTGCTCTACCAGGTAGGCGCCCTGGCAGGCATTTGCCAGGCAGAAGGCACCCGGCTCAGCTACATCAAACCCCACGGGGCACTGTATAACGACATGGCCGCCAACCCGGCGCTGCTCGAAGGCGTCATGCGCGCCGTGCGTGCTTACGATCCGAGCCTCCCGCTGATGATCATGTCGACTGCTAACCCCGAACCACATCGCGAGCTGGCCGCCAAACTGGGCATTACCCTCTGGTTCGAGACCTTTGCCGATCGCGCTTACGATACCAATGGCCACCTGGCCTCTCGCCGTTTACCCAACGCCGTACACCACGACCAGAACACCATTGTGGATCAGGCCATTAAGCTGGCCAAAGGCGAGCCGCTCACCGCGCTCGACGGCACACCACTGCAGCTAGCCTGCGATACGCTCTGCGTTCACGGCGACAACCCTGAATCAGTGGCGGCCGTGCGCGCCATTCGTGAGGCCTTCCAGGCGCTGGAGCAGGCGTGAAACCCATTAGTGAAAGAAGAGTTGAAACCGCCGCCATGAACGCCCTGATGGTGCGACTGTTCAACACCATCGACGAATCCAACATGGCCTGGGTGATTGCCGCCGACCAAGCGCTGCGCGGTGCTTTCGGAGCTGCATTGATTGATCTAGTGCCCTCCTACACCACATTGCTAGTCCATTACGACTGCCAGCAAATGAATCACGCCGAGGCGCTCGGTCTGATCAACCAGGCGCTTTCCGGACTCGAACCTGCCGACACGCAGGCGGGTGAGCTACACGATATTCCCGTGTGGTATGACGAAAGCGTGGGGCCTGAGCTACCTCTGGTCGCCAAACGGGCAGGCTTGAGCGTTGACGAACTCATTAAGCAGCACTGCAACCATGACTACTGTGTCTTCGCGCTGGGTTTCGCGCCCGGCTACGGCTTTATGGGCTTAGTCGATGAAGCAATAGCGACGCCGCGCTTGAAAACACCACGCCGTAAAGTAGCCGCAGGCAGCGTGGGCATTGCCGATCGGCAAACCGCGATTTACCCGCTGCTCTCACCGGGGGGTTGGAACATTCTTGGCCGTACCAATGTGCCGCTCTTCGAATACGCCAAGCGCGGCGAACCGCTGTTCCGCCCTGGCGACAAGGTGCGCTTTAGAGCGATCTCCCGTGCGGAGTTTGAAGCCGACGGTGGGGATACTACCCCAATGGAGGAGCGCCCATGAGCCACGTCGCCATCAATGAAACACAAAATGGCATGGTCGTTAAACAAGCGGGGCCACTCGCACTGATTCAGGATGCCGGCCGGTTTGGCGTTGGCCATTTAGGGGTTACTCAAGGTGGTGCCGCCGACTGGATCTCGTTTCGCTGGGCCAACTGGCTACTTGGCAACGCCTTAAACAGCGCCGCATTGGAGATTGTGATGGGCGGCGGGTTAAGTTTTGAAACCGAAAGTGAGGTGCGCCTGGCGCTGACCGGCGCCGATCTAGACGCCCAGTTGGATGGCAAACCACTCGCACCCAATACCAGCTTCAAGCTACTGCCCGGTCAGCGCCTGGTATTTCGCCAACCGCGCCAGGGCCTGCGCGCCTATCTCGCCTTTCCTGGCGGGCTAAATGCACCGGAGGTGCTTGGCAGCCGCGCCTGCACCGCCCGCGAGCAACTGGGTGGCCTGCACGAAGATGGTAAACCGCTAAAAGTGGGCGACCGCTTGACTTGGAAAGGTGCCGCCCCAGCGGTGCGCCGTATCGAAGGACAAGGCCCGCAAATGCCAACGTCAGGCTGCCGTTTGCCCATCGTGCTCGGTTCACAAGTCGCCGCCTTCAGCGGCCGCTCTCTTTTCCAAGCTTTCAATCAATCCTGGACAGTGGATAACCGTGCCGATCGTATGGGCGTGCGACTGACCGGCCCTGCCCTGCACGGCTCTCTCACCGGCATTATTTCCGAGGGTATTCCCTTGGGAGCAGTTCAAGTACCGCCTGACGGCCAGCCCATCGTGCTGATGAATGATCGCCAAACCATTGGTGGCTACCCACGCCTTGGCGCCCTCACTCCCATCGCCTGCGCTACGCTGGCCCAGTGTTTGCCCGGCACCAAAGTGTGGCTGACGCCGGTCAGCGCCAGCCAAGCGCAAGATGATTATCGACAGCAGCTAACGGTTTGGCGCTAAAGTGACAAAGCCCCTGACAAGGGGCTTTTAACTGCATTACTTCCGGCTCACGTTAGTTTCTAGCCATCTGCAGCTCTTTGACGACGATATCACCATCAATGACGATGGGCTCGTCATCCAGGAAGAGCGAGCAGTTGCGCATGGGTATATCCAGATGGCAGGCGGTATCGTTAGTCCCGCCCAGTTCGCTGTTAGGGCCGGTCGAGAACATCACGTTGCCATAGAAGCTGCGCGGTTCCATCCCCATGCCGCCCGGGAACTCTCCCGGCACCATGCGATGCCATTTGGCATTCGGGTTCATGCCCCAACCTACGTGGCTCATGCCCATGCCGCGCGGGTCGTTGAAGCTATCCATATAGGATTTGACCAGCTCGGCATCTAGGCCGCCGCGTATATCGGTAATCCAGCCCTTTTCAATGGTGTAGGTAATGGGCTCTCGAACATACATGTTTTGGGGAAGCAGAATATCGCCCGGCGCAACGACAATAGTGCCGTCAACGCCATCGTCATCACCGCCGGTAAAGACAAAGCCAGAGGGCCAGTGGTCCCAGCGCCCAGGTTTATCGGTACAGGCATATTCAGCTACCGTCTCGTAAGTATTCAGTTGGTAGGTAACGTCGGTGCCGTGGGGGGAGGTGATGCGCATCACCTTGGCTTTTTCCAGTAGCGCGGCGGCCAGCTCGACCTTCTCTCTCAACTCCTGGCTAGGCATCATTCTGGCCAGCAGTTCCGGCGGTTCAACTGCCGTCAATATGCGCGTACCCGCGGCCTGAATCGCCATCTGCTCAGGCGAAAACAGTAGAAATATACAGTCGATCAGCATGTCACAGTTCTTTAGCGCTTCCACCGCATCGGGCATGCTGGCAAGACCGCTGGTGCCAACATTCCATCCCCCTGTCGGCAGCGGTGCGGGTAACCGCATGTGGTACATATTGGCGCCTAACCGCTGCCCCGCCGCCATAAAGGCATCGGCATAATCGAGACGTTCACTACCCTGGGTCAGCACCACCAGTTTCTCGCCTTCGTGTACGCCAGACATTTTCAGCTGGTGGAGACAAATTTCCGCGAAGCTTGCATGATCCATAACGACTCCTCACTTCCCAACCTTTAGCTCAGCTATTTGTCGGGAAAAGCTAACTGAGAGCGCTTGTCCTCCCTCAGGAGACTCACCAAGCGCTCTATGGTTTTGTCAGATATAAACGACTAGGCAGCCGCTTCTTTCGTCACCTGATCGCTAGTAGTGCGGCGCTTTTTACCCAGCTCTTCCGCGATGGCGGTAAAGAAGGCATCAGTAGAGGCTTGATGAGGCTTGGTCACAAGGCTAACGCCCACAAACAGCACGCTAGCGACCACAATGCCCCATACACCAGCAGGCAGACCCAGCAGCGAGTTACCGGTAGCATACATCAGCAGTACAAAGGCGCTGGTGCCCACCACGCTTACCAGCGCACCGACGCCAGTACCGCGCTTCCAATAGAAGGCACCGATCAGCGCAGGCACCATGGCAACCAAGCCCGATGAGGCTGCCACCGAAAGCACCGCAATAAGGTCAAGCTGTAGCTCGGCGAAGGCCAGCGCCATCAGTGCGATCACCGGCACCACGAACTTGCCCACCAGCAACTGGCGTTTTTCACTAACGTTCGGTTTGACGTTGGCATAGACGTCGCGGGAGACCATGGAGGCCAGAGTCAGCATGATCGAATCGATGGTGGAAACGGCGGCAGCCATAATGCCGATCATCACAATCACGCCTAATATGGGCGGTACAAATTCTGAGGCTAGTAGCGTGGGTGTTGCCAAGTCTGCGCTTGCAAGGCTGGGAAAGGCTGCCAAGGCAGAGAAGCCCCAAAGCACGGACACCATGGTGTAAATAAAACCGAACACCAGAAAGCCAATCAGCATATGGCGCATCGAGCGCAGCGATGAAGGCATGAAAAGACGCTGGCTGACCTGCGGGTTGGAGAGACTAAAGAAGAACCAAGGGATGGTGAGACCCAGGAAAGTAACAAAGCTGAACAGACCAGGGCCAGGTACCGTCAATGACTGAGGATGCTCCGTTGCCAGCGTATCGAATAGCGCACCAAAACCACCCAGCCCCTGAATCACCAGGAAGGCCACCAGCGTTGAGGCGACAATCATCATGATGGCCTGGAGCGAGTCGGTCCACATGACCGAGCGAATGCCCGCAATATAAGAGAAGAAGATGGCGATCACCGTGGCTAACACCACCCCGGTGGTGAAAGTAATGGCGCCATCGGTGATACCTTGAAGCAGGTAACCGACGCCGGCGAGCTGAACGGCCGAGTACGGAATCAAGAAGATACAGCTGGCAATCGAAACGGCCATGGCAACATGCTTGCTATTGTAACGGTGACCCAGCATCTCGCTGGGGGTCACAAAACCAAACTTCTTACCGACCGCCCAGAATTTAGGACCGAAAACAGCCACCAGCGACACGCCAGCAAAATAGATAATTTCAAAGCCTAGCGCGCCAACGCCTCCGGCATAGGTAAGACCTGCCAAGCCCACCATCATAAAGGCACTATACGTGGTGGCACTGTAACTCAGCGCCGAGACAAAGCCGTTCATCTGTCTGTTGCCCAGAAAGTAACCCGACATACTTTCTGACCCACCCTCTGCCGGGCTTTGACGGGACATAATCGCAATGGCAATAGCGATCAATAAGTAGATGGCAATGGACCACCAGATGAGTGACTCAGTCATTGCTGTGCTCCTCAAAATCTTTAGTGATAAACACGTTCAGAGCAATGACCACTAACCCTGCAAACGCCCAAAACAGGAAGCTGCCGTACCAGAACGCGACACCGCTCAATAGGGTGTACGGCACTAAATAGCTGAGTAAGACGACGGCCCATACCAGCCATATCCATTTACTGCGTTTCATAGTCCACCTCGTTTTATTTCGTCAGGGAGTAGAGTGTGTGTTGTTGTGGTGAGGCTGGCGTACATCTTCAATACGTTTTTCTACTTGTTGCCAAGGCGCTTTATCAGGAGCAAAGCGCGCTCGGAGATAGGTCGCCAAATCAGCGACCTGGGTATTGCTAAAACTGTCGGCAAAGCCAGGCATACTTCCGATGCTTGGAACGTGATCCGCATGAACACCGCCCAAAATTGACTGGATCACGTTATCGGGATGATCGCTATGCACATTGGTATTCAGCGCTAGATTAGTCTTCGCGCTCGAAAAGGTAGGTACTTCGGTCGACACATGACAGGCCGCACAAGCGCCCTCGAATAACCGCTCACCCACCTCCATTCCTGATGGACTCACCGCGGCACTGGTCACACGCTGCGTAGCGTCCGCCACAGCCGCATCGCTATTACCTGTTGGCGCCTGCATCTGGGCGGCCACATAGTGGGCAATGGCCCGCACATCGTATTCCGGCAGCTCGGCCAGCCCTGCTACCACCGGGGCCATAGGGCCGGAGGCAACGCCGTGAAGCTCAGATTCACCGTGGCGCAGATAGTCGTAAAGCGATGTTTCACTCCACAGGATCGGCGCACGCGACAGCGAATTAAGCGGCGGCGCTTCCCAACCATCCACAAAGGCACCGGCAAAATACGCCTCGCCGTTTTTTTCGGCTCCCATGGCATTGCGGGGGCTATGGCAGGCACTGCAGTGGCCTAACCCTTCGGCAAGGTAGGCTCCCCGGTTATACAGTTCGCTTTGCATGGGGTCAGGTTGGAAAGGCGTTGCATCGTGATAAAGCGTATTCCAGCCCGCCATTAAGCTGCGCACATTGAAAGGGAAAGTGAGCGCATTGGCGGTCTTTTCAGTCGACACGGGAGGCTGAGCCATTAAGTAGGCGTAAAGCGCCTGTAAATCGGCATCACTGGTCTTGGCAAACGCTGTATAGGGGAACGCGGGATAAAGATGGCTGCCATCGCGGCTAATGCCTTTGCGCATGGCGCGCTCAAAGGCCGCATAGGACCACTGGCCAATCCCCGTCGCCTCATCCGGCGTAATGTTCGTGCTGTAGAGCGTCCCGAAAGGGGTCTCAAACCCACGTCCACCTGCATTGGCCACGCCACCTTCTGTGGTGTGACATGCCGCGCAGTCGCCTGCAGCCGCAACGAGTCGCCCGCGCTCAATGGTCTCGGCAGAATAAAGATTGGCGGCTGGCCGTGAGACAGGCGCAATGGCCCCTTTCCACGGCCATGCCATGGCCGCAGTGCCCGCAATGGTGGTGAACGCTGCTGCGGCTAACCAACGACGTTTCAGGGATCGCGGCTGTTTAAATTTAATTGGGAGCCCTGTTTCCTCTGTGGAAGAGGCTTCGAGTGCCTGGCGCACGCGCTTGGCGGTAAACGGTGGTTGGCGAAAACGCAGGCCGGTGGCATCAAAAAGCGCATTGGCTATTACCGCAACACCCGGCGATAGCTCCGCCCCGGTCAATACGTCTTCACCAGCGGTTTCACTAACCATTTTATCAATAGCATCACCAACAACCCTCGGCGCAGAAGCAGTTGTTGGCGTTACCGCTGAATATTTACCTTCAGTTAGCGTACGACTGCCGTCACCCCACTCGTCGAAACTGGGCGCTTGCCCTAAAAGGGGGCGCGCCTCGCCCAATACACGGGCCTGGAGTGTTTGCTGAAGACGGGCAGTATCCATATCAGGGCCAGCGTCCTGACCAACGACCAATCTAGTAAGCTGAACATCACCGGTGATACGATTGACCTCTACATCGGCAATCCAGGCAGAGCGCACCCCCGACTCCACTCGCTGCTCCCGGTCAGGCAGTTGGGAGTAGGCAAAGCCACGCCCGCGTAGTAAATCTGGCGATAAAGAGTCCGATGATGGATTGGACGAGCTCTGCCACTCGGCCCGTTTAGCAACGGACTCAATCAGCTCAACGCCACGCGCATCGTCAAGATGACGAAGTCGCAGCGCGATAGGATCCTGGTCGCTCTCGCGAGCAACCTCATCTAAAAAGGACTCCCGTGCAAACGTCTGCTGTATTCCGATCAAAGTGGAATTGGTAGAGATCGAAGTTGTCTGGGAGCGTGCGGCAAGGTATTGATCGCGAAAAACATAGGGTGAGAATGGTGTTGTATCTTGCTCGCCAGCGGTGGCCTCAGCGCTAGACGTTGTTATCGCGGCCCTACCACTTAACAACAATCCTACGGTAGCCACCTCACCAGTGAAATTGGCCTGATGATAGTGATAACGGGCTATCTCACCACTACTGGCAATATCCGCGTTTAAGGTAATGCGCTGCGCCTGACCCAAGGCCTGAACATCCTTGGTGTAGCGGGCATCGAGCCAAACGGCTACCGGGCTTCCCACCGCCCGAGACATCAGCGCCGCATCCACGGCGGCATCGTCGCCACAATGGCGACCCAGCCCTGAGGCCTGATTTGATACGCGCTCTCCATCGGCGTTGTATAGCTCAATCTGACTAATATCCAGCGCGGTCAAGCGGCTTAGATCCTGCTTAAGTGCCGTTGGGGTAACGGTCTGCCCCCACACTCTCAATTGTTGATCACGACAATCGGCGATTGCCCAGCTTGAGTGATTGCCCCAGCGCATTCGACTCGGCCAGCCATACGCATGGTTTGAATGCGTGTTGGGCTGGCGAGGCTTATCTAAAGATTTTTCAGAGGGTTTTGAAATGGGCTTTGTAAAAGCCTCTTGATAACGGCCGTGGGCTGTTTCGGGAGACTGGTGAAAGGTTTGCCATTTGACCTTCAGCTGTTTAGCGGCATCGGTCGCCAAGGCCAAACTCTCGGCAACCACCCCTACAAAATTCCCTTCCACCACGACTTCAATGGATCCAGATAGAGAGGCAATGCTGCGGCTATCGACGCCTACTAAGCGATCACTCTCAAAACGCTCACCATTCCACCGATAGTAAGGTGGACGCACGACGACACCATAGCGTGCCTGCGCCAGCAGTGCAGCAAGGCCGGCCTGCTCTTGCTGGCCATGGAGCATCGAGCCTTCACTCATGAGATGCCTCCTGCAGTGCAGCCGCGTTAATGACCACAGCACGCTCAGCCGCCTGCAGAATTTCGACATGGGTGCCACACCGGCAGAGGTTATGCTCTAAAGCGGTGCGAATCTGCTGCGCAGAAGGTTGGGTATTATGATTTAGCAGTGCACGAATAGTGATGATCATGCCGTTCAAACAGTAGCCACACTGGGCTGCCTGAGCATCGATGAAGGCTTGCTGTACAGGGTCAAGCTCACCGCCTTGGGAAAGACCATCAAGGGTGACCACTTCATGACCAACAGCGGCAGACACGGGTAGCACGCAGGTGCGTGCGGCCATGCCATCAATCAATACGCTACATGCCCCACACTCGCCCAAACCACAGCCATACTTGGGTCCATTGAGCGCCAGGTCGTTACGCAACACATTGAGCAATGGTGTCTGCGGCGGCACAGCCAGCTCGCGTTCTTGCCCATTGATAGTTAGCTTTAGCGTCATAGGGGATCATCATCGTTATTGTTAAGCCCGCCCTCTTGCTCTGAATAGGGCTTGGATATGACTTAGATATTACTAATAAACACAGCCTGCCAAACATGCTTCGTAGCACTTTAAACAAGCCTATTTTCAGCTACGCCCATCGCCTTGCACCAGCTAAGTGCAGCCCTATTAGGCATCGAGCATTAAAGGTGCATACGCTATAAAAAAGCGTCTAATAAACGTATAGCACTCATTAGATACGTTTTTCAAGTTTTTCTAAAAACCAAAATATACTCTAAAAACAAATTAAAATCATAGAGTTAATAAAAATATACCGTTTGGTAGTATTAAAAAATATTTTATAAACTAATTCTTGACCATCAAATAAATGGTGTATACGTTGTTTTATAGCACTCGAGAACCTATTCAGTAACGCCTCACAAGACAGTCAATTATGTAAGCCCCATCCCCCCTAGGTGCTGCGTAAAGAAACGAGTGATCGGCGAATAAAACAGCGAGGAAACTAGGTTATGAACAACAAACCCACCATAGCCGTTATTGGCGCTGGCCTTGGCGGCGCTGCAGCTGGCGCGCTGCTTCAGCAAGCGGGTTATCCCACCAAGGTATACGAACAAGCCCCAGCATTTTCTCGCTTAGGAGCAGGCATTCACCTTGGCCCTAACGTGATGAAAGTCATGCGCCGCATCGGTATTGAAGAGAAGCTCAATGCAATGGGGTCTCACCCTGATTACTGGTTTAGCCGTAACGGCATGACCGGCGAGTATCAGTCTCGTATCCCGTTAGGCAAGTTTGCCCGCGAAAACTATGGTGCGTCCTACATCACTGTGCACCGTGGTGATTTGCACGAATTGATGGTCAGCACGCTCGACCAGGACAATCTCTATTTCGATAAACGTCTAGTCGATGTGGATGATAGCGGCGACAAGGTCGTTATGACCTTCGCCGATGGTTCAATCGAAGAAGCTGATTTAGTGATCGGCGCTGATGGCGTTAATTCACGTCTGCGCGAGAAACTGCTAGGCCCGGAAGCGCCGATCTATAGCGGCTGGGTCGCTCATCGGGCCATCATCTCTGCCGAAAAACTCAAGGCATACGACCTGGATTTCGAAGCCTGCGTGAAGTGGTGGTCGGAAGACCGGCACATGATGGTGTACTTCGTGACCGGTGACGAGAAAGAGTACTACTACGTGACGGGGGTGCCTGAACCCGACTGGAACCATGGCACTTCTTTTGTCGACAGCTCACGGGAAGAGATGCGCAAGGCATTCGAGGGTTACCACCCCACTGTACAAGCGTTGGTCGACTGTACCGAAAGCGTCACCAAGTGGCCGCTATTGGAGCGCAACCCGCTTCCACTCTGGCATGAAAATCGGCTAGTGCTGCTAGGTGACGCCTGCCACCCGATGAAACCACATATGGCTCAGGGCGCTGCGATGGCCATCGAAGATGCCGCCATGCTGGTGCGCTGCCTGGAGGAGGTAGGTGCCGCCGATTACCAAAATGCCTTCGAGCTTTACCGCACCAATCGTTTTGAACGTGCCTCGCGGGTTCAACAGGTTTCCCACGACAATACCTGGTTACGGGAAGACGAAGACCCGGCCTGGGTATTTGCCTATGACCCCTTTGAGGTACCGCTAAAGCAACCAACCAGTGAAGGGAGCGCGGCATGAGCAGCACCTATCTTTACGGCGCCAATGTGCAGGCCAACGGTATTCGTCAGCACTACCTGCGCTTCAGTGACAGCACTGACCCTTCACGCCAGCCGCTGGTACTGATCCCAGGCATTACCAGCCCGGCCATCACCTGGCATTTTGTGGCCGAACGGCTCGGCCAGCATTTCGACACATATGTGCTGGATGTCCGTGGACGCGGCTTGTCGTCTACAGGCCCTGAGCTCGCCTATGACACCGACACCTGCGCCGACGATGTGATCGCCTTTATCGATGCGCTGGGTCTGAGCAATGTCATCCTGGCCGGCCACTCCATGGGGGCACGCTTTGGGTTGCGCGCCATGACTCGCGGCGCCAAGGGCATCGACAAGCTGGTACTTATCGATCCACCGGTTTCAGGGCCCGGCCGCCGGGAGTATCCCAGCAAGCTGCCGTGGTATGTAGACTCGATTCGCGACTGCACTCGGGGCGCCGATATGGAGACCATGCGCCATTACTGCCCCACCTGGAGCGACGAGCAACTGCGGTTGCGCGCCGAGTGGCTACACACTTGCTTTGAGCCCGCCATTGTTCAGGCGTTTGAAGAGTTCCACAGCGTCGATATCCACCAGGACTTCCCAGGCATCAAGGTACCCACACTTCTGATGTGTGCAGGTAAGGGCGGAGTTATTCAGGATGAAGATCGCGCCGAAATTCGCTCCCTGCTACCGACGATTCGCATTTCTACCGCTGAACAAGCGGGCCATATGATTCCCTGGGATGACCTCGACGGCTTTTTTGCCGCCTTTGAAGACTTCCTGGGCAAACAACTCTAACAAAGGCCAATGATCATGAATCACAGCACTATGCCTAACAATTCCATGACCAAGACATACCGTATCGGCCAGATTGTCCCTAGCTCCAATATCACCATGGAGACCGAGATACCTGCCATGCTCGCTGCACGGCAGTTGATTCGCCCGGAACGCTTTACCTTTCACTCCAGCCGCATGCGTATGAAAACCGTTAGCAAGGATGAGCTAGCCGCTATGGATGCGGAGTCTGACCGCTGCGCCCTGGAGCTCTCCGATGCTGCAGTGGATGTGATGGGGTATGCCTGTTTAGTCGCCATTATGGCGATGGGGCCCGGTTACCACCGAGCGTCGCAAAAGCGTCTGCGCAGCCGCACCAAAGAGAACGGCTGCGACACGCCTGTGGTCACCAGCGCCGGTGCCCTGGTTGATGCACTGGGTGTGATGAAAGCCAAACGTGTAGTGGTGGTGGCCCCCTACATGAAGCCGCTGACTGAAATGGTGGTGGACTACATCCGCCAGGAAGGCATTGAAGTACTCGACTACCGCGCGCTCGAAATCCCCAACAACCTGGATGTCGCCCGTCACGATCCGGCCAATCTTCCCGAGATTGTCGCCAGTCTCGATTTAAGTAACGTGGACGCTATTGTTTTGTCAGCCTGTGTACAAATGCCGTCGCTGCCAGCCGTCGCCAAGGTCGAAGCCTTGACCGGCAAGCCAGTAGTGACCGCCGCTATCGCGACCACCTACGCCATGCTCAAGGCACTCGACCTAGAGCCCATCGTACCGGGTGCAGGCGCGCTCTTGTCTGGGGCTTACTAACCTGATCAGGTGCTGACTTAGGAGACGACCATGTCGCCACACACGACAGATAACAGCGTTGGCAAAAGCGATAACACTGCCACGGACAACTACCGAGGCGTATGGGATGGGCGCATCGGCTTTGGCAAATCGCCCGCGCTGCTAGTGGTTGATTTTATGCAAGGCTACACTACACCAGGCTCACCACTATTTGCCCAGGGTGTGGTGGATGCCGTGGCCAATATGCCGCCGCTACTCAATACCGCACGGCGCACTGGCACGCCTGTTATCCACACCAACATCCTTTATCACGCCCCGGATCAAATCGATGGCGGCATTTGGGTCAAGAAGGCACCGGTCATGCGGGCGATGGTGGCAGGTAACCCTTATGCCGAGTTCTGCCCCGAGGTGGCACCCCGTGAAGATGAGCTGGTAATGACCAAGCAGTATGCCAGCGCGTTCTTTGGCACCTCGCTTGCCTCCACGCTGGTCGCCATGGGTATCGATACACTGATCATCACCGGCTGCTCCACCAGCGGCTGCATTCGCGCCACCGCCGTTGACGGCGTGCAGCACGGCTTTCGGGTGATGGTGGTACGCGATTGCGTGGGCGACCGCCACCCCGCGCCCCATGAAGCCAACCTGTTTGATATCGATAGCAAATATGGCGATGTGATTGGACTGGATGAAACACTGGGATACTTAATGAAGCGTTAGGAGTATCCGAAAACGCAGGTGAAGCGGACGTCTCTGTTGAGTCATCAGTCCGCGTTCATTTTTTCCAGCAGATGCATTAAGGCAACCCGCTCTGCCGGGTTGAGATTTTTCATGGTCTGATCGCTAATTTGCTTGGCACTGGGCACCATAGCCTCGACTAATGTCTCCCCGGCCTCAGTGATCACGACCATGACTTTGCGCTGATCATTGGGGTCGGTGGTGAGCGAGATCCACCCCCGCGCTTTAAGACGTTTAATGACGCCACGGATAGTGGCTGGATCAATCGCCGTGGCGTTGACGATATCGGTTAACGAGCTGGGGCCGCGCTCCATCACCGTGCACAGCGTTACAAATTGAATGGCCGTGAGCTGTTTATCGCTGCTGTAGCGCTGAAAAATAGCCGTATGCCGCTGGTAGGCTTTACGCAGTAGATGCCCTACTTGCTCAGAAAAATCATACCCCTGTTCAGAGGGGGTTGGGTGCTCGCCAGAAGACGAATGATGAAGCGCACTATCCGTTGTCATTCCCTCTCCTTTCTATGATGGCGACGTTGTAAAACGATTATGGCACTGCTCAGCATAGCGATGCATCAACGTATGAAATACTGCTTGCGTTGTTACAATCCACCATGCTTTTATGGTGTACACGTTATAATTTTACCTTAGTTATTGCTATTTCATCACCTTTAATTAATGGGCAATAATTAATTCTAACGCTAGCTTGGGAGGCAGACATGGCTGATAAATCAAGCTATACAAGGCAGTCACTGCTGCAGGACCCTGACCTTCTGGTTATCTACCGCGATCCGGTTACGCCCCCCAAGCCCGCGCCCGGACAGCCAGGTACACACTCAAATTTCACCCCACGTGAACCCGAGATATTTATTGCCGTACTGAGCGATAGCCATATCGTGGCTTTCAACGGCCACGTAGACCTAGGCACCGGCATACGCACAGCACTCGCTCAAATTGTGGCAGAAGAACTTAGCGTCGCGTTCGACAATGTCACCATGGTGCTGGGCAACTCTCTGGAAGTCCCTAACCAAGGCCCCACCATTGCCAGTGCATCGATTCAGATCACCGCTGAGCCACTGCGCCGGGCCGCAGCCCAAGCACGAGAGTACTTATTAACGCTGGCAGCCCAACACTTTGATGCTGAACGCTCTCAACTTCACTGCCAAGACGGGGCTATTTATCTCAACGATACCCTTCAGGCAAACGAAAATGATAAGCACCGCACGCCCGTTAGTTACGGAGAGTTACTGCAGGGTGCTCGTCATGCGTTAAAGCTTGCCGATGAGGTGCGACTTAAACCGGTCAGTGATTACACCCAGGTTGGCCAATCGACCGCACGTGTGGACATACCCGCCAAGGCCACCGGGCAATTAACCTTTATCCACGACCTACGCCTGCCGGATATGCTGCATGGGCGAGTGATTCGCCCGCCCTATGTAGGCCATGATAGCGGCGACTTTATTGGCAGTAGTCTAATAGCGGTGGATGAAAGCTCCGTGGCGCATTTGCCAGGTGTGGTAAGCGTCGTGGTCGTCGGTGACTTTGTCGGTGTGGTAGCCGAACGTGAAGAGCAGGCCGCCGCGGCAGCCCAACAGCTAAAGATCCAGTGGCGACCCATCGAAGGCCTACCTCGACTAGACAATATAGAGCAAGCGCTGCTCGACCTTCCCAGCAATCAGCGCCTACTCCTCGAAGAGGGCGATATCGACAGCGCTCTTGCTGCCGCACAACATCCACTCAATCGTCACTATGTGTGGCCTTTCCAGCTACATGGTTCCATCGGCCCTTCATGCTCTGTTGCCGATGCCAGAGAAGATGCCCTTCACGTATGGTCCGGCACCCAAAATCCACACAGCCTGCGCGCCGATCTTGCGCGCCTTACCGGTTTGGATGAAGGCGTTATCACCATTACTCGGATGGAGACCTCAGGCTGCTATGGCCGCAACTGCGCTGACGACGTTGGCGCCGATGCTGTGCTGCTCTCTCAGGCGGTGGGTCGACCTGTTCGCGTGCAATTGACCCGGGAGCAGGAACACACATGGGAGCCTAAAGGCGCTGCCCAGTATATGGCCATCCAGGGCGGCTTAAACGCAGATGGCAGCCCGGCAGGCTATCGCTTTAATACACGCTACCCTTCTAACAGTGCCCCCACTTTGGCACTGCTGCTGACCGGTGCTGCCTCACCTATTGATATCCCCTTTGAAATGGGGGATCGAACGTCGGTGCCGCCCTACCGCTATCCTCACCGCCAAATAGTGTGTGACGACGTACCGACTCTGGTTCGCGCCTCCTGGCTGCGTGGCGTCTCGGCGCTGCCCAGCACCTTCGCCCACGAAAGCTATATTGATGAACTCGCCTACTTGGCGGATGAAGATCCTGTCGCCTATCGGTTGCGCTATTTAGCCGATAACCGCGCCTGCGAGCTTGTCGAAGCGTTAGCTGAACGTGCGAACTGGAAACCCTGCACCGCTAACGCCAATCCGAGTAGCGATGGCGAGTGGCGCTACGGCCGAGGCTTCGCTTACGCCCAGTACGTACATAGTAAATTTCCCGGCTTTGGTGCCGCGCTTGCCGCCTGGGTGATTGAACTTAAAGTCAATGTGAAGAGTGGGCGGATTGTCGTCGAGAACTTATATGTAGGCCAGGATGCAGGCTTGATGGTGAACCCCGCCGGCGTTCGCCATCAGGTGCATGGCAATGTGATCCAGATGCTCAGCCGCACGTTAAAGGAGCGGGTAACCTTTGAGAATGGTTTACCGACCAGCAGAGAGTGGGGCGGCTACCCTATTCTACGTTTCTCGGAGCTTCCTCCCATCGACGTCATGCTGCTTGATCGCCCTGAACTGCCCCCACTCGGTGTTGGAGAATCCGCCTCGCTGCCTGGCGCTCCCGCGATTGCTAATGCTCTTTTTGATGCAGTAGGCGTAAGGTTTACCCATCCGCCGTTTACCCCTGATATCGTTCGCAAAACCTTGACAGCGTCTCCCACACATCCACTGGAGGCCGTTAATTAATACACTACTTTGATCTGCAGGTGATGTAACGAGAACTCTCAACCGGATTTTTCGAAGAATAATGAATCATTATAGTTATGGCCGACACAGCCGACAGTAAAAGCCTGCCTAGTTATTTTCAGCATTAAGGCTTTCATTTTTATACGTTAAATAGCGGCAAATAATTTTAATAGGCCACTCAAGAAATCGTAATTTTAATTCTTATTTATAACAATGAGATAACCATCAACCATGCACATTAAAAATATAAAAATTACTCAACTTCACAAAAAGGAAACCTACAGCAACCTTGTAACGAAAGGAATATTAAAAATAATTATTTAGACTTAAGTTTAAACATTAGAAGCCGTTAATTACTAGCGGTAGCAAGGAACTTCCAGGGAACCATAACATAGTCAGAGTACGGCACTGCTTGACTGACAGCGACCTACTACTGACCAATACGTCGAGGCAACAAATGAAAAAAATTTCTCGTCTTTCACTGACGCAGAAACTGCTGCTCGCTGTCGCTATACCTCTCTTAGTGGTAGCCGTCATTTTAGGCTTTGTGGTCAATCAACAGCTTAACCAGGCTATTCCAGCGTTAATTGATAATGCCGGTAAGCGGCAGGTAGAAGCACGGGCAGATGAAATCAGCCGCTGGATTACCGGGTACCGTAATTGGATAGCCGTGCTTGCTCAGGATGAGCGTTTGGTGGAAGACGTACCGCTTGCGTCTCACCTCGATTGGCTCGAAAAGCGCCACCCGCCGGGGGGCACCATCGAGTCACTTTTCTTCACTGATGCTACGGGTGCTACGTTAACGCACGCTGGCGTCAACTTGCAGATAGCCGAACGGCCTTATTTCAAAGCTTTAGTGACTGACGGCACCCAGGATAGCCTACTCAGCGATCCGGTTATCTCCATGGTGAGCGGCCTGCCAACGGCTATTGTCGCTGATACTGTATTCGATGAACGTGGCAACCGAGCGGGACTGCTGGGCATGACCGTCTCCATGGCCGCGGTGTCTGATATCACCTCCGATATTAATGTTGGCGAAGGCAGCTACGGCTGGTTAATCGACAGCCAAGGGCAGGTCATTGCTCATCCGGTTGAAGAGTATCGCATGTCGCTCAATTACACCGATGCCGACCAGCAGGGTTACCAAGGTCTGGATGCATTGAGCCAACAAATACTCAATGGTACGGCCGGCTCAGGTGAAATTACTATGCCCAGCGGCGAACAGACAGTTCTCATGTGGAGCCCGGTAGAAGGCACCTCCTGGGTGGTGGGTGTCACCGTACCCATCACCGCCTTTACGACCGTTACCAACAGCCTGCTACAGTCGCTACTGCTGGCAGGCGGACTGCTGCTGGTATTGCTATTGGTGGTGGTTGCCTATGCGGCACGTCGCTCTCTCGCTCCTATCAAGCATACAGCAGCTGCCATGGCAGACATCGCCCAAGGTAAAGGCGACCTAACGCGCAGATTAGAAGCCAAAACAAACGATGAAATTGGCGACCTCGCCCATGGCTTTAATGCGTTTGTGGAACGCATGCAATTAACGCTTCAGGAAGTACGCCAAAACGCGCGCACGGTATTATCAGATGCCAGCGATATGGCAGATGGTACTCAGGAACTTTCATCGCGTACCGAACAAGCGGCCGCCAACCTCCAGGAAACGTCCGCCTCAATGGAGCAAATCCACTCCACTGTAGCGCACACTTCCCAGGCTTCAGAACAAGCCAATAGCCTTGCGCTAGAGGCTGCCAATGCCTCCGAACGTGGTACAGAGTCCATGAACCAGATGGAAGCCAAGATGGCAGCCATCAGTGATTCGGCCAACAAGATCAACGATATCATTGGCTTGATTGACTCGATTGCATTCCAGACCAACATATTGGCACTCAACGCCTCGGTGGAAGCGGCCCGTGCTGGCGAACAAGGCCGCGGGTTTGCCGTGGTCGCCAGCGAAGTACGCACTCTCGCCAGTCGCTCGGCTTCTGCTGCTCACGATATTCGTGCGTTGATCGATATGTCCGTCAGCCACTCAAAAGAAGGCGGCGACATCGTCAAGGCAGCGGCTGAGCGCATGCAGGAGATTCGTCATAGCGTCACTCAGGTATCCGATGTGATTGCTGAAATTGCCGCAGGCGCAAGAGAGCAGACGACCGGTATCCAGCAGGTCAACACCGCCGTGGCAGAGATGGATATGATGACCCAGCAGAATGCCGCCATGGTCAGCCAAAGCGCGAACCTAGCCGCTTCCATGCGCGACAACGCCCGCGGCCTTGATCGGTTGATGAGCGAGTTTGTGCTCCATGAAGGGGGCTCCCCCTCCGCGTTGCCCTATACCGCCACCCATAAAGAGCGAGCAGTAACCCGCTCTACCGGTACATCATCGGCACCGGCACGCAGCAATCAACCACCCGCCACCCAGCCAAGGCAGGAAGCGCCAGAGTGGGAAGAGTTCTAACCTCGCTCACCCGCAACGCAACAGGCACCCGCTTGGGTGCCTTTTTTCTTAATGCTAGCCTGATAGCGTGCGCGCGTTACTCCATATGCAACAGCGTATAAAGCGCCTCGCTGGCGTGACGCTCATCGCGCTCGTCAATACTGCCCACCCCCATTTCACGATCATTGTCATACACCACAAAGACACGCTCATGATCCAGCACCGCCAGCCCTTCTGCCTTGTGCTCAAATTCAAAAGGAGTGCCGTCCATCCCACGTATCAAGGCAGGCGGCTCGCCAGTGGTGAGGTTATCCAGCTCCATCAGCCATAGGTAGCCGCCAATGCGTGCGACGTTATCAACCTCCGTTTCAAAGCTGGTCATCAGATAAAGCCGATGATGGTAAGGGTCATACTCAAGACTCGACAACCCGCACTCAATCGCTACTCCTTCATGCTCAGTCGGTTCAAAAGCGTAGAGTTCGCGCAACTCATCGATAAACTCGAGATTGCCGGACGCATTCACAACATAGTGGGCGCCGACCACACGGCTCACATAGGCGAATTCATCATGGCGCTGCCCCTGCTCGCGTACGCCGAAAAGCAGTAGCCCATCGCCTAGTTCGCCCGGTACTGCGGCAAGTCCTTCAATCTTGTAGTAAGGCAAACCAATCGCATTATTCAACTTGTTGCGTAACTCCAACGACCCTTCAACCCCGTCACGCGGATCAGGATCCACCGCCTGCACCTTTTCAGGCTCCCCCAGCGGCCAGATCAATAAATGATTGTAGGCATTTAGATCATGGGTCACGTCATCAATGCGATCAAAACCCGTCGTGGCCAATACATGTTTACCATCAGCGGTCAGGGCGAAGTCTTCATACTTCACCGCCCGCTTGATCAGCGGCGTTGTAAAATACTCAAGCTGCGAATCATCCGGC
>TARA_R110002049_G_scaffold42921_1_pt1 | contig 20565 bp, 12 predicted proteins | sample TARA_R110002049 | Tara Oceans TARA_R110002049 (sample SAMEA4396941) | marine metagenome | biome: Polar Biome; feature: [SRF] surface water layer (ENVO:00010504); material: water (ENVO:00002006), including particulate matter (ENVO:01000060) such as... | depth 5 m
ACTGCGGGACCTTGCGCGTATAGGTGAATGGCGGAGAGACAGGGAGCGATACTATCCTGAAAGCTGTCTAAAAATCAGGAGCTTACGGGATCAAAAAAACGAATAAAAAATTATAAAACAAGCATTTATAGATCATATTCCTCTCATGTCATTGCATGTCATCTCACTAAATGGCAGGGTATAACTGTATCCAGAGTGTATCCAAACCGCTATGCCAGCATCACCTCTCTCATCCGACGTCGCAATCCGTAAGTGGAGGCCATCAGCCGATGGCGAAGCCCGTAGCACTGGTGGGCGTGATGGCCTATATGTGCGCGGGTGGATGTCGGGCTCAAAGGCTTTCTATTTTCGAACGGAGACTTGGCTGAAAGTTGGTGACTACCCACAAACAAGCCTCGCTAAAGCCAGGGAGCTTGCTCTGACCGCGAAGCGCTTAAAAAAGGAAGGCTTCGGAAAAGACGCACTTCTACGTGGGTTTGCAAATGCAAAGTCAGCTACGGAGCTAGATGGCATTGTGCGTGGTGAGATACTATCCGGTCTTGGCTCTAACGAGTTGGTCAAGGGCGTCACCTATAACCAAATGTGGAAGCAATGGTTTGCAGACGTGAAGCCGACGCTGCAGGAGGGACCTAGTCGGCGCCGACCGCAGGCTATCCATGAGCAGCACATCAGCCCAATTATTGGAAATCGCCCACTGACCGAGATACGGCGTCGCGAGTTATTTGATCTACTTGCGCCCTTGTTTCGCGAGATACCGGTCACAGCAGGGCATGCGCTGGGGCATATCAACAAGGTATTCGAACTGGCAATCGTCAGAGAGCTTTGTGAAGTCAATCCCACCCCTCCGCGTGGGAGCTTCCCTAAACGCGTAAGCAAGAAAAAGCATCATGGGACATTAGCTGCTTCAGAGATGCCGGAGTTGTGGCGGTGGCTACAGGCCACCAAAGCGAGCGCATCGCTAAAAGCTGCGATCCTAACCGCAATGGTGACCGGGCATCGTGTCAGCGTGATCGTCAATGCGGAGTGGTCTCATATTGACATGCGCACTCGCTCCTGGACGGTCCCGGAGCGTGATGACAAGGCCACCCCTGGCCGCATGAAATCAGGGCGATCCTACTCTTTGGAATTGCCAAAAGAACTGGTTCAGGTTCTCACCGCAATGAAAAACGTTCGCGGATTTGGCGAAGCCGATGCCAATCGGTTCGTTTTTGCCAGCCCCGTAAAGCGCAGCAATTTGACACCCAATGCCGTGCTGAAGGTTCTGAAGGGATTCGACTCTAGTTTGACCACACACGGGTTTAGAAACTCCATCAAAGAGTTCTGCCGGATCACGACGCCACCGATCCCGGACCATGTCGCGGATGCATTCTGCGATCATTCGCTGAAGGGACTAGATGCCAGCTATCGGCGACGCGATACGTCCAGAGAACGTGCTGAGCTGGCCGAACGCCTCATGACATACGTCACTGGCTCGGTTGTGAAGTCGTAGCGCTGCGGAGATGGGCATACCTGAAGCAAAACCGGCCACGCCAAATTCACACAATCGATTGAAACATGCCAAAGCAACTCTTCAAATGCCATCATGTGGGCAAGACAAATAAGTGGGTAAGTTCGCAGCCGCCCCGAGGGGACACAACAAATGAACAACGAACGCATGAAATTCCTGGGACTTTTTGCCGACCGGGTCGAGATGAGGATTGAACTCGATTGGGCCGATACGATTGGCCCAAATGAAACTATAGCTCCCGAAAAGGCTCGACAACTTGTTGCGAACGTTCTGAGGCAACAGCTCGTTGATACGCAACTCAAATCATCCGATTCAGGGATGAAGGCGTTTTATGGATTGATGGCACTCGAAGTTGTGTTTCCTGGCATTGCGCCAAATGCACGCGAAGTCGACCTAGTGATCGCCCGCGCGAACGAAGACTATGTCGCGTTTCAAGCACTTCGGATGTTGGTCGTCTTGGGTTATCCGAAAAGTTTTGTCGCACTCCAAGCATGGGACCGCGATTTAAAGGCTGACCTGCTGACGGAGCCCCCAGCTCCCAAAGGCCCATCGGTTTTACGCGACGCACAGCGAAACATGATTATTATCTCGCAGATTAAGCAACTTGAGCGGCTGCGATTTAAGCCGATGAGAAGCGAGAAGAAAAACAAAAGTCCGATCAGTGGCTGCGATATCGTTTCAGGTGCCATGGCAGATATTGATCGAGCAATGAGTTACAGCACGGTAGAAACCATTTGGAAAAACCGAGACAAGATTCCGCAACCGAAGACACTTGCAAATATGCTGATCCAAGGGTTAGTCGGTTCCCTCGAAGGCGACAACGAAAAGTCATCGGGGAAGTAGCGCGCCCTTCGTTCCCGATGATGCGCATCTAGTCGACATGCGATGCCCTGTGTCAGGAAAAGACAGGAGCATCCCATGTCCTCAGAAAAAAACTTTCGAACGACGTCAATTGCAGGTGCGCAAGACTTACTTGCAAATGAACGTTTGATCCGCGACGCCGAAGGGGCGGAAATGTTGGGTTGCTCGAAGGCAACCTTTTGGCGCTTGGTGGCAAAGGGCGCAATTCTCCCACCTATTAAGATCGGCGGCATGTCGCGCTGGAAGGTGTCTGACGTGCAGAAGCTCATCGAGCAGGCATCCCAGGTCCGCAACAAATAAAACCCGACACCGGCAGCGCCAGGTCAGGGTTTCATTTGTCAAAGCTTGGCAGCTTGACAATCTAATACCACGCTTGGGCCGCTGGATCAATTTCAGAGGCAATCGAAATGCAAAAACTTAAAATTCTTTTCTTGATGCATGCCGTCAATGTGACAGAGGCGCAGGTACTTTGCATCTTGATCTGGGGGTCATGCTGATGTCCGATCGAGCAACCCTGAGCATCATCACCGCGATCAAGCCTGAGCACTTGTCCAAGGGCTATTCGCTGGGCGTCGACAGCGAACTGCTGAAACGACCTGGCGGAAACCTAGTCCAAGGCCAAGTTGAAGTCCGCACAACTAAAACGCTGGCAGACCTGGCCGCAACCATTCACAGCCTAACCCCAGCGCAGGCGCTGGTGTATGGCGTCCCGATCAACCCCGCCACCCGCGTAATGACACGCAAAGCCTTTGCTGATGCTGGACAGCCAATAGGCGCGACCACCCGCACCAACGATGCTTTTCAATGGCCACAGGGGGGCGGCGTGCTGATGTTGGATTATGACCCGGCAGCGGGGTTTGATCCACTGGGGCGTCACGCGTTGGTGCAGGCGATCCGCCAAGCCGCGCCTGGTCTAGCCGATGCTTCGTTGCTCTGGTGGCCGAGCGCCTCAAGCTGCATTTGGGCAGGCGACCGCGAATTGAGTGGCATCATGGGACAACGGCTTTATGTGCTGGTTAATGACGCTGCCGACATTCCCCGCGCAGGCAAGGCGCTTGTCGCGCGTCTATGGCTAGCCGGTCACGGGCATATCGAAATCAGCACATCCGGTGCAATGCTGGAACGAACATTCGTTGATGCATCGGTTTGGCAGCAATCGCGTTTGGACTTCGCAGGCGGCGCTGCGTGCGGTGCTGGTCTGGACCAACGCCGGGGCGATCCGGTCATCGTAAAGGGCAGCTTAGGTCGTATCGACAGCCGCGCTGCATTGCCTGATCTGACACCGGATGAAACCCGACGCCTGACGGCTATCAAAAACAATGCAAAGGGAGCCGCGCAACCTAAAGCGGATGGTGCCAAGGAACAGTGGATTGCCGCCCGGGTGGAAGAAATGGTCAAGCCAGAGAATCGAAGCGACCCTCAAAAAGTGCAGGAGGCCGAGGGTTACGCCCGTCGGGCGCTGGAAACTGGCGTGCTGGCTGGTGACTTTGTGGTGCCGGTCGAAGTCAGCGGCAAGGTCGAGATGTTGCAGGTTAGTGATCTGCTGAGCAACCGCGAACGCTACCACGGCTGCATGACCTGCGATCCACTAGAGCCCGGTTACGATGGCGGGCGGTTTGTGGGTCGCTTGTTCCTGCTGCAAGCCCGCCCAGTGCTGCATTCTTTCGCGCATGGTGGCAAAGCATACCGCCTGCACCGCGCACCCGCTCGCGTGGAACTGGTGAAGGGTCACACTGCCGAGGCTGCAACCGCGACGATTGAGCTGCTGCGCCAAGATCCATTAGTATTTGACTTTGGAGGCCAGCTTGCCATCGCAGATGACGGGCGCGTGCATTCGCTTTGTGAACACTCGCTTTCGCATCACATTGGAACGGTCACACAATTTTGGAAGCTGGTGCCGCAAGGTCAAACGGCAGTGCCCGTCGATTGCGACCCGCCGGCTGGGCTGCTTAAACAGATCATCTCGCAGGGTGAACGCCGCAAGCTGAAGCCGCTGAATGGCGTGATAACAGGGCCAATGATCCGCCTTGAAGGCAGCGTTTTGGACAAACCCGGATATGACGTGGAAACCCGCTTACTTTTCGATCCAATGGGCGAGGCTGTCCCAGATGTGCCAATGCACCCGACGATGAAGCAGGCTCAAAATGCGCTGGACTTGCTGTTGCAGCCTTTCCAGACCTTCCCTTTTGTAAATTCGACCGCCAAGGGAGCACTATTGGCCGCAATCTTGACCGCAGCAATTCGCCCGGTCCTGCCAACCGCGCCCGCTTTCGCCTTTGACGCACCGATTCAGGGCAGCGGTAAGACCCTGCTGGCATCCTGCATCGGCGCAATAATCGAAGGGCGTGCACCTGATGTATGGCCGCACACGCAAGGCCGGGACGATGAAGAAACACGCAAGCGGCTGTTCACGGCACTGCGCAGCGGCTGCAAAGCATTGATCTGGGATAACGTGGTCGGAACTTTTGACAGTGCCAGCATGGCAGCATTTATCACTGCCGAAGCAATGATTGACCGCATTCTTGGTAAATCGGAAAGCATCCGCATTCCGAACCGGGCATTGCTGATCCTGACCGGAAACAACTTGAGCCTTGCGGGCGACTTGCCGCGCCGCGTCGTTATTTGCCGGATTGACCCGGAAACAGACCAGCCTTTTGCACGCCAATTCGACGTGGACCCCCTGCAATGGGTTCTAGAGAATCGAACCGCTATGCTGGCCGCAGCCTGCACGCTGATCCGCGCGCGCTTCACGCACATGACCAAACCCGCAGCAGGGCAGCTGGCTTCCTTTAAGACTTGGGACGATCTTGTGCGACAAACAGTTGTCTGGACAGACATGGCATTGCACCCGGATGAGTTTGGCGACCCGATGGATCTTGTGCGAGAGGCGCAGGCCGCAGATCCAGAATCCGACGCACTGTTTACTCTGCTTGACGCGCTGCACGACCAATTCGCAGCACGGGAATTTACCGCCAAGGATATGCAGACCGAGGCTAAGGCCAACATGATGCAAAGCCCGCTGACATCAGCATTGCTGGATCTGGCAGGTGACCGCGCGCTTAATTCGGTCCGGTCGCTTGGTCGCGTGCTAAAATTCCGTGAGGGCAGAATTGTGCACGGGCTGCGCCTGACAGGGCGGGAAGACAAGAACCGTGGCGCGCGGATGTATCGTGTCAAGAACGTCGATGCCACATAACACGGGTTTAACGGGTATGACGGGTTTCTTTCCAGTCACACGGAAACTGGGAAGCCTCCTGTAAGTATGAAAGGAGGAGGAACTAACCCGTTAAACCCGTCAAAGCCGGAGATCCGTATAATAGACGCGCCGCAACAACCTGATGAATGCCGATGAAATGGCAGGTATGTCGAGACGGCGTGAACCCGGCAATGATGGCATAAGCGCAATGCGGAGTACGTGAACACCCGGGACTTAAGTGTGTGGGGAGATCAAAGGACAGAAAGGCAAAATGATCGGAAATATCCGGAACAGACAAAACGGTTTTGCTGCAGATGCCAATGGGCCCGATTTGTTGATCTGTCTTTATTTCTCGCATCGCCAGACCTGCCCGCCAATGTATCAATCGCTGCAACGAGAGGCCCGATACATGACCGCATCCGATCACCCACTTAAACCGAACAGAAAGCTCTCGCACCAATAGGTGCATCCATACATGCAGTAAATGGTGTCATAGGAACGGCATCAAACCATGACAGGTCGAATTTCAGACGTCCCATAACTGGGGGCAATTGCGGAACTACCCTACGTTGACGATCTCAAACAAATACGAGGCGATTCAGCAAGGGTTTTACTCAGGCCTATACAAAAGTTGACATTAGAGATGGCGCGACCCCCAAAATTCATAGATGAAATTACTAAGGCTGCTCAGGTCAACTCCTCAGAGCCAGAGCGTCCTTGGTGGCGGATATGCCCATTCACATTGGGATGGCACGATAGTAAACAGCGTGCCTGCGTTCACTGCTTAGAGCGCGGCTGTGAACGCCTAAAAGAGATCGGCCTCGATGAGGAACGTCAACCTCTGCCTAATGGGCAACTTCCGAGTTGCGGTGCAAAGCTTGGAGATGGAACTGCTTGTATAGCAAAGGTTGTTCCCGGAAAGCGACGGTGCCGGTCCCATGGTGGGCTTTCGACGGGGCCAAAGACGCCCGAAGGCAGGGATCGCATTGCAGAATCCCAGCGTGTTAGATGGGCTGATTGGCGAGCAACCGATCCGCCTATTGGAGACTGAGCGAACCGTTGCCAGTCCCAAAACTACAACAACGTGAAAAAGACAATGACACGAAGCATTTCGATTGAAGAGGCCCAGTTTGCAAAGTAGCTTTCAATCAGCACAGAAAATGGGTGTGCAGAGTTAAAGTACGGATGGGCGATGCCGGGGGAACGCAGTGAAAAATGACAAGGTGGAACTTCGTTGGGGAGTCGAGCAACGCCTCGAGTTCATAGAGTTCCGCCTGTTCTGGGAGGGGCATGTGAACCGGAGCGATCTGATGGACCAATTCGGTGTCTCTGTGAACCAAGCGTCCACCGACCTTAACCGGTATATCGGCTTTGCTCCTGAAAATATGGTTTATGATAAGAGCGCCCGCACTTACTTGCGCGGTTCGGAGTTCCAACCGCAGTTCCTAAAGCCTGACGCGAGCCGTTATCTGACCCAATTGCGTTCAGTTGCCGACGGTATTCTTGATCGTGAAGATTCTTGGATCGCAGATCTTCCAACATTCGCTTCTGCGCCAACGCCCGTTCGAGGCGTAAATCCGGTGACACTGCGGTCTGTGGTTGGCGCAATTCGTCGGTCAGAGGAGATAGAGTTGAAGTATCAATCTCTGTCCAGTCCGGAGCCTCGTTGGCGTTGGATTGCGCCGCACGCTATCGCCTTTGATGGGTTTCGTTGGCACTCCAGAGCCTTCTGCCTGACTGACGAATGCTTCAAAGATTTTCTACTTTCACGTGTTCTTGAAATCCGTGCTGTGCGTGAGAGCCAAGTGACGGCGACCAATGACAAAGACTGGAACGCCGAAGTCACTTTGGAAATTGTGCCGCATCCCGCTCTTTCAGAAACGCAGGCAAAGGTCATCGCCCTTGACTACGGTATGCGTGGCGGCAAAGCGAAGATCAAAGTCCGGCGGGCGCTGCTCTATTACGCATTAAGACGACTAGGACTTGATACAGACCCGGCAGCGCGTCGCCCGCAAGACCAGCAAATTGTCCTTTTGAACTCATCTGAGTTTGGGGTTCCGATTCCCAGTGCGTCGGGTTCGGCGATCGAGGGGCCCAGTGCATGATTGAGTCACTTGATCGCGTTGTCGAAGACCTTGTCGTCGTAAACAGCAAACTGCTGTTGCTGATCGGCGCGCCAAACTCGGGAAAGAGCGATTTGCTCCAGCAGTTTGCCAAACGCAGGGATCTAAAAATCCTGAACGTTGGCGCTGCTCTAGGGCGCGAATTACTTACAGTTCCAAGTCCGAGGAGACACCTGCAGGCGTCCGATCTGTTGAAGGGACTGGCGGGTGAGTTTACGTCCAACGGTCTCCTGCTGATGGATAACCTTGAGATTTTGTTCGACCAAGGGTTACGGCTTAATCCGCTCGATTTGCTTAGACGGCACGCGCAGGCGCGACGCGTCATTGCTGCTTGGCCAGGGGCACTAACGGAAAACAGATTGTCCTACGCGACAACAGGACACCCAGAATATCAGGACTATGGCTGTGATGGCTTGGTCCCGTTCCGAATTAATTGAAAGGAAACCACGAGATGGCAATGCGCTACGGCGATCTCATTCAGTTTGAGCCTATTGAGTCAGTTATTCAGCTTCGCGACGCCGATCGTCCTGATGAAGCCAAGAAGTTGGTGTCCACCTATGTCATCTCTGACGACATGGCGGATCGGATTTCCAAGCTCATGATCCCCCAGCTTTCGTTCGACGAAGCCGTCGACCACAAGGGCGTCCTGGTGGTTGGTAACTATGGTACCGGTAAGTCGCACTTAATGTCGGTGCTATCTCTCGTCGCCGAAGACGCGTCGTATGTGCCGATGATCAACCATCCGCAGGTTGCTGAGGCGGCAAAGGCGATTGCAGGCCGGTTCAAGGTGCACCGGATCGAGATTTCGAGCCTGATGTCGTTGCGGGATATCATTACCCAACAGCTTGAGGTCTTCCTCGATAAGAATGGCGTGAATTACACGTTCCCCCCGGCTGACAAGGTCGTCAATAACAAGGCTGCCTTCGAGGAAATGATGTCGGCCTTTGCGGAAGTTCACCCTGACCAGGGCGTTCTCTTAGTGGTCGACGAATTTCTTGAATTCTTGCGCTCGCGTAAGGATCACGAGCTGGTTCTTGACCTTTCATTCCTCAGAGAGATCGGAGAGGTGACCAAACATCTCCGGTTCCGGTTTGTCGCGGGCGTTCAGGAAGCGATTTTTGACAGCAGTCGCTTCCAGCATGTGGCAGACAGCCTGCGTCGCGTGAAAGACCGCTTCACGCAGGTTTTGCTGGCTCGACAAGACGTGAGCTTCGTTGTCGCTGAGCGACTTCTGAAGAAGTCTTCTGATCAGCAAGACAAGATCCGTGCCTATCTTGGGCCATTTACAAAATTCTATGGCTCAATGAACGAGCGCATGGACGAATACGTGCGGTTGTTCCCGGTCCATCCTGACTACATTGGGACGTTTGAGCGTCTGGTCTTCACCGAAAAACGCGGCGCGTTGGTCACGCTGCGTGATCAAATCCAAGCCATTCTTGGCGATGAAGTGCCGGTAGACCGCCCAGGGCTCATCGGTTTCGACAAATTTTGGGATACGGTCGCGAAGAATTCTGTCCTTCGCTCTGATCCGAACATCGGGCCGGTACTCAAAGTATCGGAAGTACTGTCGGAGCGTGTGTCCAAAGCCTTCACGCGCCCGGCCTATAAGTCCATGGCGCTACGTATTATTGATGGTCTTTCTGTCCATCGACTGACAACGGGTGGCGACATCTATGTGCCCGTTGGCCCAACGGCTGCGGAACTGCGCGACACGTTGTGTCTGTTTCAGCCTGGCATTGAAGATATGGGCGGGGATCCATCTGATGACCTGCTTACAGCGGTCCAAACGACGCTGCGAGAGACTCTGAAGACGGTAAACGGCCAATTCATATCGAAGGCGCCGGACACGGAGCAATACTATCTCGATCTCAAGAAAGACGTTGATTACGACGCCCAAATTGAAAAGCGCGCGGAAGCATTGTCGGAAGATGCTCTCGATCGTGCCTACTATGGGGCCATTCGCCAACTCATGGAGCGGACCGACGATTCCAGCTACGTGACGGGGCACCAGATTTGGCAATACCAGATTGAGTGGCAGGAGCGCCGCGTTGAACGCATCGGCTATCTCTTCTTTGGGGCTCCCAACGATAGGCCGACTGCGCAGCCGGAGCGGGATTTCTATCTATACTTCATTCAGCCGTTCGATCCGCCACGATTCCGTGACGAACAGAAGGCTGACGAGGTGTTTTTCCGCCTGAAAGCACCGGATGAAACGATCAAGCGACTGCTCGGCTTCTACGCTGCGGCGCAGGAGCTTGCGTCAACCGCAAGTGGCGGGGCCAAAGGAGTGTACCTTGACCGCGTTCGCGACACGCTGCGCGAAATGAGCAAATGGCTGCAGGAAAAGCAGCTCGAGGCTTTCGAGGTCACGTTTCAGGGCAAATCTAAAACACTCAGGGACTGGACCAAGGGCATTTCTCTTCGGGACAAAGCTCGCTTGGGGCCTGATGAGCGCATCAACTTCCGCGATGTTGTCAACGTAATCGCGGGGATTGCGCTAAGCAGCCGGTTTTCTGATGTATCGCCGGAGTACCCAACGTTCTCAGCGCTGGTTACCGAATCCAACAGAAAGCAACTGATCGGCAACGCTCTTCGTGCGCTCAGCGGCAGCAACCGTACAAAGGACGCTGTGATCGTTCTCGATGGTCTCGAAATGCTCGACGGGGATCGCATCGACCCGGTCCAATCGCGTTATGCACAAGACGTTCTGGCCCGCCTAAAGGCTAAGGGGCACGGACAAGTGCTCAATCGCAGCGAGTTGCTGGCTGGCAATGCCGACATCGAATATTTCAGCCCGGAGAAGTATCGGCTCGAAACCGATCTCTTGGTCACAGTGCTCGGATCACTGGTCTATTCGGGCGACATCGTCTTGGCGATTACCGGCGACAAGATCGACTCTGGCAAAATCAGCCTGCTTGCTGACCGCCCACTTGAAGAGTTGAAACAGTTCAAACACGTTGAAGCTCCCAAGGAAATCAACGTGGCTGTGCTGCGCTCTTTGTTCGAAATGCTCGAACTCCCGCCGGGGCTTGCACAGCAGGCAACTCAGGGATCGGATGAACCCGTAAAGGCGCTTCAGGAGGAGGTAAACAAGCTCACAAAGCGTGTGCTTGCAGCCTCGACCGATATGGCAAACAGGCTCAGCTTCTGGGGTCAGCCTCTTCTGCGCGACGAGGAAATCCGCGATTGGCGCTCAAAGCTCGATGAACTCAAAGCCTTCTCGGAAAGCCTGTCGCCTTACAACACCGTCGGCAAGCTGAAGAACCTGCGCATCGGGTCTGACGATATCGCCGCGCAAAAGAAGAACCTTGAGGTTCTGAGTTCTGTTGAGGGGCTTATTAACCTGATCGGTGAACTCGGGAATACGGCAAGCTACCTTGGCCAGGCCGAGTTGGTGCTTCCGTCTGACCATGCTTGGGTGAAGCAAGCCCAGGACACCCGCAAGCAGGTTCTCGAAGCCCTATCGACCAGCCGCACCAACCAGAATGGCTCTGAACACCGGCAGACCCTCAGCAAGCTCAAGAAGGACTACCTGACGGCCTATGTCAGCCTGCACAGCAAGGCACGTCTTGGGGTCTCCGAAGACAAGACCAAGACCGCACTGCGCAAGGATTCCCGCCTCGTTGCAATGCGGGCTTTGGCGAACATCTCCTTGATGCCGACTAGCCAGCTTACAACGTTCGAAGAGAAGCTCGACAAGCTGAAAAGCTGCGCGTCGCTGGTCGACTCCGAGCTGTCGGCCAGCCCGGTCTGTCCGCACTGCAACTTCCGCCCGGCGAACGAACAGGGCGATATGCTGCCCGCGGCCAATGTGCTGAAACAGCTCGATGACGAGCTTGACCAGCTGCTGGACGGCTGGGTGCAAACGCTTCTCGACAACCTCGAGGATCCGATAATCCAGTCGAACTTCGAACTGCTAAAGGAAGGCTCGCGCAAGATTGTCACTGGGTTTGTCGACACCAAGACGCTGTCCGATCCTGTGACGCCTGAGTTCATAAACGCAGTGCAGGAGGCGCTGTCCGGACTCGACAAGGTGGTCGTCTCTGGCGGCGATATCCGTCAGGCCCTGCTCCAGGGCGGCTCGCCCGCGACCCCCGAGGATCTGCGCAAGCGGTTCGAGGCGTTCCTGACTGACCGCTGCAAGGGCAAAGACACTACCAAGCTGCGCTTTGTGGTCGAGTAAATTCACCGCCAACCCATTTTGAAATGAGATGAACCGATGACTGAGCAAATGAAAATGGATGGCGGCAAGAACGGCGGACCGGTCGAGTGCCTTGGCATGACCTTTCCGAGTGACGAGGCGCGACGAGAGCATTTTCAGAAGCTGCTGGCCGAGAAGCTGCAAGATCCTGTATTTCGGAACCAGGAGGGGTTTCCAGCGGGAACGGACGATGCAATCTTGGCTCTTTCGGATCCACCCTATTATACAGCTTGCCCAAATCCTTGGCTGAAGGACTTCGTAGCCGCTTACGGTACAGTTTTCTCAAAGGAGGACTCATACCGCCGAGAGCCATTTACAGCAGATGTCTCGGAGGGGAAGAATGACCCAATCTACAATGCACACGGTTATCATACTAAGGTACCGCACAAGGCGATCATGCGGTATGTCCTTCATTACACGGATCCGAACGATCTCATTCTAGATGCATTCTGTGGGACTGGTATGACTGGCGTAGCTGCTCAGCTTTGCGGAGATCAATCAGTCATTCAATCACTTGGCTATTTAATTGGCAGTGACGGTACAATAAGTCAGAGCGTTAGTAATCTCGGAAAGTCTGAGTGGCTGCCCTTTTCCAAAATTGGGGCCCGCCGTGCAATTCTTAGTGACCTATCCCCCGCGGCTACATTCATTTCCCATAACTACAACGCCCCACGGGATCCGCTTGAGTTCGAAGTTACTGCCCGAGAATCCTTGAGGGAACTTCAAAATCGTTTTGGATGGATGTTTCAAACTCTGCACAATTCTAACGCCGATCAGACAAAGGAGGCGATCAGTATCATTGATACCCATTCGGAACCGGACCTCTCAAAGGTGGGTTCAGTTGGCTGGATAAACTATACGGTTTGGTCTGATGTTTTTTCCTGTTCAGAGTGTGCGGGAGAGATCGTCTTTTGGGATAATGCTGTTGACGTTGAAAACGGCAAAGTTCGAGACGTCTTTCCATGCCCGCATTGCGACGCAGATCAAAGAAAGCGCGGTCTAGATCATGTGATGGTCAGCATATTTGACCCGGCACTCGGGGAAACAATATTACAGGCAAAGATTGTACCAGTTCGGATTAATTACACATTTGGAAAAAAACGCTTCGACAAACTTCCGGATAGTGCTGACTTGGCGCTTTGCCAAAAGATAGAACAGAGCGCTGTAACATCACACTTTCCAGCGCACCGGCTTTTTCCTGGTCAGGAAACGAGACGAAATGATCCGGTTGGAATTACCCACGTTCATCACTTTTATACCCGCAGAAATTTAGCTGTTTTCTCGTTTGCATTCGATGAGATGCCCAGTGAACTTAGTTGGGCAGTTACAGGAAGCATTCAAAGGGGATCGAAGCAGCATCAAATTGCCATCACCCGTATAGGTGGTGAAAAGGCAGGTGTAGGAGGCGCAACTGCCGGCCACCGCAGAGGCACACTATATATTCCTTCCAATCAGATTGAGATGAATCCAATCATACTTCTACGTGATCGCCTATCGGCTTTCAAAAAAGCCGCACTACGACCTCGAAATGAGCGTCCAATTGTTACCACTCAGTCTACCACTGCTATATCATTGCCTGACGATTGCATCGATTATCTATTCTTCGACCCTCCCTTTGGTGCGAACATTAACTATTCAGAGTTGAACTCGTTGATGGAGGGCTGGCTTGGAGTATTTACTGAAAGAAAGCACGAAGCTGTAGAGGACCGCCATCAAAAGAAAGATGTCAATGCTTATAGAGAGTTGATGACCCGCTGCTTCCGAGAGGCTTATCGTGTTTTGAAGCCTGGCCGCTGGATGACAGTTGAATTTTCCAACACGCAAGCTGCAATCTGGAACGCGATTCAGGCATCTCTTCAAGAGGCTGGATTCGTAGTAGCAAACGTTTCCGTTCTCGATAAAAAGAGAGGGGGTGTTAATGCAATCGTTGGTGTAACTGCGGTCAAACAAGATTTGGTAATATCAGCCTATAAGCCAAACGGTGGTTTAGAAGAGAGATTTACTCAATTGCGTGATAAAGAGGAATCTGTTTGGGATTTTGTCCAGACCCATCTTAATTATCTGCCTTCTGTGAAGCTAAGGGGGCGAGAGCTTGAATATATTAATGAACGCGATCCTAGAATTATCTTTGATCGAATGGTCGCATGGTTCATTCGGCATAATGCCCAAGTTCCTCTTTCCAGTCTTGAATTTCAAGGTGGTTTAAGCAGCCGTTTTCCGGAACGGGACGGTATGGTCTTTTTGCCCGACCAAGTTACAGAGTACGACCGCAAGCGTGCTCAGGCATCACAAGCACCGCAGATGGAAATGTTTGTTGTCGATGAGCGTAGTGCAATCGACTGGTTAACTGAATTCCTAAAGAATCGACCTTCGACCTATCAAGATCTCCACTCCGAATTCATGACCCAACTTGGCGCAGGCTGGAAAAAGCATGAAGAAAGGCCCGAGCTTTCGGCACTGCTTGATGAAAACTTCCTGCGCTTCGATGGGAACGGCGACGTGCCGAGCCAGATCCACAGCTACCTGTCGACCAACTTCAAGGACCTTCGCGGTTTAGAGAAGGAAGACCCACGCCTGAAGGCAAAGGCGAAAGACCGTTGGTTTGTGCCCGATCCGAACAAGGGGAAGGATCTTGAGCAGAAGCGTGAGCGATCATTGCTGAAGGAGTTTGAGGTTTACAAGTCAGCGACCAAACGCCAGTTGAAGGAGTCGCGCCTCGAGGTGCTGCGCGCAGGTTTTAAGACTGCCTGGGCGTCGAAGGACTACAAGACAATTATCGGCATCGCCGAGAAACTGCCTGACGAGACGCTGCAAGAGGACGAAAAGCTGCTGCTCTGGTACGATCAGGCGCTGACGCGGACGGAGGCTGATGCGTGACGCATCCAGCCCAAGACTATGGCATTGGCACGTGGTGCTGGCATGAACGACATGCCGCACCCTGCCGTGTCGTGGACCGGGAAGAGATGTGGGGCGAGACCTCATATCGGGTTTGGCTGCCGGGCAAAGACGCCGTCGTCCGTGCCCGGTCACGTGACCTAGGGCCACTCGATGCTGTGCGCCCGACAGTCGACCAGATCCTGCACACGGCCGCCGCCGCAAAGCTATTGGATGCGCTGGAAGACAATCTGCTTCTTGCGCCGATCCAGTCGAGCGTTGTCCCACTGCCGCATCAGCTCTACGCCCTTAACCGCGCCATGAGCCGGGACCGGATCCGCTATCTGCTGGCGGATGAAGTCGGACTTGGCAAAACCATCGAGGCTGGGTTGATCCTGCGCGAGCTCAAGCTTCGCGGCATGGCAAAGCGGATCCTTGTCGTGGCACCCAAAGGGTTGGTGCGGCAATGGCAGGCCGAAATGCGCCTGCACTTTGGTGAGAATTTCCAATTCATCGAGCCGTCCGAGCTTTCCGCATATCGCCAGTTTCGCGATGACGAGGAAAATCTTTGGCGGCTGCACGATCAGGCGATTTGTTCGCTGGATTCTGTGAAGCCGCTTGAAGGTCGGCGCGGCTGGAGTGCGGAGCAGCTCAGCACCTATAACCGTGAACGCTTCGAAGACTTGATATCGGCATCCTGGGATCTCGTGATCATCGACGAAGCCCACCGAATGGGCGGGAGCACCGACCAGGTTGCGCGATACAAGCTTGGCGCGGCACTTGCCGAAGCTGCGCCATACCTCTTGCTTCTCTCCGCAACGCCTCATCAGGGAAAAACCGACCAATTCCACCGCCTGATGCAACTTCTCGATCGTGACTCCTTTCCGGATGAAAATAGCATCTCCAGTGATCGGGTGCGCCCGTTTGTCGTCCGGACCGAAAAGCGGTTGGCGATCGATGCCGAAGGCAAACCCCTGTTCAAGCCCCGTTTGACACGGACGCAAGCGGTCGCTTGGTTGGACCGCCACAAGGCGCAGCAGGGCTTGTACGAGGCAGTCACTGAATACGTTCGCCACGGCTACAATCAGGCCATGGCATCGAAGCAACGACACATCGGTTTTCTGATGATCCTGATGCAGCGGTTGGTGACTTCTAGCACTGCGGCCATCCGGGCCACCTTGGAAAGGCGGCTTCTTGCTCTGGATGACGATCACCGTCAATTGCAGCTGTTTTCTGCAGAAGGTGTTGGAGATTGGCATGAGTTGACGGGTGATGATCAAATTGATGTTGCAGTGGCATTTGAAGCTTTGGGCGATGAGCGAAAGGACGTAGAGGCGCTGCTCTTTCTTGCGCGTGAAACCGAGGCACAGGGAACTGATGCCAAAGCCGAAGCGCTCTTGGAGCAGATCTACAAGATTCAACAGGAAGAAAACGATCCTGAACTGAAGGTCCTGGTCTTCACCGAGTTCGTTCCAACACAGGCTATGCTCGCGGAGTTCCTTGAGAGCAGGGGCTTCTCGGTCACGACGCTCAATGGCAGTATGGATCTGGAAGCACGTGGCCGGGCTCAGCGGGCATTTTCAGGGGACGTACGTATTCTGGTCTCCACGGACGCTGGCGGCGAGGGTCTCAACCTCCAATTCTGTCACATCATCGTCAATTTCGATATGCCGTGGAATCCCATGCGGGTCGAGCAACGGATCGGTCGTGTGGATCGTATCGGTCAGCCTCATATTGTGCGGGCAATAAATTTCGTGCTCGAAGACACGGTCGAGCATCGCGTTCGGGAAGTCCTCGAAGCCAAACTTGCGGTAATTGCCGAAGAGTTTGGCGTGGATAAAGTTGCTGATGTAATGGATTCGGTCGAGGCGGAGCCTCTCTTTGATGAGCTTTTCGTTCAAGGGCTTCAAGATCCTGCTTCGATCGAAACCGAATGCGATGCAGTCCTGACTCAGCTTCGAACCACGTTGACGGAAAGCCGGAAGAGTAGCGATCTTCTGGCTGACGGGCACGATCTGGATGCGGATGACGCGCGAAAGTGGCGTGACCACCCGGCTCAGTTTTGGCTTGAGCGTGCAATTACCACTGGGCTGCCAGCGCGCGGTGGGGAAGCTACACGAGAAGGCGATACTTGGCGGATACGTTGGGCCGATGGCAGTGAGTCAGCCACGGTTTGCTTCGACGCGCGAACCGCAGCAGACCGACCTGAAATCGAATGGGTGACGCTTGAAGACCCTCGGGCACAAGCCCTGATTGCGGATTTGCCACGATGCATCTCTGGTCAGCCCGTACCTGCCGTGCGCATAGCTGGGCTTCCTGACAGCGTCAAAGGCGTCTGGTCACTTTGGGAAATCAGCCTAGCGGCTGACGACTTCAGCCGTCGCCGCTTCCTATCCGTGTTCGTCAATGACGAGGGTCGTGCCTTCCAGCCCACTGCAAAGCGCATTTGGGATGTCCTTCTCACGGAACAAGTCGAACAGATCGAAACCCATGCAACACAAGACCCATACGACTGGTTTAGGCGGTCGAAATCCGCTGCCATCGCTCAAGGTGAGCGCGTGTTCTCTGATCTTGTGACAGAGCACAAGACACGGATTGAGGAAGAGCGCGGACGCGCTCTCTACGCTTTTGAAGCTCGCCACCAAGCAATTGGAAGGGTTGGGCTTCAGACAGTTCGTGATTATCGCAGGAAACGTCTCCAGAGTGAGCATGAGGCACGAATGGCGCAACTAGAGGCAGCGGCATCCTACTCGCCAGATCTTAATGCACTTCTCGTGTTGCGCGTTGGCGAGTTAGCGCTTGGTGAGAAATGAGTGTTTGGGCCGACCGCATCCTGCAGGAGTTTCCTGCCGACCTTTCACGCTTCTGGATCGCTCTGGATCCGGATGGCCTCCTTTTGGATGAACGCATCCTGCACGGCCTTCGTGAACGTGGATTTGAAGTCCTGCCATTCGAAGACGCTGTTTCGTTCAGGACCGAGTATGAGGAGCGCTACCGGGCGGCATGGGACACTGGCAGGGAAGGAACTGCAAAGGCGCTGGTCTTGCAACTGCGAGGCACAGACCTCAACTCACTCCCCTGGGACTACATCAGATCAGCCCGCACGCTGAATCTGAGCTTGGCTGATCTTTTCCCCAAGCTAAGCTATGGTGTCGTCCGGCAGATCGACTCCGAACACCACGAGGTCCTGTTCCAAGCTTGCAAAAAGCATGCGGCACAGCCTCTTGGGGAGGGGGCGACCAAAGATTTCATTCTTACCCACATCTTCAGGCTCAGCCCCTATTTGCTGAACAGGGCGGAGGATTTCTGGCGAGAAGTGCTGCGTCTTCACTATCGTGGAACAGGGCTGCCAGAACTGCTAGCGCAACATGTCGCAGCGGTCTTGAGGGATACGCCCCTCGGGACCTTGCCGATTGTCGAACTTCTCTCGTCCAAGACCGATATGGTTCGCGCGGTCCAAGATGCATGGTGCGGTTTTCTAGCACAGCACGGTGTCCGGACTGAGGGTTCTGCTGGAGTGCGGGAGTCGTCCGAGCGGGCCGCAATCACGGTGCCATTCGATCATCCCGATGTGCGGGTCATTATTGATACCATGTTCCTCGAAGGCGTCCTTCAGCCCGTCGAAGTTGATCAGTTGCCTGCCGAGCTGCCTGACTGGATCAAAGTTGGGCTGATTGCCGATCCTCGTGCACTTAGCCATCTCGTATCAGAAGGCGCAAAAAGGATCGCTGCGGATTTGCCAACGATTGACGCGTCGCATCGAGATTGGGTGGAAGCGGCACGTCGATTGGCAGAGCTCATCTATCGCTTCAATGAGCTTAAAGCCTCCGATGCCGATAGCCTGCAGGTACAGATACAGACGTTGCAGAATGACGCTGATGCGCGATTGAGGGAGTGGGTATTTCAGCACTTTGCGGATCTGCCATCGCTGCCCGTCGCGAAATCTCCTGTGATGGTACATCATGTCCCGAGGTATCTGGCCATGCGCCGCAGCGCAGGCGAGGACCGAATAGCCCTTCTTGTGTTTGATGGGCTGGCTCTGGATCAGTGGGTCCAAATCCGTGAAGATTTGTCGGCCAGGGCACCTGAATTTTCTGTAGATGAGGGCGGGTGTTTTGCGTGGCTACCGACGCTGACGTCGATTTCACGTCAGGCTCTTTTTTCCGGGCTTAAACCCCGAGAGTTCCAGAGTTCGATGGACACAACCTCGCAAGAGCCATCGCTTTGGACAAGGTTCTGGCAAGAGCACGGACTTCGGAAGCCCGAAGTCATTTTTCAAAAAGGGCTCAAGCGCTCTGAACAGCTGGCCGCGCTAGAGGAGAATCTTTCGAAGCCGACAACGAAAGTAGCCGGTATTGTTGTCGATATGATCGATGAAATCGTGCACGGAGCAATGCTCGGAAAGCGCGGGGTCGCTGGGCAAATTCGCGAATGGTGCGATACTGGCTTCATTGAAAAGCTGTTTCTTATGCTCACTCAGCATGGGTATCATATCTATCTCACAGCAGACCACGGCAATGTTGATGCCGAAGGTATTGGACGGCTCAGCCAAGGCGTTGTATCGGAATTGAAGGGTGAGCGGGTCAGGGCGTATCGCAGCGAAGACCTAGCGTCATCTGTCCCGCCCGAAATTGACGCGTTTCAGTTTGGAAGTCCCGGGCTGCCTGCCGATTTCTTACCGCTCTATGCAAATGAACGCGGCGCGTTTGTACCTAAAGGAAACAAGATCGTCGCTCACGGAGGAATGGCGTTAGAGGAACTGATTGTGCCGTTTATAAAGATAAGAATGAAGAAAGAAGAACATGCGACCGACAGCACCTCAAATAGGATTTGACCGCTTTATTCGCCTTGAGTGGGCGACAAAAGCACTAGAAGTCAGGGCGGGGCTCGCGGAGATCGACGAACTTGAAGCTATCTTGGATCAGGCACATTCAGGACCGGCAGCCAAAAAGAAGACCAGAACGGTGTTGAACCGCCTCTGGTTGGAGCCGCGCAAAAACCTTGAGCCTTTTGCGCAAAGAGCCGTAGAACTTTTTCAAACGACGCCCAATACGCCACCGGCCGCTCTCACATGGGGAATGGCTATCGTAACATACCCCTTCTTTGCCAAAGTGGCTGAGATCATCGGACGACTAACGTCACTTCAGGGTGACTGCACCACAGCTGAGGTGCATCGTAGGATGGCGGAAATCTACGGCGAACGTGAAGGGACACGAAGAATGACCAACATGGTCCTTCAATCCCAGATCGACTGGGCAACGCTCGACCGCAGTGAAAACGGAAAAACGCTGACCCGAAAGAAGTCCGCAATCCTGGACGGACCGGATCTGGTGCGTTGGTTAACCAAGGCCGTTCTTGAGTGTTCGGGTCGCCCAATTGGTCTTGGGTCGTTAGAAGCACAGCCGGTGATTTTTCCATTTGGTCTTGGCGAAAACCTCGGATTTGTCCTGTCGTCTGCACCTGATCTAGACTTGCGCGCGGATAGTGCTGGAAACCAATTGGTTTCGATACAAGGTTAGTGGGATCCGCCGGAGGCACTTTCGAGGGACGGTGCTGATCAGCCACTAGTTTACTACACCTAACATAACATGCCCGTGTAAAAGCAGGCTTGCGGTCAGGAAACAAGCATCCTGGTCTTGTCACGCTTACGTTGCGGTCTCTTAACTCATTTAGGCAGCCTTTCGTTCGAAGGCCAAGGGGCTTTTGCCACCTAGCGACGAATGACGCCGCCGTGGATTATAGAACCCGTTGATATACTGGAAGATGGCCCCTTCAGCTTGGCGTCTGGTTTCCCAGCGGTTGC
>TARA_R110002049_G_scaffold191506_1_pt1 | contig 20558 bp, 19 predicted proteins | sample TARA_R110002049 | Tara Oceans TARA_R110002049 (sample SAMEA4396941) | marine metagenome | biome: Polar Biome; feature: [SRF] surface water layer (ENVO:00010504); material: water (ENVO:00002006), including particulate matter (ENVO:01000060) such as... | depth 5 m
AATTAGCCGAACAATTTGGTTTGGATCCAATCCGACACGATGAATACAACTTCCGAGAACCGATTTACTGGCAACTGAATAGCAATGGGCAAACTTTAGTGCTTAAAAATCACAGCAATCCAATAAACAATAGTATTTCTGCATCAGCCTTGAATAAAGCTGTCATCAAAGCCCTGGAATGGAATGAAGGATTAATGAATGGCTCAATTACATCGCTGCGAGAGATAGAAGAAAAAGAAAACTTAAATGGGAGTTACATAAGACGTACGCTACGACTTTCTTATCTTCCACCGAAGAGTTTAAAAGCAATTCTTTCGGGATCGACTCATCCAGAAATGAATCTTCAAAAACTACGCACAACAATTCAGCTCAACTGGGACAAACAAGATAGCAGATAAATTTAACTTGAATATTTGCTAATAGATATAGTTTTGTGCTTTCCCATGTTATGGCAATTTCATTTTTTTCATTCATGAATATATTCGCAGAAACTATGCAATAACTAATTATGACTAGCTTTTTATCTTCACACTAAATTTTTATGAATGAATTTTCAGTAACGCCAGAAAATTTATTTGAAGGGCTGACAATTAAATTTGCCAGAGAATACCTAATCAAGTTAAATATCACTGATTATGCTTGCAAATACTTGGGCTAGCCTATTTTTTAGATAGCTTGGAGTCTCTGATTTAGATAAAAAAGTATTCAAATGCAGATGGAAATCAAATTTTCTGGATGATGCATCACTATCTGCTAATTTCGCCTTTTCGAGACCTTCAACCAAACCTATTTGATTAGATTTAATTGCTTCTGAGAACACATCAAACTCTTCAACAGTTAAAAAATACATATTTTCAAGTGGAATATGCGTTGATTTGGGATATTTTTCATATATTTCATTAATTTTCTCTTTTGCTATTGCCTCATGAAAAGTAACTCCGTTTCCTAAATATAATTCTTTATATGTAATCACAAGAAGAAAATTATTAGATCGACTTCTGAGTTTCTGATAGTTAATTTTATTGGTATTTATATAATCATTTATTCCATGCGATTGCTCTATCGCTTTTATTATCGAAGTTTTAGTGCTATTTCTTACGACATCAGATAAATGCGTTATTTTCCCCTTTGGAGACATCTCGACAGCTTTAGCATCAACAAAAATATTTGATTCATTATCCACAATAATAAAATCAACCAAGGAGGATTGGTTATTTCCAACTAGGGTCCGCAAATCATTTTCAGTGTAATAAGGTAAGCCCATATTATCTATATTTCTATTTATATAATTCTCGAAAACCCTACCGAATTTATCCATAAACCTTTGTGAGTCCCACTTCCTAAGCTTGTCATAAACAAAGTTCTCTATGCATCTATATAATATATATTTCTCTATGCATATATATTTATTATTAATTTTCAAAAATGGGAATTCAACAAATGGACTTTGTTCATAATACTCGCTAGAAAGTCTTCTACTATTGTCATTAATTTTCATAATATCTTTTAATTCATATAGATCATTTGACAAGAGATTAAGATATGTTTCCACATCCACCTCAGAACATATTGACTTTAATGATGCAAACCAACTGATCGAAATCGAGTATTCGTTAGCGCTAATAATTTTCGTTATCGTAACTAGCGAAAGATAAAGAAATTTTTCTATAGTGAGATTGGTTAATTGAAAAAATTTAGTTTTAATCAAATGATTATCAGGTAGATCAGCAAACAATAAAAATTGGCGACTTATATGAGCGCCCGAAAATTCGTGTTGAAATATGAATTGTTGAAATGCAATATTGCGAAAAAATAATATGTGATGATCATATTCATTTGGCATTCGGATGCTATCGCTCAAGTCATACGTAGCATTCAAAAGCTTGTCTGCATTAACACTATCAATAATTCTCTTATTACCTCTATTATCGTTATCGATTAAAATCCATTTCATCAACAACAAGCATAACCACGGATGTTTTTTTAAATATGCAATTGAATCCTTTTCAGGTCTATGAAGATATGTCAACAACATTTCAGTTAACGACTCAACTTTATACTTTCTGAATTTATTTCTTACTTTTTTGTACTTTTCATAATATTTTTTTTCACTAAACATTGTCGTTTATTGTATTTTTAGCTTGACACAAATTGCATTAGACTTTCACCAAAGTATACTTTATAGATATAATATTTTCTGTATTAAATATCTTTATAAGCATTTCATTAGGTCAATCAGTATCATTACACATCCTCCTAGTCACAGCACTTAGAATTATTATTTAAGAAATGAATTTATATAAATCAGGCATTTCATCAACCAGAGAATATAGAAGTAAAGCTAAACTTCGATACACGCTTTATTTTCCTGTTATAGAATTTTTGATCGAAGCAAAAGCTACCCTAAGGAGGACCGGAATTATCCCAAGAGAGTACTTTGGGCTATTAGGTCTCAAAAAATGAAAAATTCGGTCCCGGTTCACATATAAGGAATCGCAAATCTCCGCAGCAATAGGTACTCTTGGGACGAATTTAAGAGTCTCTCTACGGAGACAAGACTTGGTGGCGGAGCAAGTGGGATTCGAACTTCCGGTACCTTTTCGTGCTGTAAGCTCCTGAAACTTCGCAAGTTATTTTGCCAAATTCTGTGCAGAGACATTTGACAAATAAATGTCGCAAAATTAGCACTTTAACGCACCGGGGGTTTGCATTGACTCCATGCTAACCAGTCAAAACCATCCTCTAAGAGTCTTCTTATATTTAAGTGCTCTTAGAAGAAAGACTACTTGCTACCCAAAGAGTCTGCTACAAACTATCTGCTCTCAGCCAGTAGCAATCATAAAGATTAAATTATTTTGCAGTTGAAACAAATATTATTAAGATGATACACGTTTGATTTCTTTGGGATTATTAGCTATAAATTATGAAAACTATAAAAGAAACAAATCCAATTAAGGATGATACTAACGTAGCAGTTTTAAGCTTTGGTATTTGTAGCGCCATTATGATGCCAGATAAAAGCAACAAACCTAATGCGATAGCAAATACAACAGCATAAACTTTAAAAGCAATCCCACCTTTTGCTTTGTGGAGTTGAACCAGATGTCTGTACCAGCTCGTATTTTTAATAATAAGCTTGGCTACAAGATCGTTTTTTGTTGGCTTGAGAATCAAGTCTTTTGAAGAGCCTGTCCACTCAAGGTAATAGTCACTACCAGATTTCTTTAGATTTGGTGAACCTTCTGGGGCAGAAATATTAAGGTCTTCTAATTTCGACTCAGCCAAAAGGGTTAAAGACAAAGTATCTGCACTTAATGGCTTGCTAAGCACAATTTTATGAATATCTTCAGAATAACTACCTTTAATCCCCCAAGTATAAAATGAGCCAGTTATGGCAAACATTGCAGCAATGGGTAGTATAAATGCTGCAAGTAATACATGAGCTGTCATTAGCTGCATTCTGTTCATATTTTTATACTCGCTAAATTATTATAGATTTAATTGAAGATATTTTTGCATATAGTAGATCTAAATAATTAACATAGATCAATTTTAAATGATTTAATGAAAACAGGAATGATGTCGCTTATCGGCAAATCGTGTCATTCAAACTGCTAACGAACCAAAGTATTATTAAGTTATTTTAATTGCGAAATTTGGTCCATGGCATAAACAACATGAATTTTGCCAATGGGAATTTAAATATTATTAAATATCCTATATGTCCAACCACAAAGATAAGCATCAAGTTGGCAAATAATTCATGTATCTTCTCTAGTATCTCATTGTCATTGTCATGATCATCACCATTAGCATATACATTATCAATAATTGATACAGAGCTTAAGCTTAAGGATTCACCTTGATCCATTAGTATGCCAGTAACAGTGGCAAGTATTATGGAAATGGCAATTCCGAGTAATAATGTTCGACTAATAGAAGGATGAGTAAATATATTTGTCAATTTCAACCCTTCAAAATCAGGATAGAAACGCATTAATCCAAGTTGCCTATGTCCGCTTAATACCCATAATAACCGAAATATGACTACTAATGAGACACCATAGCCCACGTAGTTATGGATTATTCCTACTTCACCAGTGATGTATGCCAATATGGAAATCATAGCTAGCGCGGCATGATAGATTCGTATTCTATAAACGATATTACGCATAGATTAAATATGAAAAATTAATTTTAATTGATAATAAAAAAATAAAGCCTGTACGATTATATAGCTATTTAGACATTTATAGGTGTCTTCTTTCGGCCAATAGCAGTCATTCGCTTATGCTACCTTCACTAATCTTCATATTATTATATTCAACAATTATAAATCCGACGAGAAGCCAGAAACTTCCCACAAGGCACCCTGTCACAACATCTGATGTGTAGTGAAAACGTAAATATATTCGGCTAAAACCAATTAGTCCCACAATGACCGCAGTCCAAAATACAACTTCAAAGCGCACTCGTAGTTTCTTAATATCTCTTACTATAACGTATGCAAGAAACCCATATACAGCAGTCGCAACTGTTGCGTGACCACTTGGAAAAGATGGCGATAATGATAAGAACCCATCAATGGGTTCAGGTCTTGCTCTTCCAATTACATATTTTCCCGCCCAGGTAGTTATTATAGAGCCGATGATCGTAATCCAAAGTGGAAAAATATAGGAAGCCTTATTAAACACTCTTAGAAGTGCACTAACTACAACACATACCGCTATAATTGTTTGAGTATTGCCGAACACCGTGATCCAAGCAAAAATACTTATGAGTGGCCATCCTCTAGTAGGTTCCAGAATGCTATTTATTGCTTGATCAACCATTGCAAGTTTGTCAGCTTGCAATAATTCTATTAAGAACTCAGTAGCGAGAGCAAAAATATAGCATGCAGCTAACACCATTAATGTGAGTGGTAATCCACTGAACCGTGCAGTAGTTAATCGAGCAGAAAGAAACTTTCGCAATCTTGTATTTTTTTTGAATGCTTGAATTATTGAGAGCTGGACTTTTTCATAAATGGATGACTTCCTGCCTTGTTCAATAAATCTTGCACCCCTAGTAGTAACTAGTCTAAATATCCCGAGAGATAGCAAATAGACTGCACTTAATGTCATTGCACTGAAAATTACGAGAAATATTTGACCTGATGTATTCATTTTTCTAGCAAGACTAAAATAGAATATATACGGATAATTTTCGTTGTTCTATCAAAGTATACACAGTTACTTTGACCTCTTTAAGTCAATAACTAAAAATATAATCACATCCAATATAAAAACTTGAATGTCCGCTATAGGTTGCCACCTCAACGGATTGAAGCAAACATTAAAATCATAGAAGTAAGTATACGTTTTCAGACTGTTAATTGATTTAATAGTTAACAACAAAGGGAACCGGATTATTGCGAAAGGAGACTTTTCACTGATTTTGCTCTGAATGCTTAAATCCCGGTGTGCTTACATGGATTCGAACTGCGCAAACCCTGCAGAAATAGGCTATTTTTCAAGTATTTACGGCGTCTCTAGACAGAGACAGACTCGGTGGCGGAGAGAGAGGGATTCGAACCCTCGGTACCGATTAAAGTACACACGCTTTCCAAGCGAGCCCATTAAGCCACTCTGGCATCTCTCCGAATTGGATTTTACTTTTTAAACTTTGTCTGCATCATTTCCTGATGTGTATATAGTACCCGGAAACTGCATCACCTTTGAATCAATATCTGAGATTTTAGATACTCCCTGCTTTTCCACTTCATCAATTCTTATAATTGAATGCATTGGAATATAGCATCTTTTCACTGAATCGAATTCAGCTTTAAGCTTTTCTTCACCAGGATCAACCACCACAGAATCACGATCACTAAAGGTAATCTGTTCTATTGTAACAAATCCGTACATATCAGATTGATACACCTCTCTGGCAAAGACTTCATATACTTTACCTTGATTATGGAATATCACTTTGAATATTTCTTCGCTTGCCATATTTAACTATTATCTTTCCTGTTAGTGTATCACTTGATGTTAAGCAATACCTGCCACCAGCATATTTCTACCAGCTACTTTTGCTTCGTACAATTTTTTATCAGCATCTACAATCAGTGTTTCTATATCCAGCGGCTCAGTTGGGCGTGCGGCAATTAATCCGAGGCTAATTGATACACGCACATCTGCATTGTTCACTTTTATATTATGCGCCACCAGATTTTTTCTAATCATATCCAACACCAAATAAGCGCTATCCAGGTCCGTATCCGGTAATAACACTAAAAATTCATCTCCTGCATATCTTCCCACAACATCAGATCGGCGCAATCGGTTATTCAGATAATCGGAGATATGTCGCAGCACGTAATCACCAACAACATGACCATTTTCATCGTTGATTTGCTTAAAGTGATCCACATCGATCATTGCCAGACAAATACTTTCACTTCTGCGTATGGCCAAACTGATTTCTTCATTGGCACGTTCCAGGAATGCATCCCTGTTTAATGCACCTGTTAATGAGTCCATAATGATCAGGTGATTCGCGCGTCTAAATCTGAGTATTCTCTGTTTCAGTATTTGAAATTGTTCATCCGTTAACTCATGCCTGCTGATACAGTCATCTGCACCAGCACGTAGTGCATCTAATTTTGCCTGTTTGGAATCATCATCAAGCAAAAAAATGATAGGCATATTAAAATGGGATTCATGCAGTCGAATAATGCGTGTAGCATCTTTCCAGGAAGTATCATCATTATCGTAGGCAATTAAAATTAAATCTGGCTTGAAATTTACAAGCTCATCAACAATATTATCAATCGCGCCAATCATTCGGCATTTAATATTTTCACGCAACAATGCTTTTTCAATCGATGAAATACGTTGTCGCTGCTTATCTATTAACAACACTCGACATGCATTACTCCCTCGAGACTCCAGAACTACATCCAGTGTCGAGCTGAAGTTATGGGCATTAATTGGAGTAGCAAAAAATGCTTCCGCCTCGAATTTTGCAGCCATCTTTCGTGTATCTACATCATCTCTACGCGAAATGACTACAAATGCAGGAGGCTGATTATCAATTGACTGAAATGTTTCCTTGGTATCCTTATTCAGCTTGATCTGGTTTGCATCACCCAAATCCAGCACCACAATCGAAGGCGCGACAGTTTGAGACATTGCCTGCGCACGATCTATAGTATTGAAGGCAATCACCGTAAAGCCGCGAGATTCGAGCAGATTAGACAATAATGATAGCTCAACAGAACGATGGCTTATTATAAAAATGACTAACTCCCGATGAGACAACTGCAGCGCATCCAGCCGCGGGATATTATCTTCGTCATCTTCACTGAAGTTATAATTTAGCATCTCTGTCTCCAGCTTATCGACCAACTGCTGAACCAGATTGCCAATTTCCTTTTTCTCATTGTTCCAGGATGACTTCTCATCCAGCACTTTAACGATGTTACTCTCAACCTGTTTAGCCAAGGCGTGAAGATCATTAAACTCATGTGATCCACTGGAACCCGCAATGTTGTGCACTTCTATTCTTAATTTAGCAAGTGATGCATGATAGCTATCAGTAGCATTTAACTCTGCCCAGCATTGCCTTAACTCTTGAATTTTTTCCGGGAACGACTCAACATATATTTCGCGTATCCGCTCGAACTTGTCTTTGTCTAACGGTTTTACTTCTTTCACGTTAGTTCCCTCATAGCCATGAAATACATTGTTAACATCTATTATGAATAGGCTAGCGCATTAAGTTGGTAATTCGCTTTTTTCAAGGCGGTATCCGTGTTGATATATAGATGTCAACTTCCACCCGTTTTCCGCGCCAATGTTCAGCTTGCGGCGTAATCGACTGATATGAGTATCCACGGTGCGTGTGTTCACGTCTGCGCTTCTCCCCCAAACAGTTTCCAGTATGTAGCCTCTGGACAATACTCGTCCCGCATTTCTAAACAAGAACAGTGTTAACTCATATTCTTTACGCGTAATTTCAATATTTTCACCATTTAGCATGACTGTCTTTGAACTACGTTGCAATATATAAGGTGCAAATTCCAGTTCATCATCATCGAGATTGACTGGTTGTGAACGTCGACTGATCGATTCGATTCGTGCCAGCATTTCTGCGCGTTTAACCGGCTTGGACATGTAGTCATCAGCCCCGCCTTGCAGTGCTTGCACGACGTCTTCTTCCTCGTCTTTTTGAGTAATAAAAAGCACAGGAATTCTCCAGTCCATAGACTCTCTTACCCACTTAAGCACTTCCAGACCATTCATATCTGGTACAAGCCAGTCGAGAATCAGCAGGTCATAACTTTCCCGAACTAACGCCATTGTCATATCCTTACCGGAACTGAAGACGACACACTTATGTCCTGCATCCTCTAAAGTTGCCTGCATTAATTCAGATTGATCTTTATCGTCTTCTAGTAACGCTATATGCATTATAAATTTAGTTAGTTGAACTCGTGATGACCACAAGATTTACTTCATATTTGAAATAATGGCTTCACTAAATCCCATCGTGGTCACCAGGGTGGCCCCGGGCATTAGCTCTTCCAGTTTTTGCTCAATATCTTTTACATTAGAGGGTGCTGCAGTTATTTTCGTCGACATTCCGGCCCGTGCTCGCGCCAGATCATAGGTTACCGTTTTTGCAGCAATTGCTCCACCAACACCTTTCAGAATAAGATCTGCGGCTTTCTCCCAACCCATATAGCGCAGCATCATTTCTGCTGACAGAATAATCGAGCCGGGATTAACGCGATTTTTACCGGCATATTTAGGCGCGGTGCCATGAGTTGCTTCAAACACAGCTACGGAATCCGCAATATTTGCACCGGGCGCAATACCTATGCCCCCTACCTGTGCAGCCAACGCATCTGAAATATAGTCACCATTCAGATTTAAGGTGGCAATAACGTCGTAAATTTCAGGCTTCAATAGTATTTGTTGCAGAAAGTTATCTGCAATAACATCTTTTATGATAATTTTCCGCTGGGTTTTGGGGTTTATTAATTCACACCAGGGGCCGCCGTCAATTAGCGTTGCTCCAAACTCATTCTGCGCAAGATCATATCCCCAGTTAAGAAAGGCACCTTCTGTAAACTTCATAATATTGCCTTTGTGGACCAGCGTCACTGAGTTTCTATCATTATCGATTGCAAACTGTATTGCTTTGCGAATTAACCGTTCCGATCCCTGTTGTGACACGGGTTTAATGCCGATACCTGACGACTCCGGAAAGCGTATTTGATCAACATTCATTTCATTAATAAGAAAATTGATCACTTTTTGCACTTCTTCAGACTTGGCTGGCCATTCAATGCCTGCGTAAATGTCTTCAGTATTTTCACGAAATATCACCATATCCGTGGTCTCGGAGTCTTTCATCGGGGTGGGCGTGCCAGGGAAATAGCGAATTGGCCTCACACAGGCATACAAATCCATTTGCTGACGAATTGCGACATTTAACGAACGCATTCCTTCACCAACAGGTGTCGCCAGTGGGCCTTTTATAGAGACTACATAATCCTGCATTGCCTGCAGAGTTTCATCTGGCAGCCAGATATCGTCTCCATACAGCTTATTGGCTTTTTCTCCTGCATATATTTCCATCCATGAGATTGAGCACTTGCCCTGATAGGCTGACTTTACCGCGTGATCTACAACCCGGTGCATGGCTGGTGTGACATCCACACCAATACCATCGCCTTCAATATAAGGAATAATTGGATTATCAGGAACCTGAAGAGAACCATCAGAGCGGATGGTGATTTTTTCGCCCTGTTGAGGTAATTTTATATGCTCAAACGTCTCTATGCTCATGTCATGTCCATGTGAAATAACCATATTATTAGCAATGTTAAACATTGCTAATGCTGTACTAGGATTGTATACGAAAATGCGATTGCTAGCTGATTTCCGCACAGGACATGAGCAACACTCCAAAGCATATGACATGCACAAATATGCCTAAAGGCATTAAAGTGAATACGTAATTTCAGTACAGTTCTTCTTCGGCAGGAATCTTCACGAGTACGTATACCAGCCAAGAATAGTTTACCGTGCAAGTCAGAGATTGAAGTTCACAAGCAAATATTTATAAGCAATAAAAAAGCCGTTTGATTAAATCAAACGGCTTTTGCTTTTGAAAAAAGATTATTGAAAAATATTAGAACTGGTTAGATGTATTTTTCTCACCGGCTGCTTTAAGCGCTTTTTCACCTGCAAAGTATTCTTTGTGGTCATCACCCATGTCAGAACCTGACATGTTCTGGTGTTTAACACAGGCAATACCTTGACGGATTTCTTTACGCTGAACACCTTCAACATAACCCAGCATAGCCTGGTCACCAAAGTATTCTTTCGCAAGATTATCAGTGGATAACGCAGCTGTATGGTAAGTCGGAAGCGTGATTAAGTGATGGAAGATACCTGCATCACGAGATGAATCTGCCTGGAAGCTGCGGATTTTATCATCTGCAAGTGCAGCCAATTCAGTATCATCATATTTAACATTCATCAATTCAGCACGATCATAGCTGGATACATCTTTGCCTTCAGCTACCATTGCGTCATAAACCTGTTGACGGAAGTTTAATGTCCAGTTGAATGATGGGCTGTTGTTATAAACAAGCTTGGCATTCGGTATTTCTTTACGCACTTCATTCATCATTGCGGCGATGTCTGTCACGTTTGGTGTTGCTGTTTCAATCCAAAGTAAGTCAGCACCCGCTTTAATGGCTTCAATACAGTCAAATACACAACGCTCTGGACCCGTACCTTTACGAAATTCATATAAGCCTGATGGTAAACGCTTAGGACGAAGCAGCTTGCCGCCACGATTAATACATACATCGCCTTCAGCCATATCAGTCACATTAACTTCTTCAACATCAAGGAAGGAATTATAGATATCACCTTGATCGCCCGGCTCATTGACCACTGCGATTTCTTTAGTCAGGCCAGCACCTTCAGAGTCGGTTCGTGCAACGATAATACCGTTATCAATACCTAGCTCAAGGAAGGCATAACGGCATGCACGAATTTTAGCGTGAAAATCATCATGAGGAACGGTTACTTTTCCGTCCTGATGGCCACATTGCTTCTCATCGGCAACCTGGTTTTCGATTTGAAGTGCACAGGCACCCGCTTCGATCATTTTCTTAGCCAGCAGGTAAGTCGCTTCTTCATTACCAAATCCGGCATCAATGTCAGCAATGATAGGCACAACATGAGTCACGTGATTATCTATTTGATCCTGGATAGCCGCTTTTTCCTTATCGCTTGATGCCGCATCTAACTGGCGGAAAAGCCCACCTAATTCACGCGCATCAGCTTGACGTAAAAACGTATAAAGTTCTTCGATCAAAGCAGGTACTGAAGTTTTTTCATGCATGGACTGATCAGGCAGCGGGCCAAACTCACTACGAAGTGCTGCCACCATCCATCCTGAAAGGTATAAGTAACGACGGTCCGTATTTCCATTAAAATGTTTCTTGATAGAAATCATTTTCTGTTGACCAATGAAACCATGCCAGCAACCTAATGATTGTGTGTACTTAGAGCTGTCAGCGTCATAAGCTTCCATATCTCTGCGCATAATATCTGCGGTATATTGAGCAACATCCAATCCTGTTTTGAATCGATTCTGCGCTCGCATACGGGCCACTGATTCAGGGTTAATAGCATCCCAGGAGCTACCTGCTTTTTCTTTAATTGCTCTAACCGCTTCAATAGCACTTTGATAATTTGACATGATCACACTCTCCAAAAGTTTTGAAATTTTTCATATGTTCCTGTGAGCTGTAGCACTAAAAATTGAATATGTATGTCTCTTGCAAGGACATTATAATAATCAGTGCATTCGCCCAAACAGCACCCTCGTCCCGGAGGATGCCAAAAAAAAGGTCCCGTATATTAGCAAATACTTTTAGATGAGTCTTGTGATATCTAACCCATATTCCTGGATTTATAATATGCCACTTGCCTGCTTGCTATTGCGCCCCTATCATTCGCACACCCAGCGTATTCATTATCAGCAGAATTAGCCTCTTCGGCATTCCTTGATAACTCAAAAATTACCTAAATTACAAAGGCTTACAGAACATGTTTAAGACAGCAGATTTATGTGATGATCACTCGGATTCTTTATCAATCGCGCAACCTCTGTTTCAGGATTATGGGAAAAATATTTCGTTCAGCGGTGAAATCTCGACGGTGAAATGCTTTGAAGATAATTCCCTGGTAAGAAAACAGCTGGAACAGGACGGAAATGGCCGCGTACTAGTCGTAGATGGCGGAGGTTCCACTCGCTGCGCAATGGTCGGAGATATCCTCGCGCAAATGGGCGCTGATAATGGCTGGAGCGGAATTATTGTCTATGGCTGCATTCGTGACTCAGGGGTGATTGCCACAATTGACCTCGGAGTTAAAGCAATGGGTACCATGCCGTTGAAGAGTGTAAAAAAAGGTGAAGGTGAAATTGATATTCCGGTCCACTTCGCTGACGTCGATTTTATTCCTGGTCAGTTTGCCTACGCCGATGAAGATGGCATTGTTTTATCGCCCGGCAAACTCGTATAGCCAGCAGACACTTGATTAGCTACGTACTGTGAGTAACTACGCTGAGTCACTGGCATTCGACATTCACTGTATTGATGTCGACTATATACGTCCACGTCTTGCATGTAGCTATCTGGTTATTCATCAGGGAAAAGCCGCTTTTATTGATTGTGGTACCAGCCTGACGGTACCGCGATTACTGTCTGCATTACAAAGCTGCGATCTTGACGTCACAGACGTCGAATATGTCATACCGACTCATATTCATCTGGATCACGCTGGCGGTGCCGGCGTGCTGATGCAGAAGTTCCCAAATGCAAAACTGGTAGTACACCCCAAAGGTGCGCGACATATGGCAGACCCGCAACGCCTTATAGATAGCGTACGCCAGGTCTACGGCGATAAACTTTACGATTCCTTATATGGAGAAATCATCCCTGTTGATGAAAATCGGATTATTGCGGCAAACGATGACACGCGCATCAATTTAAACGGCCGACCACTGATTGTCGCAGATACGCCTGGCCATGCGCGCCATCATTTCTGCCTGTACGATGAACTCAGTCACGGCTGGTTCACAGGCGATACATTCGGTTTGTCTTACCCTGAAATCATCATCGAGTCCGGACGTTATTTAATGCCAACCACAACGCCTGTTCAGTTCGAACCTGATGCCTGGCAGAAATCCATAAAGCGTTTGTTAGAAAAAAATCCGCAACGCATGTATCTCACGCATTTTGGCATGATCGAAGATGTACAACGCTTTGCAGACAAACTCAGCAAGGACCTGATCAGTTATACCGACATTGCCTTATCAGTCAAAACACAAACCCGGCGTGTTGAGGCACTGACAGAAAAACTGTTCACGCATACTCTAAATGAATTACACAAACTGGGTTGCACACAAGACGAAGGGTTAATCCGTAACCTTCTCAACACTGACATAACTCTCAATGCTCAGGGACTGGATGTCTGGCTGCAACGTCAGGAAAAGATGAACCAGTCTGGCTAGACCACTGTTTAAATAGATGCAATCTCATTATATCGGTACAATCGCACAATTGTGATTCACACTTCCAGTTAACTTCTCAGGCATATCACACATGTTAATCAAGGCCCTATTAAAAAAACCAATTATCACCCTAGTCTTTATTCTGGCTGTGGTCGCAGGGTTATCTGTCAATATTCAGTACATTAACATTGATGCATCACCAGACTCGTTATTGCTGGACAGTGATCCGGATCTGGAATTTTATCGTGAAGTACACAGAGAATATGGCTCTGATGAATACATTATTGTTGGCTTTCAGCCAAACACGGATTTATATCAGCAGGAAACGATCGACTTTATTCAGCAGTTAACAGAAAAACTAAAGACCGCTCCAGGCATTGCAGCTGTGAACAGTATTACCAACGTACCATTGCTACAGCAGCCACGTAACCAGGGCGAAGATGGTGTGAGCACATTCCAGAATTTAACCAATCCAAATGTTGATCTCTCTAGCGCCAAAAAAGAATTTGCTACCAGCCCAATTTATTCTTCAAATCTCGTCAGCCTTGATGCCAGGTCAACAGCAATCAAAGTTGATATACAAAAAAACCAGGAGCTGGTATCGCTCATCCAGAAAAAATACATTTTACTGGACAGACTGGATGAATCGTCTCAACCGGCAGATCCGGAGTTAACGAAGCAACTAGATCATATTAATGCACAAATACCGGTGCAAAGAGCCATTATTAATGAACGCTATAAAAATGCACTAGAAGACATTAGATCAACCTTAAGCAATCATAATAACCGGGGCAAGTTCTACCTGGCGGGCGCACCGCTGATTGCCAACGATATTAAAACCTTTATTAATAGCGATATTCGCATATTTGGCATCAGCATGATTGCCATCATGGTGCTTGTATTATTCCTGTTTTTCAGGAGAGTATCCTGGGTGCTATTATCTTTAGTGTGTGCATTCTTAAATGTCATTTTGGTTTCCGGCTTGATCGGTTTATTTGGTTTACAACTGACAATTATTTCTTCAAATTTCGTCGCGCTATTAATAATATTTTCGATCACATTATCAATTCATGTGATCATACGTTATCAGGAAGTATCAGAAAAAAACCCAAATGACCGGGACAACAACCTGAGCAACGCAGTCAGACAAATTGCCACGCCTTGTATTTATATGGTTGCTACTTCAGCTATTGCATTCATTTCATTAATTGTCAGCGATATACAACCAGTAATATTCTTCGGTCTGATTATGGTGATGGGTCTGATATGTGCATTTTTGCTTACATTCACTGTGTTACCAATATTAATTCACCTCTTCAACCCCAAAGTGAATACCAGTCAAAATGGAAATTCTTCCAGCCTGCTAAATGACATATTAAATACCATCAGGCAAAGCAGACCCGTAATGGCATCCTCTATTATCCTGATATCAGCCATTAGCATTTATGGCATAACTCAAATTACTGTTGAAAACAGATTTATAGATTATTTCAAATCGGATACTGATTTATATCAGGGTCTGATATTCATCGATCAGGAGCTAGGCGGCACTGTTCCACTGGAATTATTACTGGAAGCACCGGAAGCAGTTAATGATGGCAGTGACACATTTGAAGAAGACGATGAATTTTCAGATTATCTGGATGAAGTAGAAGAAAGCTTCACACAACAAAGTTACTGGTATAACCGCCGCGGCATCAGCAAAGTAAGTGCAGTACATGACTACCTGGAAAGTCTGGATCAAGTTGGAAAAGTACTATCGATATCCAGCACTGAAAAAGTATTTCGCCAACTGGCCAAAGGAGAAGAACTTGAAGATTTTCATTTGGCATTAATCCACAAGAAGGTTCCCGAAAATATTAAAGATGTGCTCATAAACCCTTACATCTCAACAGAGGGAAACCAGGCAAGACTGGTTGCCAGAATCAAAGATTCTGATCACACACTTATACGGAACGATTTATTAAAGAAAATCGAAGCAGACATAAACGAGAATTTAATTTCCAACGGAGAAAGCATTCGTTTAAGCGGAATTAGCGTGCTATACAATAACGTACTACAGAGTTTATACCAGTCACAGATATTGACTCTTGGCACTGTATTTATATGCATTCTAATTATGCTGCTTATTTTATTCAGAAGCGCCACTTTAGCTCTCATTGGAACACTGCCTAATATATTTACTGCTTTCTTTATACTGGGTGCTATGGGTTTACTGGGTATACCACTAGATATCATGACAATCACTATTGCCGCCATCACCATAGGTATTGGTGTTGATTACGCTATTCACTACATACACCGTTTCAAAAAGGAAATCAGCCAGGGATCAGACTATCAGCAGGCCATAAGTACCGTACAGATGACGGTAGGCAAGGCGTTGTACTACACATCCATTACGGTAACACTGGGTTTTATCATTCTGGTTACTTCAAGCTTTAAGCCTTCTATCTACTTTGGATTGTTTACCAGTATAGCAATGATCGTTTCCCTGTTTGCTACCTTCACGATTATCCCTTTACTCGTGAACTGGCTTAAGCCTGTTAAAACTGTTTAATACATCATTGTTGTTCGCAAGCATATTTTTCCTGCAGCAATTCTACTAACACATAGGTTGCTGTATGCTTTTTGGCATCATCATTATTATCCACGTATGTGACATACTGCCTTGCGACATCATCAAGGTTTAACTTTTCCCTATCACACAACTGCCCTGACAGATCCATAAGTTCTATTCCTGATGCAACATAACCCGAGCATATTCCCGCCTCCAGTTGACTGACAGAATTCTCAAGCTCTATAAATTTCACATACTCGCGACAATACCCGGCCATTGTATCTGCCTGGTAAAACGCTGAAAAACATGGCCATGCCAAGATTGAAAGCGCGATTACTAAAAAGACCCTGAAAGGAAAACAATGACAAACAGCCATAATTCAACAACCCTCATCACTAATATTCAACCAACAGTATCAGAATATTGGTTGTTCGTGAAATTCAGGTTTATTGTTTAATTACATTAGAGATGACAACATTGAATTCGTCATCTGAACGTTGCGTGTGCCTGTCTATACTAATGTTTACCGGATATCCAGACTCATGGTCATAAGTGACGGTAACTGATCCTGATTCATTATCAATAGCAGCCGATATTTCATCGAACCACTCTGTAATGGTTAGCAGATTGTCTTCGACCTCATCAGGCACCTTGCGTGAATTATCCAGATAATGGGCTTCGGTTACTACATTATCAACCACGTGCACCAACATCTCTTTTGTGTAGTCAGGAGAGCAAAAGCACTGCTTTTTAATCTCATAACTATAACTGGAGGTGTTTTGCAAAGTCCATTGTTGTTGCATTTTCAACAATCGTTGTTTTATATCTTTATCACAGGCATAAGCCAATGTCGCCAAGCAGACTAGCCATATACAAACCAGCTTAACAGCCATTTGTCTTAAAACCTGTTTTCCTGACATGAATATATAAGCCTAACATCGTCAGCATAAATATTAACCCATGGCTACCACCACCTCCTTCTTCCTCAGCGATATTATTATTGCCATTTGTATTTGTATCAGGAGTTACAGGTGCTTCAGATTCGCTACACGTGAAATTGTTATTTTCTATATCACATGTGCTTTCAAGCACATTATTGGATGTTTTCACCTCCTGAATGTCGGCAGTGTCTTCGCTTATATTCTGGGATAAATTTATATTTTCTGTATTTGCATTTACTCTTACACTTGCCAATACCTGAAATGATGTTGGCGGATTATCTACCGCACATGTGTAAGCACCTCCACCACCATCAATAGCGCAGTTAACTCCATTCGCTGTGACAGCAATCAATATACCCTGAGTTGCATTTATGGTTCCATTTAGCGTTACTCTGTCCACGGCCTTGTAGCCATTCTGTATTGTCGCAGTGTATGCCGACGTAAACTCCAGATTGGCATTTAACACTCCGCTATTTCCTGGATTTTCACTGATTGATACATCTGTTGGAAAATCCATGCACAACTCAGGGGCGACAAGATTTGAAAGTGTTGTTTCAATATCATCAGCACTGCATTGTGAAAACATCGTCAAGTCAGAGCCTGGACCGATACTTGGTGACATTATGAATGCCGAAGCCGGACATAAAACGTTTGCTCCGGGACCGTCGTGATCAGAACCCAAATTATGAGCAAGTTCATGCGCTACCACCACAGCAGTTACTGGTATATTGTAAGTTGCAGGATTGGCGGGATTATCAAAAAATATACTTGATGTACCTGTACTAAAACCATTTGCCTGGCAAACACTACCCAGATACGCGACACCTAATGTACCCCCCTCGAAGTCACGTCCAGTGACGACATGCGTTAGTGCACTATTATTGGTAATAAATGGAATTTGGGCGTTGTTTTTCTTGGCTTCAATATCATCAAGCAATACACCGGCATTCAATACCGGACTTGCGACGATACTGGTGTTGAATAAATCATTTGACAGCATTTCTACAGTAATGGCATCAATCGAAATTTTCAGATCATTGATGTAATGTCCATCAACAATATTCAGTATCGACATGGCCTGGGCTGTTGCCTGTAGACCAAATACAGATTGAAACGCCTGATCAAATGCTATTTCAACCTCAGCGATAACACAGATACCATTCACTTCCTGGCTGCAAAATTCAGCAAATGTCGCTGACAATGGTGTCGGCGCAGATCCCGCATCAGCAGAACTTTTAGTAGCAGCCAATTGCGCCACATGATCTAGCATTGTATCTGTGCCATCACCACGCCCGCAGGTGCCCTGTAGACCATCGACTTCAGTAACAGGCATTGAGTCCATAATAGATCCTGTTGCGGCTGCAGCGCCCGCTGGCATGTCAGAGCCGGCATGCTGAATGATGTGCATGGCATTATGAACAGACACAACGCCTTGCCAGTAACCATCCAGAAAGGAAACTCTCACCCAACTACCTTCTTCGCCCTCCAGCACTCCAATATAATGCTCACCTAGCATATCTTCAGCCACACCATTTACTTTTGATGCAAGATGCGTGTTTTCAGTCACAACAGCCTTATAGTTCAAACCCTGAATATCGACCTGGAATTCTCGTTGTTGATCAGCAAAAAGTATTTGAGAAAATAGAAAAGTCAGTGTGAAAAGTGAAGCACGAGCGATGCACATAATTGGCAGGATCCTTAGATGACGATTAGTGACTGTGCTTAGTATTTACACCCAGTCCGACAATGTGATGAGCATCTAATATTTGGCAGAAAATATAACGTAATGAAGACAAAAGGTAGAAAACAAGAGATCAGCTGCATTAATGAAATCAGTTTAAATGCGCTAAATACCTCGCTTATTCAATACAATAAACGATCATCATGACTAACATTAATCATAAACCGCTACTTTTACTGGCAATAATATGCTTATCAATGATGCTATTGCCACAGCCAGCCCGAGAGTTAATGTATCTGCATATTGATTCTTTCAAACAGGGCCAGTACTGGCGCTTCTTCACTGGTCATTTTATTCATTATTCGTGGATACATTGCATAAGCAATGTGGTCGGACTGCTACTACTCAGTGGGATTTTCCATCATACAAAACAAGCCACTAACTGGATCCTTGTGTTACTAATTACAATAGTAGTCATTAGCACCTGCTTAATCCTGTTTAGCAATCAGCTTGAATGGTATGTGGGGTTCTCGGGCGTATTAACCGGCATGTACGCTTATGCGTCAATTAAAACATTCAAGGAAAATGCCGGCGTATCAGCGTTGTTATTCATTGCACTATTTACGTATGTGGCACTACAGACACTAGAGGGAGAGCTTGTTAGCTCTGTGTTGATGTCGGACCTAAAGACATCTTCATATGCACACGCATACGGCTTGATAGCAGGAGGTTTATACGCAGTGATCGAGAAATTTTATTTGGCGATATATCAAAAAGAAAACTACTAATTTCAATTCACCACTGAATCATATTTACACAGATATCATTCAGCAAGTTATATGCATGCTAAACCATGCAAGGTCTTCTTCGATGATAGTACTTAACATTATCGAAACTCACGTCTTCAGCACTGCCACCCATATACATTTCCTTCACACTGTCTGATTCTGAAAGTTCTTTTGCAGTTCCTTTTAACACTACGCGGCCGTTTTCAATGATATAGCCAATCTTGGCATATTTAAGTGCGATATTAGCGTTTTGTTCAGAGACTAAAAAGCTGACGCCATCTTGTTCATTAAGCGTTTTTACAATCTCGAAGATTTCTTCAATTAATTGTGGAGCTAGTCCCATAGAGGGTTCATCAAGCAGAATCAGGTTTGGTTTAGCCATCATTGCCCGCCCCATAGCAACCATTTGTTGCTCACCACCTGAACATAAGCCACCTAAATTCTTTCTACGGTCCCGGATACGCTTGAATCGATCGTAGACATATTCCAGATCCTGTTTAACAGAAGCACTATCTGCATTTCTGATAAATGATCCAGTCAATAAATTTTCTTCTACTGTTAGGTGACCAAATATATGTCTGCCTTCCAGTACTTGCACAACCCCGGCCTTCACCATGTCATAAGGTGACATTGTGCTAATATCAACGCCGTTATATTCAATAGAACCTTTACTTACTTCTCCGCGCTCTGCTTCAAGGAGTCTTGAAACTGCTTTACAGGTCGTAGTCTTGCCTGAGCCATTAGCGCCTAGTAGTGAAACAATGTCACCTTTCTGTACTTCAATTGATACACCATGTAACGCCGAGATCACTCGCGAATATAGAACTTCAATATTTTTAATCGATAATATGGGTGTTTCAGTACTCATTGTTTCGCCTTATTTATGTCTTCAATTAACCTACCGGGCTATTTATAGACCCGGTAGGGAAATATACTCTTACGACTAGATTCCGATTTTAAAGGTCGAAGTCATCATCGTTGTTGTTAGCATCACAAGGGCG
>TARA_R110002049_G_scaffold36447_3_pt1 | contig 20536 bp, 22 predicted proteins | sample TARA_R110002049 | Tara Oceans TARA_R110002049 (sample SAMEA4396941) | marine metagenome | biome: Polar Biome; feature: [SRF] surface water layer (ENVO:00010504); material: water (ENVO:00002006), including particulate matter (ENVO:01000060) such as... | depth 5 m
AGTTACCACTTATACTCGTAGCCGCATCAAAAACCTTTGATGGGCTATCTGTCGTATTGCCTGTGCCAAAAGCAAAACTATTATCATAGGCTCGATTCTTAAATGTAAAAGGTAATATTGGCAAATCCTCTATCGGAGTATCTTCTGTTACATTACTTCTATACTCAAAATTATTATCAACTCTACTAGGATAAAAGAATAGTATTTTGTTAACATTTTGGTCTCTTTGTAAACTACTAGAATCTGCATATGAATGTATTAATTGTGCTAATTCAAAGGAAGTCATAACTACCTGTTTGAGACTACCCGATGATGTAGTTTGTTTAGTTATAGTCTGTTCTGTTAAGACTCCCGTTAAATCTATTGTTTTAGAAGCGAGACCCATATCAAATGCTATATTAGTAGATTCTCCTTTTATTGCACCCGTAAATGGAACTCCTATATTTGGCACAGTTTTATTTGTAGCAATATTAATACTCTCAACGTGTAAAGGTATTCTATTTGTTATAGTATCAGTGCCGATTTCATTTCTTCTAGATAATTCTAACATTACCATATTATTCGGATTTAATGCACTCAAAAGTTATTCACCCCACTACCTGTTCTACTCATTCTTAAGTTAATTTCTCTAGCAACCTTATTTGCTATATCTCTTATTTCTGCATCGGAAGCACCAACTCTACCATTAACATGAACATTAATTGTATTGCCACCCGAACTTCCTAACATTCTTTTACTATCTGCATTAGAATGAACTCTAGAACCTCTAGGTAAAGATACTAATTCAGCACCTCTTTCTCCAACTATTTGCGTATCCGAATTAACTATCCCCCCTGTGCTAAATGGTTTAATCAATGATAAAATTATTCCACCTAGAGTAAATGCTAATATAGCAGGTAATGAATATACAACAAGACCAAGATATGTTAAAGCACCCATTACTAAGCCTATTGCTATAAGTATTCCACCTAGAGTATTTACAGTTTTATTACCACCTTTTGCTAATTCAAAAAATATTTCCTTTAGTGTGCCGAAAATAGTTACTGCTAAAACCACAAGAATACTTCCTAAAACCGTTAAGACAACACCAATAATACCAAAACCAACTTGTAATAACCCACCCACAACTTGTAAGAAATTTCCGTTTTCAAACCCTTCATAAATTAAACCAAATCCTTCTAATAAAAATTCTAAAGATTTGGAAATAGCACCCACCGCAAACATAACTGCTTCTGAAATAGATTCGAAAGACCTACCTAAAGGTTCTTTTAATGCTCTAAATGCAGTTACTATCGCGAAGAGTGTTAAAGTTACTATCGCAAACCATTTCATTGCTGTCTTAAAAAAAGCCCATCCCGATGTAATAAAACCTTTGAATCCTTTCCTAATTTTTGTAAAGAAATCAAAAACTTTTATTTGTTTTTCTACAATTTTAGCCCTCATTCCTGTTTTCTTTATTCCCCTATCTTTCAATATTTTATCTATTTTCTTTTTCTCTTTTCTTGCTTTAATAGCCTCATCTTGTCTTTTTGTCATTTCATCTTTTTGTGGCTTTATTAAATCCTGTGTAGTTTCCAAAAGTTCTACCATATCTTCTAGATTGTTTTTATCAACCCCGTCTTTTCCGAAAAGAGAAAATTCAATAGCCTCAAATCCTTTCATATTTTCTTTTAATTTATCATACATATTATTCATATCAATAAATTCATCAGAAAATATTTGAAAACCTTCTGAGTTCATAGCAGTTTCAATATCTAAAGAACTAAAATCCATATCAAATAAACCTTCAAATGGTTTCATTGCTTTCGACATATCAGATAGATTAACTAATTCTTCCATAGCCTCTAATGCTTCTTTTGTGGACTTTCCTTGTCGTTTATACAGTTGGTCTATTATAGTGAAACCTGCTCTAATTTTATTTTGTAAAGCCCAAAAAGTAGGAAAAATACCCGAAGCCATTCTACTGATAATACCTAATAGTTTAGAGTTCGCAAGGCTATTCATTGCTGATTGAAGCCCACCCGTAGATTTTGCTAGGGCATCAGAAGCCACTTTCATATCATACATTTTCTTTTCAATAGTCATAGTATCACCCCTTTCTCGCCTTTTCCATTTCTTCTGCTTCTATTCTTTTAACTTCACCATGAACTTCTAACATTTGTTTCACAAGGACGGCGGGAGTATTGTAAGCCTCTAAAGGACTTGAGTTGAAAGTAGTCGAATATGTATATATCATAATTCGAGAAGCAATATGTGGCGGCACTTCTCCGCCCTTTAATGCTCTACGAATTAACTTTCGTTTCCCGTATCATCCCCCATCATATCGGTGAAAGGATTAGGGAGAATTTCTTTAAGTTGTGCGCCAACATAAGGGCTTAATCGTAGTAAATCAACAGACGTTAAAACGGGGTCTGTTTTTTCAACAAAGTTTTCAACCATAAATCTATACATTTTATTCAAATCTAAATCAAAAGATTTAGACTGTGAATCAATGTTCATTACGCTTGACAACGCTTGTTCTACCTGTAACCAAGTTGGTTCTTTAATCCAAACTTGGAGGTATTCATCACTATCAGGGGCTACCCTTATGTGATGGCATTCTGTATTTACTGCGGCAAATAGCCTACTCTTATCTGTTATTGCTTTCTTTTCTTCTACCATGTTTTTCCACCTAACTATATACTAACAAACAAACGATGTTAGTGGAATGTGATATTGAACTATTATCTAATTTAATAGTCCTCCGAATTAGTGCATCAAAGCCCATTTACCTGTGTATTGACATGAGCCTTGCACTAGTGTTCTTGCTGATGCTGTGAATGTTACTTCTATTGCACCCTTATCTTCGGGGAAAGGAATATCAACAGTTTTAATTATGTAATCTGCAAATGACATTTTTATTAATTCATTTGCATTTTTAGTAAAGTTTAGAGTAAGTTTTGTGTTTTCACCTAAAGCATTAGTAGCCGCAATTTCTCCATCTTCTTTTCTCAACTCATCCCAAAGTTTTGTATCTGTAATTAGTGCGGTCATTGAAATCTCATATGTTCTTTGTGCAGGTATATGTTCATTCATAACCTGTCTATTTGTATTTCCAATGTATCTTTGTGGAGTAATGTTATTATTAATTGTAACAGAACCCGATTTAACTCTTCCAAATGTTTGACCGAATACAGTCAAAGCACCGTCTGAATACATGAATGGGTAATTGTCAGAAGCAGTAGCACTAAAGTTCTTTAATCCACTAGGATTTAAAACACCGTTATGTGGAACATAATTATTCGCTGTATCAGTAACAACATCGTATGCTCTCCTAGTAACTAAATCTAAACTAGTTTTTAATTCCTGTCCTTCTTCAAAATTAAGAGTTAGAGTATTAACTTGACATCCTGTAAATATTCTAGAATAAATATTTTCATGTGGGGCTAAATTATCAACGGCAGTGGTTGCAGACACGTCCGCCTTTCTATATGATACATCTAACCCAAAAGAGGGAAGTGAAGCACCGTTTGCTTCTCCGAATGTATATGTTAAAACGCTATCAGATTCTATTGTATCGTATGATAATGCTAATCCTGTTGTTGAATTATTATCTACTACTTCAACACCTGCGGCGTAATCAACACCTAAAGTTGCAACCGTAAGAGTGTTTGTACTTTTAGCAGTCCAAGAAAACGCTACACCATTAATAGTTCCATCACCTGATGCAGCAAAATTAGTAGCATCTGTTAGCACAAGAGAAGTGTCTCCGTTAGTATAAGCAGTTGCTACTGTTGTTACTTGATTTGCTACTATTGTTTGGGCTAACTCTGCTGTATCAGCCGCAGAAGTTGCTAACGGTGGATATTCAATACCACCAGTACTAGGCACTCTAACTAATCCATATGTACTAGAATTAGCAATGAATCTGTCAGAAGTTGTTGTAGTCCAAGCGTGAGTTTCTGTTGCACCTAAAGCAGTTACTTTTCCTAAAGCATAATATAACCAAGAACCGTTATTTAAAGAAATATCTAAAGAACCTCCACTAACAGTTTCAGCACCTCTATATTGCAAAGAAAGATTTCTTGTATTCCCACCCAGTAACGCTAATTCTTTTGTTTCAACATCAACGCTAGGTGGAGAAAAAGAATTAACTAATCCTAACCAATTATCAGAAAGTAATTTTTGATTAGTTTCAGAAGGTGCAATAACAGGTGCGCCAAATCCTAATAATTTAACATCCACATTTTCTGTGATTTGTCCTGATTCTCCGTTAATATCAGATACATTAGAATCAAAAGTAAAACTACTTTCAGTATTTGATGTAACCATTACATGATAAATTTTATCAGAAGAGTCGGTAACTTTCGCTCTGCAACCAACATATAGATTTGTTAAAAACTTATACTTACCACTATCGACACCAGCCAAAACTGCAATGTTGTTACCATTCGCAAAAGTTACTAACATACTATCAAAATACATATCCATTTCCGGCACTAACGTAGCCATTGTCCCTGCGCCTACAAATACTTCATTACTTACCATTTTTAATCACCCTATGTATTCCGTCCAATCCGTTTCATTTCAACTGATAACTTATACCCTAATAGTCTTTTACCTCTATCATTGGCTTCGCTTCTACTTGTTAATTTTAGTAACTCAGCACTTTCTTCTACTGTTCCCGAAGTTCCCCCACCAACATAGACAGTTGGTCGTAGGGAGTTATGCTCTAAAATGTATCGTGCAATTCTATACAATGCTTGTAACCTATCTCTAGAATAAGTAATAGTTGGAAAATCCCTTCGATGCAAGACTCGTATGTGTAAAGTAAAAGTGAAAGATTCATTTCTAACTGCATAATCTATTGTAGGATATTCCGTATTTGCACTCTCTTCAAAAACAATTATTACTTCTTGAGAATCAACATCAACTCTTCTTCCGGTTTTAGGTTCTATTGAACGCACATCAATAAACTTAGGAGTTACTGCATGACTTGCAATAATACTACCATTATTTGTTAGAGTAGTAGCAGTAGAAGCCCAATTGTCAGTAAGTAATCTAACAATAAAAGTTACTTCATCCATGCACTCATCTCCTTTTCAATATCTTTGACTAATTCCGCACTAAGAATGTCTATTGCATTACTCATAACATCGTCTTCTGAAAAACTAATATCGAACCCCAACTCGGATTCTAATTCCTTTAAAATTAGATTACGTTCCTCTTGTATTCTAATTAATTCAGTAAGTCTTTGATGAAAGTTTCTCATATTAATCACGATATAAAATGTATTAGATTTTTCTTACCATCAATAATTTTATTCGCTTCTTCAAGTAAAATATCATGTTTAGTTTTCAAATCTATATTAGAGCCTGTTTCTGCTATTAGAATAGAATTATCATCATGTCGTATGACTTCTGCCGCTACTAATTTAGTTGCCGCTTCATGTATAGGTGCAGGGACTCTTCCATCTCCGGCAACATAAGTTACTCTAATAGAATGATTTTGCACATAAGGAAATTCTCTCTTGAAGAATATTTTACCTTCGTTATCAATAGTCCAATAATCTCCCATTCTGTTTTGGTCTTGGTTATCTGTAAAACCACTAACAGTTCCAAAGTTAGAACTCAGGCCACAAGAAGAACCATCTTCACCCATTAATAACGAAGATATAATAACACTTTTACCATCTTCCGAATCAGTAGTTGCATAAAAGAAGTCTGAAATATGAACATTAGCATTTCCATTAGCAGTAACGGATTTAGGTGCTACCTCTCCTGTAAACTTAGCAGTCTTATGAGGAAATACTTCATTAATAGCGTCTACTAATTGACTAGCAGTAGTTTTCGGTCCAAAATTATCAAAGAAATCTGTTGCTTCGTCTAATTCAAATGTATATGTTCCTACTGTTAAAGATATTTTCCAAGCACTATTTGTTACAGTTGTCGGTAATGTTATTTTAGCAGTAGCAGATGCTAAATCTTTGTAGTTACTACCCTGCCAAACTTCTAATCTTACTATCTTCTGAACTTTAGGTTGCGACAATTGAACAAAGCCGACATAATCTTTCCATGTAGATACTGGATACGCCCCTTGATTCCAACCGTCGAATGAGAAATATTCATCTTTGTGTATGATTGGACGATATGATTGTTTGATACCGTCATCTATTTTTTCTTCAACTCTTTTTATTATTTTACCTACTTCTGCTCTTGTAGGGGTAGTGCTATCACTAAAAGCACTAATTTGTAACAGGTTAGAAACATCTGTATGAGTTGTATAATACCCAAATCCAATATTATAATTTACGTCTATGTTTGTGAAATCGCTTGGTGAACTTACTTTACCCATACTATCATACCCTTCCTACTGCTCTCGAATATCTGCTTCTTGCAGGTAATATTAAATTAGTAATTATTTCTCGTTCTTGTTGATTTAATCTTTCGGGAACATAATCCATTACCTCAACCATTTTACCATTTACTTTCCTTTTCCTTCCGGTAGGTTTTGCGACCATTTTTGGAGGTCTTTTATCAGAACTCCTAAACTTATTAGTTTGACCTGCGGGTTCAAAATCTATTTTATCCATAGAATCGAAACTAGTTTTATTTTCCTTTAAAACGGGTATAAAGGAAACGTCTTCTAACACTTCTCTAAATCCCTTTTGATTTATTTTTTTATTATATATTTCTTTTAAAAACATTACACTATATGCGGCTTTTATACCATCTATATCGTAGCGGCCATCTTTTTCTTTAGGTAAACTTCCACTAAGATTAGTTGTAAAATCAGGGTCTAATAAATCAATCAATCTAATGTTTTTACTATCATCAAAAGTAAACTTTAACTGAGAATAATCTTGAAAAGAAGTTTTTACATTTTCTCTAACACTATCACTCATCCAAAAGAACATCCAATAAAACACATCGTCTTCATATCCGCTTTCTATATCTGCTTTTAATAACATTTTCAGTGCTAAATTTGATTCGTCTATTTCCTTTTTAGGGAATGCGTCCATCATTCGTTGTCGTAATTCGGGGTCTGAATCCATTGCCGGATATTTTAATTTCATTTCTTCTAGCCATATCTCTTTATCTGATAATCCTCGACCCTTGTATTTTTGTTTTTGTTTATCTGTAATTCGATACTTAAAGTTATTTTCAGTATAAGCATCTAGACTTGTGTTCCCATATCTATCTTGAGCATTTTCCATATCCATCTGTTGTTCAGGATTTTTAAATTCATCTGTTGAACCATCATCAATATCATCAGGGTCTAATTCTTTGTTCTCAATATAGGCTTCTTCTATTGTTTTTAATATATCTTTTATGAAACTATCATCTTTTTCGTCAAAATATTCTTTGTTGTCAGTAAAATATTTTTCCGCATCTTTTCGTAAATTAACTAGTATTTCTATAATTTTAGTTTCATCTTCATCAAAATGAATAGGTGTTTCTCCACCTACTATTAATTTTTTAATTTGTAATGGTCTTAAACCTTCAAACCATTTTATAAAAGGTTCATTTCTTACTTTATAATATTGATAATATGCATAATAATCATCGGGTCTAATTATAGTTTCCCCACCGCCAGCATACCTCTCTTTTCCTCGAAGAGACTCAACAGTTCTAGGACTATCTTTGTAACGTAACGTAACGTATTCCCCTGTTTCTTTGTCTTTCACGTATTTCCCTGTTTCTTTGTCTTTCTCTAATTGTAGAATGTCCTCAGTAGATACAGTTTTTTCTTTGAAGTACTTTTCCGGCAACCCTAAACTTTTAATCTCTTCAATATATATTTCTATTGCTTCTATTAATTTAGGCTCATTTAATTTATTAGTGTTAACTAATTCTGTAATATTAATTCCCTTTTCTTTTTCGATGCTTTCTATTTTTCTATCTAAGAAAGTCAAATTCCTATTTATTGCGCTTAATAGTGTTTTAATATCTTGAGACTTATTACTTCCTGTTCCATAAAAGAATCCTAATACGAAATCATCTAAATCTTCATCGTTAATTTCTTCCTTTAAAGGAGTCGCTTTACCTTTAGTATATTCAAAGAATTGAGTATTATCAAATGCACTTTCTAAAGAGTCCTTTAAATTTTGAGTCCCTACTAATATTCTATCAATTTGACCGATTGCTTTCTTTTTTGCTTTACTTTCAGATTGACTTTCCATATCTTCATAAGTTTCTAAATATTTTTCCAATCCTTCTTTTAATTTATCATCCAAAATATTTTTTTTATCTGTATCAAACGAACCCGTATCGTCTGCAACGTCATGTTCTTCAATATCCTTTTTGCTAATGAAATACTTATAATTTAGTTTCATTCTGCCGACTTCTAATTTTTTATTAACAGGAGTTAGTCTCAGTAAAATATCACCTCTAATATCTGCTAATCCTTTTATTGGTTTAACTTCGTCTAACAATATTTTTTGTATTCTTAATTTTACTTTTTCTTCATCTGCTAAATCTTCAACTTCTTTTTTAAGTTCTTTGATAACATTATTTAATGAAAGATTTGTATTTTTTTTATTCGACATTATAGAATAAAGCGTATAACCACCATATTCATTACCGCTTTTTGCCATCCATTCTCCCACATGAGTTATTAATCTTTCATCTTTTTCGGCTAACATATGTTGTGCTACCATTCGGTCTTTTATTTCAACAGATATTGCGGGTAGTATAATGTTGCCTAGTTCATTCGTGCCTAAGACTTTTCTCATAGTTTCAAATAAAATTTCTCTTTTTTCTTTTTCCGGTCTTGCATTTATTGCCGCTTCTAATATGTTTTTTTCTTTTTTAATTCTAAACATTCTTTCTATTAATAGAAGAGAACCCGCCGGAGTGGATTTACTTTCTACTATTTTACCTACTCTTTCTTCTTTTTTAATAATAGTAATAGTTTCCAATACTGATTTCAATAACTGTTTAGAAAAATCCATTTTTTCTTCTTCATCATCTTCAGGATTTTTATACGCCAACAGGCCTTCCGAATCTAATTCGACACCATCATCAGTACTGTCTTCTTCGACTCCGTATTCTCCCTCTACTGTTTCAGAATACTCAGAATCTCCACCTTCTTTTTCTCTGTATATTTCCTTTATTTTGTTTATTATTTGTTTAATATTATCAACATCTAATTCTTTTTCTTTAATGTAAGCATTACTATTTTGCATTAAACCAATAACATCTTCAATCATATCTTTAGAGAAATCTATTTCTTCTAGTGCTTTAGTAGTATCACTTAGAGATTGTCCACTAACTATATTACCCAACCAATCATATATTTCACCATTGTTTTTATTAAAATTCTTAAACTCTTTAACACTCTCTTCAAAATCCCTATCCTCTTTTTTACCTGAAGAAGTATATACAAAACTATCTGTACCTACTTCTCCCATATTCGCATCTATCATCAATTCTTTCATATATTCATATGTGTCTACTGTAATAGAAAATTCAGTATCGTTTGAAGTTACTTTAATATGTTTCATTAATTTTTTAGGATTAAAAATTGGATTAGATTTATCTGCGGCATTAAGTATTTTGTTATCTATCCTTGAGCCAATATTTTTTATTCTTTTTGTTTTTTTATTATAATCTTTTTCTGTCATAGGATTCTCAGTTTCCTGAGAAGCCTCATACTGTTGTGTTAGTTTTTCTAACTCTCTTTCTTGATGATTCTTTTTATATTCCTGTCTTTTACCTGTCTTAGTATAATCTTCATCAACCGCTTGATTAATTTTTTCAGAAGATAAGTCTGTTATTTTTAAACCCTTTAAACGTTCAGTTAAGTTTTTACTAAGTATAGTTGCATTTTGTGGTTTACTTAAAAAATCATTATCTTCTAATAATTTCAAGACCGCAATTATATCACATTTTCCTATTATTTTAACAACTTCTTTAATACAATCTTCTAATTCTTTTAACATTTCATCTGCATTATTAGGATATTCTTTTTCAATATCGCCTTCGTCTATATTCAAATATTGAAAATATCTTTTTTCACTTGAAATAGTTTTAGGTGTATTTGTTTTATTTTGTATAAAAGTAGTTGAAACCAAGAAATCTAAGAAAAATCCTTTTACCCCATCAGAAACTCCTTCAAAACTTTTATCTAAAACAATATTATAATCTGAGGGTTTATTTTTTATATTCGCAAGTTCCTTTTCATCGGTTATTGGAACTAATTTACCTTCCACTCTTTCCTTATAAACAGGTTTTAACGTAGAAGTTAAAGGTTTTATTTTTTTAACTTCTTTTAATGTTAAATCAAAGGAAACAGGCACATTGTTAATTCCAATGTCTTCACTAATTTGCACCATTCATCAAACCACCTTAAGCAAGCCATTTAGCCCATGCAACTGCTTTACCCAATCCTTGCGCTAGACCTAGACCACTTTGAGGTGGAGTATATGTTGGTTGACCTGTTTGTGGGTCAATCCAATAAGGATTATTCATGTTGTCATAACCACTAGGAGGAATAGGATAACCACTACCGTTGTTCATAGCCATTTGTTGTTGGTTTAGAGTATTGTTAAAATTCGTACTCATGTTACCACCTTGTATTTGATTAGGGTTTAATCCTTGAGGATTCATACCACCCATACCACCCATAGTATTAGTTTGAGGTTGCGGTTGCTGTGGAGAACTGAATCCCTGAGCCTCAAGATATTGTTGTTTAGCCATTCTTCTTTGCATAACTACTTCACTATTTACAGCAGTAGCCAATAATTGTTGTATATCTAAATCTATATTTTCTTGTGTTATAGCAGTAAAATCACTAAGAGCATCAGGAGTAATAGAAAGATTACCACTAGAACTTTGACTAAACTCTAATTTAACTAACATTTGACTTACAGTTCTTGCTACTGTATCTTCAATTAGTTTTTCTAATGCTCCTAAAAATGCTTCTCCATGATATTGAAAGAAATCTTCTACATGGTTTTCTTGCAATGTCAAAAGGTTGTTCATTGCTTTAAATTGCGTTTGTTGCTGTGCGCCAATCTGTGTTGCTAAAGTACCATTACTAGTTCCGAATAATCCCATTAATCACTCCCCCCCTGTTTCAACATTGACAACGTTAACGCCTTCGGTTAATAGAGTTTTGACTCTTTCATTAATTCCATTAGTTTCTATTATTAATCTAAACAATTCTTCTTCTTTGGATTCTATCCCCATAGTAGGAGGTCTAACAGTCCAACCTAGAGAAGACAAAGACTGAATATCAACTTGTTTTAGACTAGTTAACGGATTAGAACTTAAAGGGTTTAATGATTTAGCAGAAGGAATATACGCACTAAAAGAAAGACCGTGTTCTTCTGCTAATATTTGCTGTTCTAACATTTCATACTGTCTATGAATCGCGGCGTGTTTATTACAATATGTCCCTCTCATTGGGTATCCTTTTCTAACTTTATGTAATGGTAATGGAGGTCTCATTGAATCACCCGATTCCCATATTTTCTGTGAACCACATACTACACATCTATCTTTTAGATTGTACTTAAATCGGTATGGTATTTTCAACAACTTCTTTTTTTCCGGCATCAAAATTTTAATAATTTCCTTCAATTGTTTTTTAGGTTTTAGATTTTTATACTCGTATTGTATTACTGTTCCGGCGGCTCTTGCAGAACTAAATCTATCTAAAAATGGGTTTGCCCCAACATGGGCTGATTGTGCGCCGATTAAATTTGGTGGACTGAAATTCATTGTCATGTGATAATCCCCCCTCAGTAGTCCTTTATCATTGTTAGGATTCCTCTATAAACCATTTCCGAATCAGATTTAGCACTTACTATGTATTTATAGCAAGGTATGCCTTTATCATTTAACTTTTGCATTCCGTTTCTAAAGGATTCAAATATAGGATGTTTTTCAATAGTTTCATATTCATATTTATCCTTCCATAAATCATGTTTATTAGCCCAAAGACCTATTGCTACTGGATAGTCATGCAACTTCTTTTTCTTCCTTTTTCCGTTAACGTTCCAATAAGGAGAACAAATAGTATCTACTAAAAAAGTCCAACATAACTGTTGTTCTATATCGTAGTGCTTATCCATGTGCCTATCATCTAACATAAAAATAATATATTTAACTTTTCTAGTTCTCATATCTTCCACCCACTCTTGCCAAAATACTGTTTCTCCACCTACATCGGCAGTTTTAACAGTATGAGCATCACCATCTAATTTTACAAATTTTCTAGATGCCCTCTTCAATCCAACAGTTCTATCTGTAATAGAAGGCACTTCACCTCTAGTTCTTAGTTGATGGTGTAGTGTAGTTTTACCCGCTTTACTTGCTCCATATACCCCAAATGGTATAGAATGTAATCTTTGGTAAACCTTATTCATACCTTCAACTAATAGAATAGCGAAGCCCGCCATTACTGACATTATTTATCACACCAAATGATACCATAAATTAAGTATTCCATTCCATGAAGCAGAATATAAGTTATATCCAAAAAGAGATATTGAATGTCCTATCATAAAACCTATGAAAGTAGAAATCGCTCCCCACAACCAAAATCTTGCTCGAAGAAACCATATATCAGCAGAATGCGCTCTTTGTAAATCATATGCTAATGTGGATTCATCGAACCCCATTAGGATTTCTCCTACCATGTAATCACCTACTCGTTAAACCCTGTTAAAAATGTTGGGCTAATCGTGTTCGCATCAAACTGTTGCTGTTGCTGTTGTTGCATTACCGGAAGATTAGAGTCTCCATAGAAAGGCTGTCCGAATGTTTGATTAAAACTTCTAAGAGATTCTCTAACTCTTTTACGGTTTTCTTCGTCTCTTGCTTTTCTATTCCAATAGGCATCTATTTTTCTTTGAAGTAGGAAATCTTCTATCATATCATTTAACATTAAATCAAACAATGCTTTCAATAACATAATACCTCCTACTGTACATATGCCGAATAGAACGGCGTGTGAAAGTCCTGTGTATGGAAAATCTACTCCATATATAGTGTAAAAATAAATGTTAGTGCCGCTAATAGCACCGACAAATAATATAGTCATTACTAATCTTGTATCTGTATCAATACTAGGCATAATATCAACTCCAAGTGCAGGTGTAAGAACCACCTGTCCCGCTTAGAATTGCTGTTATTCCTGTTCCCATTGCTCTATCGTGCATATCAAATTCAATTGTGGAATTAGCAGTTAGAATTAATCTAGCAACCTCATCTGCCGAACCGACACTAGTAGTATTATGGTCGTATATTTTTAATGTTGCAGTTCCGGTAGAACAGAAATGAATACTTGTTAATTTGCACCTACCATCATTCAACACTGCGCTTGAAGTTTTTACAGGACTACCTGCGGAAACCATTACTTCACATCCTTCTTAGTTGTAGTTTTCTTTTTTGGTGCTGTTTTCTTTTTTGGTGCTGTTTTCTTAGAAACTACTTTTTCTTCCTTAACAACAGTTTCTTTTTTTGGTGATATTGTTTCGCTAACAGTTTCGACTACACTTTCAACTACTGCTTCAACTTTTTTAGTAACAGGAGTTTTCGCTTTCTTAGGATAAAGAATATCTAAAATATCTCCTTCTATACCTAAGTGTCTGCGTATTGCTTTAACTCTATTTTCAGGTAATGCCGCAATATCTTTCTTATCATCTTCTGTGAAATCTATTTCTATTGCTTCATCTCCCAAATACAGTGCGGCTATTCTAGCCGGAACTTCGCAGTGAGTTTGTGCGTTAAGAGAATATACTGTTTCTCCCGCCCCTCTTATTTCTAGTATGCCCTGTCTATGTGTTTTCAATTTAACTAATGCCATATTATCACCTTTTTTTAAAGTGGGTAGTATCCCCTACCCCGATACTTCGGAGTAGAGGGTACTACTTTACGTTTCACTTAAATTATCTTAATTAAGCACTCTTTAGGTTGGTAATCTTACCTTGTCCCTTAAAGAAAGAACAGCAGGTTTCGCCCATAGTGCGATACATACCTTGGTTTCCAAGTTTACCAACTCCGAATGGATTTCCACTAGTGATACCATCTTCGAAGTATTGTGTAGGTTTCATAACAGACAACCAAAGATGGTCTGTATCAAGAATCAATATATCAGTTAACCTGTTGCTTGTAGATTTACCAGTTGAAGGCATATCTTTAGCAGGGATAATTGGTATATCGTAGTAGGTTGCCACACGGAAACCAACTTCTTGACCCTTAACTCCACGAACACCATTATGGGAAGGAACGATTTCTTTCCTATCCATAAATCTCTCTTGTGCTTGTAATAAGTCTGAGATTTTCTGTATGGTATCATATCCAGTAATGATAACTTTAGGATTTCCACCGTTAGTGCGGATTCTTCTAATCATATCATTAAGAATACTTAGTGTTAGAACTCTACATTCACCGGATGTATAACCTGCACCGAAATCAACTTCTGCATCTAGGAAAGATGGAACACCTGTGTAAGTGTAAGCACCTGTTCCGCCGCTAGTATCAACAGTAACAGTCCTAGTTGAACCAAAGATAGTAGTAGCATCAGCAAGTTGTGCCGCAGTACCGTTATTTGTTTGGTTGTGATAGAATACATCGTCATCAGCCATAGTTGCAAGTTCAACAGCAGAGGATACAATCTTCATTAGAGAAGTGTAATTCTTCTCAATTCCAGCAGTACCGTTCTCTGAATACTTTTCAAGAGGCATAACTAGCATCTTGCTTTGTACTTCTGCGTGTAACTTACCCATGTCTTCTCTAACGATAGCACGAATATCTCCAACACCATCATCAATTGCCGCCATTTCCATTCCTAGTTCTGAGAACTCAAATAGATGTGCAATAGTCTTAGGGCTAACATATAGTTTAGTATATTCAGGAGCGATTGCTCTGAATCCGTCTGCTCCACCGAGAGTTGCGTTTTCTCCAACACCACCAATTTGGTCTGCTCTAGGAGTTGCCGCATCTGCTGATGACATAGTAGCGGTAACTGCATTAGTACCTGTACCGAATGCCGCGTCGCTACCACCAATAGGTCGTGATTTCAAAACTCTCCAACCGCTTGATGTGTAAGGTCTCTTAGCAAGCATTGCTAGAGGATTTACTTCTTGGTTTAATACAGACCAAACTTTTTGTCCGTATAATAGATTGTATAAGTCGCCAAGACCTGCCGCACCTGTAAAGGCGTTAGCACTAGTATCGTGAGGTGTTCCGAATCCTCCTACAACTCCACCTGCTTTAAGCAAAGCATTTCCGCTTCCTGTTCCGCCGTATCCGTATGTTGCCGCTTCTAAATCTTTCATTGTTTTAATGTATCCTGACATATTTAATCACTCCTTGTTAATGCGTGTAGTTCATCCCAAGTCATATTAGCCGCCGCCTCTAAACTTGTAGGTATTCCTTCCGGTAATGCCATAGACATTTCCGCACTCTTACGAATTGTTTCGTCTTTCGCTGATAGAGATTTTCTTAGTAGAGCGAACTCTTCTTTTAATGCCGCTACATCTGTTCTAGCATCGTATGATGCAGATGCCGCCGCAGATTTCTTAACTGCTAATTCACTTGAAAGTCTTGCTTCAAATTGTTTAGATAGGTTATCGTATGCAAGTTTTTCCATTTGTTCTGCTTTGAATTGTGCATATGCTTTCTCAACATTTTCTGCACTTAGGTTAAGAGTGCTAAAGTCTGAATCTTCTAATCCTTCACTCTTTAGTTCAGTAGGTGCGCTAGTTGGTTTACCACCACTAACTACAAGTTCCCCTGCTTCATAGTCTCTAGTTGAATCTTGGTCTAGAGCCTTTAATTCCTCTTCGTCCATATCTTCTTTAGATTCCATGTCTTCTTCTTCCATTGATGCTTTTTCTTCTTCATCTATTTCAGAATCCATGTATTCTGCGTTCTTTGTTACTTCGTCATATTTTCCTTCCCCGCCGAGTCCGTTAACTTGTTTCATCAAGTCATTCAACTCTTCGAGTGCTTTTTCCAATTTTTCACTCATTGTTTTATCCTCCATTTTTAAAATGTCGAATTTTGCTTCGGGATTAATCCCTTTTTCACAGATAGTTACTTCGTGTAACTCTAATCTGTCTATCTCATTGTATTCTCCGAACTCATCTGATGTTCTTTGTTTCTTAGAAATCGCCTGTCCTCCGATACTAAAAGAACGAAGAGTTCCTTTTCTAATACTTCTTGAAATTTCTTTTGCCTTTTCTATATCATCTCTTAATTTAATAACAACATAAAAACCTACGTCATCTACTCCTGTCTTATGAAGAGTTCCATTAGTATCTCTATACTTTTCTATAACTTCTCCGACCTGAACATTAGAATGATTAGACATAACATTTCTATATTTCTTTTCAGACATATATTTTTCAACTGCTTCATCTAATGCTTTTAGTGTAATTAAATCATTTTGTTTATCTACAATTTCTATTGAAGCATAACCTCCAATAACTAAATCATCAGACTTAAGAATAGTAAACTCATGATGTGCATCTGCTTGGAATAAAGCAGGGGGTTGCATCAACATTAATTTCTCATCTTTTTAGTTTTACTATATTAACTAAGTGTTAATTTTTGGTGGAAACTCTAAATTAGAATATTTATCGTCTTGAATATTCCAAATATCTACGTCATCTTCATCTTTCAACATATCTTGTTTTTTACCAGTCCAAACTACCCATGTTTTTTTCTCATTTAGAGGCACTACTCTAACGTGTATTCTAGTGTCAAATTTATCTCCTTCTAATTTGTATTCATGGTAGCCATCTTTTTGGACTCCTAGAATGACATCTCCCTTATCTATAACTTTACCACCGTTTATTTTTTCTGCTACAATAGCAGGGTATTTATTTGATTTACCAAATAAATTATACACATCATCAGTATCTTCAATATCTATTAGCCAAGCAAATCGTTTTTTCTTATAATCAATTATAAAGTTAAGATTACCGTCTTCCTGTTTAGTAATAGTAAACTCTCCTGTTCTCGATTCTTCTTTATGAATAACCATATCATCTGTATCTTTTTCTAAAACTTCTTCGTTAGACATAAAGGTATTAGGATGTTTGTAAATAAACGAATCTTGTTTTTTCATCCAATTCATTAATTTAGATTCGAGTGAATCAAAAAGACTTTGGTATAAATCCATATGATTTTTTCTAACAAATAATAATATTTTATCAAACTCTAAAGCATCCTTACCGCTATCTAATATTTCATTACGAATTGATATTCTTAATTCTGAACGTTTGCTTTTTATTAATTCTGTTAACTGTTCTTTCCACAAATCAATATTGTACAATGCGTTCTTTTGCATTAAAGAATCTCCCTCGAAACCATAAAGAGTGTAGCCATCTAAATTTTCTTTTAATATTATTTCAGCAACACCATGTGTATCATCTGTAATATAATATCCTTTTTTAAGTTTTTTAGGTTTTACCAAATCAGATTCCAAACCACTCATAATTCTAAATGGCTTGGGAATTTTACCTGCAAGACCCTGCACTAAAGTATTAAGAGATTTTTTACTTTTGCTTGCTAATTTTTCTAAAGTAGCAATATTATCGGATTGTGTTACTTCCGGTATTTCTATCACTTTAGCAGAATACAAACTAAATCCATTTTTCTTCTTTGTTACTTCATCAACCTTAACTCTAACAATAGTGCCTATGTCAACATCTATTTTTGTATTAAGAGCCTTACCAACCTCTAAATATGCTTTATCTTCATAATCAACAGTAGCATAGTTTCTAGCAACTTCTGCTGTAACAGGGCCAATTCCCATAGTATAAGAGTGTAGATTACTTTTTGTCTTTCTATCGTTTAACACTACTACGTCTAAATCAACAAATTTTTTCCACTTAATCCACTTTGGATTTTTTCTATTTCCTATGTAATATGTAGATTCAATGTCTTTGATAACCACACCTTCTGACGCAGGTAGTTTCATAATATCTTGAGAATAGTTTTCAACTTCTTTCTTTGAATCTGCTATTCTAGTATCTTTCTTAGATGGAAATGCTAGTTTTTCTGAGGAATGTTGAGCGTATTGATATAATAAAATATTGATTCTTTCTCTTAACGGAGTATCTGTAATATCTTTACCTTCGTGTAACATAATATCAAAAACGTGAGCCTTCAATGTGCCTTCTGTTTTTTTGTGGAATACGTGAGTGATAGTATCTGCTCGGTGTAACGGTTCATCTTCCATAAACAACATTAATTCTGCATCTAAAATACAATCTCCAAACTGTTTCTTTTCCATATGCTTAACTTGTTCTGAACATTTAGAAGTAATATCCTTTTGATTAAATGAATATATTTTAACTTCATCATTGAACTTGTGTATTTGTATTCTCATACCATCGTATTTTTCTTGAACAACAAACTCTCCTGTTAATCCCTTGATGTCATCTAAATCATCTATCTCGAAAATACGATACATTGGTTTGTTAGGTTTAATAAAATCTATACCTGCTTTTTTTTCTTGTTCATCATCTGCCTTTGAAATGTCTAATTCTAATAATGAATCCCATTGTTCTTCATTATATTTTTCTAGATATATTTTTTCTAATTGTTGAAATCCCTTTTTACATTTAGATTCTATTCTTCTATTATCAGAATCTTCATCACCATAGTGTTCCAATATGTAAATAGGCACATCTTTAGGTTCTAAATCTAAACCCATATATCCCTGTGTTATTTCATCGGGTTTCATACCATGTGCTTTCCAAGATTTTTCCGGTATAGTATTAGCATGAGACCTTACTGCATAATGAATAAATGCTAGTAACATTGATTCATTTTTTAGAAACTCTTTGATTACATTATCTCCTAATTGTTTAGAAAATGGGTCGGATATTTTATCTGATTTGAACCTAAGACTTTTTACTCCTTCATATATTTCTTTTGCCTGTCTTGAAGTAGGGTCATATGCCTCATCGGAAAAAGCAGTATCTTCTTTTAAATGTCTTTTCAATTCTCTAGTAAAATCTCCCAAAGAATCATATTGGTCTCTTACTTCTTTAACAGTTTTTTTCCATTTATTTCCATACTCGGAAGGATTTTCCTTTGCAGAAAGATATGAATATCTAACTCTTTCAAAAAAATCTAGAACTCTTTTGGTTAAAGAACTCTTTTCCTTTTCAAATGAAAGTCCTGTTTGTGGCATATTACCTCACTCAAGTTCTAGTTTAATGTAAATTTATAATAACGAGTGCTTCTACCTGCCGGTTCGCTAATTGAAAACTCAGCAAGATTATATGCTTGAAGAATAAATTCTTCTAGTTTCTGTTGGCCTCCGGCCTCATATGTTAGTCGGTTGTGGTGTCTGTCGTGTACCGTAAGGAAAATGTTCTTTTTCCCACCTGCTTGCATAATGCTTTGTTCTAATTTGTATTCGTTATCTAGTATTTCTTCTAACGAAGATTCTAACTTCTGTGTATTTTGTTCTGCCGCTAGACTCCTTATGGGTGCTGTATCGAATGGTGCTTTCAAAATCTCTTTACTAGTCTTTGATATTTTATTTTCTTTTCCTTCAATGTTACTAGTTTTAGGCAAGGGAACTTCTTTAGGATTTTCTTTAGGTTTCTTTACTTTAACTTCTTCACCTGTTAATGGTTCATCTATTTCCATTGTATTTACATTAGCCTCTTGTAATACTTCCTTTGCCTTAGCAATTGCTAATTCTAATAATTTCTCTTCTTTTGTTACTTTTTCCGGCATATATTTCACCTACTTCATCTCTCTTGCTCTCATTGCTTCATATTTCGATTGATTGTCCTGTCTTTCTTCATAAGCATTTTCCGAAACACCTTCAATTGACTCTTGAAGTTGGTCTATTAAATCAAGAAACTGTTTCTTAGTGATTATAGGATTATCAAGATATTCCCAAATATCATCTTTCTCCAACAACCGGCCAACTAAACCCAATGTTCCGTTCAAATCATCTTCTTTCTTTATGGCATTTTTCCAACTCATATTTATCTCTCCATTGTAGTTACTAATTCGTGTATGTCTTCCCAATCCATACTCTTTTTGATTGTATTATCCATTGGAATATTTTTGCTATCCATTCTAGGAGAAGGTGAATTGAAGACAACTAATCCCGATTTCATAAGTAGGTTATCCTTGTGATAAACTGCTTCTTCTAAATGTTTCACTTTAGATACTAATTCTTTTAATAACATTAACATTTCATTGTTCTCACTCATACAAACCATTCCTAATTAATAACGCTACTAGTTCCTCTCTTAATAAAGTTTTAAGTTCTGATTTCATATTCAAAGGTCATCATCCTCATATACATAATCTTCCATTAACATATCTTCGTATTCGTTTAGCCCTACTCTATATGCTACTGGGTCTAATTCTTTTATAATTCTAGAGGGAGAAAAAGTTAAATTACCAAGTTTAACATCTCCCATCTCATCTAACGATTCGTTATACATATCTTTAATATCCTCATCAGAAAACCTTTCTCTAAACATTTTTTCTTTTCTATCTGTTTTAATTATTTTTTTCCAACTCATTCTAAATCACCTTTACTCTTTGGATAAACTAAGTCT
>TARA_R110002049_G_scaffold226185_2_pt1 | contig 20521 bp, 18 predicted proteins | sample TARA_R110002049 | Tara Oceans TARA_R110002049 (sample SAMEA4396941) | marine metagenome | biome: Polar Biome; feature: [SRF] surface water layer (ENVO:00010504); material: water (ENVO:00002006), including particulate matter (ENVO:01000060) such as... | depth 5 m
GGCTTTTAAAGCTGTAATCGAGAAAGTAAAATAAGGCGTTTCGCCTATTGTAAAACATATTATTCGCTTAATTAAAAAATCCGATTCGAAAGAGTCGGATTTTTTTTATGCTCTTTTTTCTCATGAACAAAACAATACTTACATAAACTTCAAAAAACGCTTAAAAACAAAAAGTCCAGCAATAAAACTGGACTTTGAAAATTATATAAATCTGTTAGGTTTTAAGCCCCAATCATTTTGAAATCATTTTGCATTCTGTTTTTTAATCAAATTTAATGCAGATCCTTCATTATACCAAGCTATCTGAGCTTTGTTATAGGTATGGTTCAATGTAATGATATCTTTGCTTCCATCTTCATGAACAGCTTCTATTGTCAATGGTTTGTCGGGAGCAAATTCATTCAAATCCAAGAAATTGAATGTGTCGTTTTCTTGAATTAAATCATAATCTGATTCATTATCAAACGTTAGCCCTAACATCCCTTGCTTTTTCAGGTTTGTTTCGTGGATACGTGCAAATGATTTTACAATAACAGCAGCAACGCCTAAAAACCTAGGTTGCATAGCGGCATGCTCACGAGAAGACCCTTCTCCATAATTATGGTCTCCCACAACAATGGTTTTAATACCTGCTTTTTTGTATTCACGCTGAACATCTGGCACACCACCATAATCACCAGTTAATTGATTTTTAACAAAGTTTGTTTTTTGGTTGAATGCATTCACAGCTCCAATCAAGGTATTGTTTGCAATGTTATCCAAATGCCCTCTGAAACGTAACCAAGGGCCAGCCATAGAAATATGGTCTGTGGTACATTTACCAAATGCTTTGATTAATAATTTAGCACCTGTTATAGAATCTCCTAAAGGCTCAAAAGGCGTTAATAATTGTAAACGTTCTGAATCGTCTTTTACAGATACTTCTACATGACTACCATCTTCTTCAGGAGCTAAATAACCATTATCTTTTACATCAAAACCTTTTGGAGGTAATTCCCATCCTGTTGGCTCATCCAGCATCACTTCTTGTCCATCTTCATTAATCAACTTATCGGTTAATGGATTAAAATCCAAACGACCTGCGATTGCAATAGCTGCTGTTAATTCTGGAGATGCCACAAACGCATGCGTATTTGGATTTCCATCGGCACGCTTCGCAAAGTTTCTGTTGAACGAATGCACAATACTGTTTTTTGGTGCATTTTTTGGGTCACTATATCTGGCCCATTGCCCTATACAAGGCCCACAGGCATTAGTAAATATTTTAGCATCCAACTTTTCAAAAATCCCTAAAATACCATCACGTTCTGCGGTGTATCTTACTTGTTCTGAACCTGGATTAATACCAAATTCTGCTTTTGTCTTTAAATTTTTATCTAAAGCTTGTTGTGCAATTGATGATGCTCGTGACAAATCTTCATAAGATGAGTTGGTACAAGACCCTATCAATCCCCATTCTACTGCAAGTGGCCAATCGTTAGCTTTTGCTTTTTCAGACATTGCTAAACCTACTTCTGTAGATAAATCTGGCGTAAAAGGCCCGTTCAATAAGGGTCCCAACTCAGATAGATTGATTTCAATAACTTCATCAAAATACTGCTCTGGGTTTGCATACACTTCTGCGTCGGCCGTTAAATGGCCTCTTACTGCATTGGCAGCATCAGCAACATCAGCTCTATCTGTGGCACGCAAATAACGTTCCATAGAATCATCATACCCAAAGGTTGATGTGGTAGCACCTATTTCTGCACCCATATTACAAATAGTCCCTTTTCCTGTACAAGACATGCTTGTTGCACCTGGACCAAAATATTCTACAATAGCGCCTGTTCCTCCTTTTACGGTTAGAATTTCAGCTACTTTTAAAATGACATCTTTTGGTGCTGTCCAACCAGACAACTTACCAGTTAATTTTACACCTATCAATTTAGGAAACTTCAACTCCCAAGCCATACCGGCCATCACATCCACAGCATCTGCCCCACCTACTCCAATGGCAACCATTCCCAATCCACCTGCGTTTACGGTGTGCGAATCGGTACCAATCATCATCCCTCCAGGGAATGCGTAATTTTCTAAAACCACTTGGTGGATAATACCTGCTCCTGGTTTCCAGAAGCCAATACCATATTTATTAGAAACGGATTCCAAGAAATTAAAAACTTCACTACTTACATTGTTCGCATGTTTTAAATCTGTTGCAGCACCTTCCTTTGCTTGAATTAAATGGTCGCAATGTACGGTAGTTGGTACAGCTACTTTCGTTTTTCCAGCTTGCATAAACTGTAATAATGCCATTTGAGCCGTTGCATCTTGACAGGCAATTCTATCTGGCGCAAAATCCACATAATCCTTACCTCTTGTAAATGCTTCGCTTGGTGTTCCATCCCATAAATGAGAATACAATATTTTTTCAGACAGCGTTAATGGTTTCCCTACAATATCACGTGCTTTGTCCACACGTTCTGCCATTTTGGTGTACACACCCTTAATCATATCAATGTCAAATGCCATATTTTATATATTTTAGTTTATTCTGCTTTTGAAAGTGTTGCAAAAATACAAATAATAGAAGGTATTAAAAAATTCTAATCAGATCTAATATAATTTTAAACAATTCTTAATACGAACTCTTTATATATTGTTAAAAATAAGCATTAATCAAAATAACTATATTAAAATTTTAAAATTAACAAAAAAGAACGTTTTATAATTCATTTTTCCTGTATCAGAAAAAGTAATATAAGAATAACAATGCTCTATTTGAATATTATTAACCTTAAATTTACAGGAAATAACAACTGCATGTTTCTCATTTTTTTAAACTGGATTTACATTTTCATTACAGCTAAAAATTTTGGAGTCTTATTTACTAAAATTTTAAATATCGAGACTTACAATGTTGTTATTCTTCAAGTTTTAGGGCTCTTTTTTTATGCTATAATTACAAGCATTTTTGCCTTTTTCTTTAGAATACATATTGAATATTACGTTATCATTTTAATCATAAATATTTTTCTGATTTTTAAATTCAAACTTCGGATAAAAGAAAATCTTAATGCCATTGTTAAGAGTTTCAATACTTTTAAGACTTCTTACAAAATACTCTTTTTTCTGTTCTTTTTAATTGTGCTGGCTCAGAGTGCCACAAAACCTTATCTATTGGACAACGAATCGTACTATATCCAAACCATTAAATGGATCAACGAATATGGCTATGTTAAAGGACTTGCTAATTTACATCTGTTTTTAGGACAAAATTCAACATGGCACGCACTTCAAGCAGGATTTAATTTCTCATTTATTTCTAACTATTTTAATGACATCAATGGATTTGTATTTGTGTTAATGGGTTTTCTCTTTATAGAAAAACTAAATAAAACCACTCTTAAAAACCAAATTCAAGAATACAGTTTAGGGTTCGTTTTGGTTTTTAGCCTTTTTTTTATGCAATTTGTAAACGCCCCTTCTCCTGATTTAATCATCTTTTTAGTAACCCCTTATATATGCTACTTGTTTATTCTAAACTTTAAAAGCATAACTATCTCTGATTTTAAAATCATTTTAAGCTTGGTATTGTTTTTATGTTTGGTAAAAGTTACCATGCTTGTTTTGGCTTTATTGGTAGTGATCTTGTTTCTGAAAAATTACCGTCTATTAAAATCAGGCATGCTCCAATATATCATTATAAGTACTCTGGTACTTGTATTGTTTCTTTCTAAAAACTTTATAATATCAGGCTATTTGTTTTATCCTACCCATGTTTTTGACATTTTAAATGTTGATTGGAAATTGCCCAAAGCCTTACTTCAACTATATGAAAACGGGACTTATCAAGCCGGAATGAACAATACAGATGTTTCACATTTATCCTTTTTTGAAAAAATTAAATATTGGATACAAATTCCTAAGTTGCATGGCCTTTTTAATAAAATATATTTGTTATTGATTTTTATATTTCCATGTTTTTTAGCGATTAAAAAAAACTATAGACACCCTTTATTAATCATCTACATACTTGCAATCCTTCAATTTGTTATTGTTTGGTTTAACTCGCCGCAATACCGCTTCTTTTTTGTTTTCATTATCATACTTGCGCTTCAAATATTTACGGCACTATTCAAAACACATAAAATAGGAGTCTATCTTATTTACGTTTCTGTTCTGCTTAGTGCCATTCCTATTTTTATAACTATTGATTTGAATACATTTACAAACAATAATTTTGCAATGGAATTAAATACATTCAAATTGAAAAACATGATTGTTCCTGAAGAAAACACAAAAACCGAAACTAAATTCACAAAACAAAGTATTGATGGCTTTGAATATTATTCACCAAGTGAAGCTGTGTTTTTTTGGGCTACAGGAAATGGAGATTTACCTTGTGTAAACAAAAAACAAGTAGACTACATAAAATCTTATTACAAGTATGTTCCGCAAATGCGAACAAATCACTTAAAAGATGGATTTGAATCCGTTTTGATTGACAAGTAGTAAGTATTAGGAAATATTAAAACAAACTTTTGATAATCTGTTCTTCTGAAATGCCTTCAGCTTCCGCTTTATAATTTTTGATGATGCGGTGCCTTAAAATACTTTGGGCAACGGCTTGCACGTTTTCAATATCTGGAGAAAATTTACCATTGATTACAGCATGCGTTTTTGCTGCTAAAATAAGATTTTGAGATGCTCTAGGACCAGCGCCCCAATCCATATATTGTTTTACCAAATCTGGTGCTGTTTCAGAATTTGGTCTTGTTTTACCGACCATATTCACTGCGTATTCAATAACATTGTCCGCGACAGGAATACGACGGATTAAATGCTGAAAATCAATGATTTCTTGTGCCGAAAACAGTGCATTTACTTGCTCTTGGTTATCTGTAGTTGTTGCTTTTACCACTTGCACCTCTTCTTCAAAAGAAGGGTAATCTAAATGGATGGCGAACATAAAACGATCCAACTGGGCTTCGGGCAAAGGGTAGGTCCCTTCTTGCTCAATAGGGTTTTGGGTTGCCAATACAAAATACGGCAAACTCAGTTTATAATGATGCCCAGAAACCGTGACAGCACGCTCCTGCATGGCCTCCAATAAAGCTGCTTGTGTTTTTGGTGGTGTTCTGTTAATTTCATCGGCTAAAATGATATTAGCGAAAATAGGGCCTTTTATAAATTTAAAATGACGGTCTTCATCTAGGATTTCACTTCCAAGAATATCACTGGGCATTAAATCCGGTGTGAACTGTATGCGCTTAAAATCAAGCCCCAAAGCCTGTGCAATGGTATTTACCATCAAGGTTTTTGCTAAACCTGGAACACCTATAAGCAATGCATGGCCACCAGAAAAAACAGAAATCAATATTTGGTTTACAACGTCCTCTTGGCCAACAATAATTTTGGCTATTTCGCTTTTTAAATCCTGATATTTATTTACAAACTGTTTTACAGCAGCTACGTCTGACATATATTATTTTTTTAACCAATTACCAGTAAAATCACAATCTCTATGGGCATCGCTTATTTTGATATAAGTGTCCATGATTTTCTGTTCTTGCCATTTTTCAATCGCTTTTACTTGTTTTTCGTTAACCGCTTGGTCTTTAATTTTTAAATAATCTCTAGCATAATCCGCTTCATGTTCATCAATTCTATCGGTAACCATTAAAATCTTGAACTTTACGGCGCCTGTTCTGTCTTCTTCTTTTAAAACAAGGCTTACTTCTCCATCTTTTAAATTTTGGATTTGAGAATATAATTCTGGATCCATTCTTGTCAATTCAAAATTATAATCTTGTGTTTGCGGATTGATAAGCTGTCCACCATCATTTCTGGTTTCTTTCTCGTCACTGGCTTCTCTTGCAGCATCAGCAAATGTGATGTCGCCATCTACAATACGCTTTCTTATTTTTTCCAGACGGTCTTTTGCTTCAGTTACAGCTTCATCGGAAACCTTGGGCCTTAATAAAATGTGGCTCACGTCATATTCTTGTCCTCTTATTTTTTGTAGATGGATGATATGAAACCCATAATCAGTTTCAAAAGGCTCTGATATTTCACCTTCTTGAAGTGCAAAAGCCACCTGCCTAAATTCTTTTACCATTTTAGGCTTTTTTCTATCCAAGGTATAAACATACCCAGACTCCTTTAAACCAGGATCCTCACCATATAATACCACTTTAGAACGGAAACTGGCGCCATTTTCAACAACATCGGCTTTGAAGCTTTTCAAACGGTCAATCACTTTTTGCTTTTCTTCTTCTGATATTTTAGGTTCAGCTACTATCTGTGCCACTTTCAATTCTGTGCCAAATGTAGGACGCTCCTCTTTAGGTATTTTGTTAAAAAATTCACGTACTTCTTCTGGTGTAACCTCTACTTCTTCTACAATTTTGGCTTGCATGCGTTGTGCCAACATTTGCGCTTTGTTGATTTCGGTCATTTCTTCTTTTAGACTGGCTACGTCATCTTTGTTATAAAATTTCAAAAGCCTATCCATATCACCTCCTACTTGTTGTAAAAACTGGTCTATTTGGTAATCCACGCTTCGTCTTACTTCAGCATCCGTTACCACAAGACTATCTTGAATGGCGTGATGTGCATACAATTTATCTTCCAACAGCTTACCAAATAACTGACAAGGTGGAATATCTGCGGTATTGACGCCTTGCGCTTTTAACTGCACAAAAGCTTTATCAATATCAGAATCCAAAATGATAAAATCTCCCACCACGGCTGCAACACCATCTACTTTTTTAGCTTTAAAGGTATTGACCGTATCTACCGTTTTTGTTGCTTCTTCTTTAACGGCTTCTTCAATAATTTCCTGCGCAATCACAACATTTACAAATAGCAATGTTGCGGTAAAAACGATAAGTTGTTTCAAATTAATTATATATTTCAAATTGTTTGTTTTTAATGGCATCTTTGGTAATATCTTTTTCTAATTGCCTAATGAGCTCTAATTTTCTTTTATTAATGACTATTTGGTTTATGGTAGGCTTTACATACTCCAAAGGCGCCGTATCTTGACGCAATAAAACGGCATTAATTTGCATCAAATATACTCCTAATGAATCTTTGAGCTGTATAAAATTAGATTTTTTTAACAGTTCCTCTTTATTTTCAACAGTCACCGCTGGGATTTTATTGATGACCTGGCTGACTTTTACCCAAATAGAATCGTTTAATGAATAAGATTTAAACTGAATGGCGATGGAATCCAATTGCTTTTTATCTTCATCATTGAAACGTTGAAACTTGGTTTTAATATTCTGGAAATCAATAATATTCTCATCTACATGCACATACCGCAACTTGATGAGTTCTTCATTTAATTTAAATACTTCTTTATTTTTCTCATAATACGCTTCGGCTTCATCTTTGGTCACTGCGGTGTCCAGATTTTTTTTCACTAACGCTTCAATATAGGCCTTGGTGTACAAATCATTTTTGTATTGTTCTACCAATTTATTGAACGCCGCTTGTTTGGTTTCGCTTAAATTAAGCAATGCCCCATCCATAAAAAGTTGCTGTGTTGCCCAACGGTTAATGAAATTCTGAATCACCAGTATACTATCTTCTTTTGAAGCACCTTCGGAAACCAAATTTTTTATGTCTTCTTGATATAAATAGGAATCGTTGACCCTAGCCACGGGCACACGCTCATCCGTCTCTTTAAAAAAATCACAAGAGGTAACGACCACTAAAAGAAGTAAAATAATATATTTTTTAATCTGCACTTATTGGTTTTTAATTTGTGTTTTTACAGTATCCAGAGCATTATGATTAATAATGACTTTGTATTTATCTTTTAAGGTATCAAGCCAGCTTTTCTCTTTATAAACTTGATAATCACTAATAATACTGCCTTTGGCTTCATCAAATGTTTTTAATGACTCGGGCAGGATTTCTTTTGTCTGTACTACAATAAACGAGTCATTGTGCTTATATATTTTTGAAATCCCTTTTTTAAACTCATAATTGGAAGGCAAGGCTTGATGCCCTTTTTCCATGATACCAGATGTAAAAATAATGTTGACCTCGCCGTTACTGTTTACCAACTTTTTAATTTGCTCTGGGGCCATATTTTTTTCCAGAAGCTTGGCCACTTTTTTAACTGTTTTTTGATTGGCAGAAGAAGCCACCACAGCATCTACACGTTCTGGATAAACATAGCTGTTTTTATGTTTGCTATAAAAATCTTGAATGGCAATGGAATCTGTTTTGGCTGCATTCCAAATCGTGGTTTCCATTAAATCAAAAAGTAACAAGCCATCCCTGTATTCGTTTAAAATATGGGCAAAATCTTCATTATCGTTTTCCAAATTAGCTTCTTGATACTGCACCAAATTAGCATTCAGAAACGCCTCATATTGTTGTGAGACCAAAACAGTGTTAGTCAATTTTGATTTGATATTTTGTTGGCTCTCCACTAAAAAATCGCCGAAATCCTTATAAGTAAGTTGCTTCTCTTTTATTTTGACTAAAGGTTTTTGGCCATCAAAATCAGCAGGGAGTTTCCATGCCCTTTTGTAATAATCATCATTTAAAATGGATACAAAATAATCAAGATTTGGTTGGGTTTCGCTGATGTTGTATTGTTTTCTGAGCTTTTCAACCAAAGCCTCATCAATAAGTTTTGACCGCTCATCGCGTTTTACTTTTGCAGCTAATTCAGATTTCATGTCTTCAAAAGAAGGGGTTGTTTTTTTATCATACAATTTGATGATGTGCCAACCAAATTTGGATTCCACGGGTTTTGAAACATCCCCTATTTCTTTGAGGGCAAAAGCCGCATCTTCAAATTCTGGAGCGCTTAATTGCCCACCAGAAAAAGGCGAAAGTGAACCACCTTTTTCAGAAGAGCTTTTATCATCTGAAAATTGTTTTGCCAACGATTCAAAATCTTCGCCCTGTTGTATTTTTTTATAAATATCCTGAATCCTGCTTTCTGGCGTGCCCGCAGTTGTATCGGTTTCTTGTTTGCTGAGCATAATATGAGCCACGGTAACCTCTCCCCTAGATTTTCTAGTGTCAAACACTTTTATAAAATGGTAGCCAAACCGGGTCCTGAAAGGCATTGAGATTTCGCCAACTTTCGTATTATAAGCGGCATTCTCAAAATCATACACCATTTTAAATCCTGAAAAATAACCGAGTTCTTCGCCAAAAACAGTTTGACCGTTGTGCACCTCTTTTCTAACAGTTTCAAAACCTTCTTTTAAGGCGCGATCACGTAATTTCAAGGCTTTATTATAAGCTTCTAAAGTATCTTTTGGACTGGCGTTTTCTGAAACCCGAACCAAAATATGGTTGGCTTTCACTTCGGTGGAAATCCGTTCATAAGCTTCTTCCACCAATGCATCCGTCACTTTATTATCGGTCAGAAAACTTTTGGACAATTGCTTTTTATAACTCTCCAACTCTTTTAAGTAACTTGGTTTTTTATCAAGTTCTAAAGCTTTTGCTTCTTTCAACTTCAATTTGTAGTTGGTAAAAAGCGTTAGATAGCTATCCACATCTTTTTGGGATTCGTCTTGTACCAAATCGATGTTTTTATTGTAAACCCTAAGAAATTCAGAGGTATAAACAGGTGTGTCATCAACCGTAAAAAGCACCGTATCATTAAGTTTTTGAGCATGGGTGTTTGATAAAAACAGTACCAATAGAAACGAGAGGGAGTATTTGAATGTCATTTGAAATATTATTGTCCTAGTATTGCAAAAATAGGAATATAAACCTATAATGCAAGTTGGTTTAACTAACGATTGAAAATAAAATCGAGTATTTATTCTTCAAAACATTTTGAATCGATTTTTTAAAAAAGATACCTTTTAAAACCTTTATATTTGTTTGTATAATTATTTTTTCAAAATTCACTTTATAACATGCGCCAACTAAAACTTATCTGGGATTTCTATGGCCCTGATGCCACCAAAATTGCACAGCACCATGAAATCCATTTAAAAGAATATATAAAACTTGAAAAATTGGATATCAACATTACTGGGTTTGAAAGTTTAAGTGATGCACACGCCATCGCCTTTTTGGTGGTTGATGAACCAGACATGAAACCCATTCGAGATGCTTTGAAACCACACCGCGGACAGGTTTATTCTGAGTAAAAAAACAAACTAAAAAACCATGATAAAACTTTGTTTTTTATTCCATCCGAATAATTACTTTTAAAGATACATGATTTTTCAAAAAAACACTACTTTTTAAATTGTCTACAATGCATTTTCTACAAGCCAAGTATCTTAAAAATCTTTATAACAAACTTAATAAAGCCATCTTTGTATTCGCGTCACTTCTTTTGATAGTCGCTTGTAAAAAAAACGAATACACCTCAAAGAGCACCGTTGAAAAACAGATGGCACACCCCAAATTTATTGGAAAGGAAGCTTGTATTGATTGCCATCAAACAGCCTACAAAAACTGGCAAGGCTCGCACCACGACCAAGCGATGAAAATAGCGGATTCTACAACTATTCTGGCCGATTTTAACAATACAAGCTTTACCCACAACGGTGTGAAAAGCAGCTTCTTTAAAAAAGATGGCGATTTTTACGTGAATACCGCAGACAAAAATGGAAACTACCAAGATTACAAAATAATATACACGTTTGGGGTCACACCGCTACAACAATATATTGTAAAATTTCCTGATGGGGCGTACCAATGCTTGATTACCGCTTGGGATAGCAAAAAGAACAAATGGTTTCATTTGCAACCTAATTTAGAGTTGGCGCACGACGAATGGATTAACTGGACAGGCGGTGCCATGCGTTGGAACACCGCTTGTGCCGATTGCCATTCTACCAATCTTGAAAAAAATTACGATTCCAATACAGATACGTTCAATACCACATACAGCGAAATCAATGTGAGTTGCGAAGCTTGCCACGGACCTGCCAGTAACCATGTGGACTTTTACAAAAACCCGCACAAAGACTCTATTCCCCCAAAATTATATATGGGCAAAAATGAAGTTTCAACAGACTTGGTTCAAAAATGCGCCAGATGCCATTCCAGAAGGGGCCAACTCACAAAAAAGTTTGATTATAATGGTCATTTTTTAGACCATTACAACCCCAATTTGCTTATTGACCCCACTTACGAATTGGATGGGCAAATAAAAGACGAAGATTACGTGTATGGCTCTTTTGTACAAAGCAAAATGTACCACAATGGCGTAAAATGTACCGATTGCCACGATGCCCACTCCTTAAAGCTCAAGGAAACAGGAAACAACCTGTGCTTGACTTGCCATGCCCCTAAATACAATAGCCAGTCACACCATTTCCACCAAACAAACTCAGAAGGCGCACAATGCATCAATTGCCACATGACAGGTAAACTTTATATGGGAAATGACTTTAGGCGCGACCATAGTTTTAGAATTCCTCGCCCAGACCAATCTGTAAAATACGACACACCAAACGCATGCAATGGTTGCCATAAAGACAAAACCGCGGCATGGGCCAGTAACTTTATCAACTCAAAATATGGCAGCGAACGCCCTGACCATTTTTCAAATTATCTGTTAGCTGGCTATGATGGCAACCAAAACGCTTTGCATACTTTAATTTCCCAAAACCAATATCCAGAATTGGCAAGAGCTACGGCACTTTACCAATATACCAACAATCCGCTTTCGCCCAATGAAGTCAATGATTTAAGACGGTTTTTAAAAGATTCGTCCATTTTGGTAAGAAATGAAGCTGTACGTTCTTTTGAAAAAATAAACGCCCAAGACCGATATGCAGATATTGAACCTTTATTAAGGGATTCCATTCGGTTGGTACGGATATCTGCCGTAAGATATTTTAATGCCATTGGTGCCGATATGAATGGCAATCCAGATTTCAAAAAAGCTGAAAAGGAATTTTTGGAAGAACTGGATATGAGTGCTGATTTTGCTTCGGGGCAACACCAAATAGCCATATACCATGAAATGAAAGGCCAGACCGATTTGGCCATTAAAGCCTACAGAAAAGCCATAAAAATGGATAACCTTTATAATTTATCCCGAATGAATTTAGCCTTATTATTATACAAACAGGGCAATACAGACGAAGCCATCCAACTATACCTTAAAGTTATTGAACAAGAACCAAATTATGGCGATTCTTATTACATGTTAGGGCTTTTGTATAATGAAGTTGGTGACAACCAAAAAGCTTTAAAATACCTTGGGGAAGCCACCACTAAAAAACCTGCAAATATTAGAGCGTACTACAATTATGCCCTTAAACTTCAAGGAGAAAATATGAGCCAAAAGTCTATTGAAGTCATCAATAAAGCACTAGCTATTTTTCCTGATAATGAAAACCTTTTGTATGTAAAGCTTATTGGCGAAATGAACTTGAAACAAAATATGGAGGCTTATAATACCTGTTCCAGATTGATTCAATTGGCACCAAATAATGCGAATTATCAGCAGATTTTAGAGGGTTTGAAAGTGGAATGATGGAAGGGTTATATATTATGATTAACTAGCATCAGCAGAAACATGCATTTGAAAAATATAAATTTCATTTGATGATTTATGAGAAATACTCATATTATACGAATATTAAACAATAAGACTTCAGCTAAAAAATATAAAAATTTAGCATAGCGAGTTAGATAAGTTGGTTCTGCAGAATAATAATGGTTATATAAATAGTTGCCCACAATACAAAAAACAATATGACAAAATATATTATAATTGGAATAGTGGCACTAATAATTGCAGTCGGAATTTTAATTAATTGTACTAACAAAAAGAAAAAACCAACTACTGAAAGAACACAACTAAGCGAAAACCCTATCGTACAAAATCCTTATATGGATATGCGAAATATGGCATTTTCAATAAAGGCTGACCAAATCGGACTTGAAAATATTACGGATGATAAAGTTTACGGACTAATTACAGAAATGAATATGAATCCAGCAACCGCAAGTGTTATATCATTTTTAACAGGAGACACGAGTTTATATTTAAGTTCTGGTGGTGGATTTATTGGTGCTGGACAACACGAAGAAGTCAGAAAAATAGTGGTAAATAAAGTTAACGAATTTCAAAAGTATTTATCTAAAGTAAATAAAATTGATGAACCAATCCTTCCTGACGAAGGAACAGTTAACTTCAATTTTTTAACTAAAAACGGAATATATTCTGTCACAGAAAATATGGCAGATTTAGAATCTGGAAAATCTGAATTTTCAGAATTATTTACAGAAGTGAACGAAATAATAACACAGATAAGAATAAAAAGCAACTAATAGGACACAAAGTACTACGGTAAAATGCTGATTTTAGGCTTCAGTACAATTGGAAAATAGCTTCTCATAATCAACTATCTCAAATCAAGCCAATTTATCACAAAACCTAATCCATCAAAACCTCCCCATACAAATCAAAATCCTCTGCCTCAATAATTTTTACGGTAGTAAACTCTCCTGTTTTTAAGTAGGTTTTGGTCGCATCAATAAGCACTTCATTATCTACATCGGGCGAATCAAATTCGGTACGGCCCACAAAATAGTTACCTTCTTTTCTATCAATGACCACTTTAAAGGTTTTTCCGATTTTTTCTTGATTGAGTTCCCAAGAAATCTGCGATTGTATTTCCATAATCTGGTTGGCGCGTTCTTGCTTGACGTCCTGTGGCACATCATCTTCTAAATTATAGGCATGGGTATTTTCTTCATGGGAATAGGTAAAACAGCCCAAACGCTCAAAACGCATATCGGCTACCCATTGTTTTAATTCTTGAAAATTTTCCTCGGTTTCCCCAGGGTAGCCAACGATTAAAGTAGTTCTAATCGTCATGTTTGGAACAGCCACTCGAAACTCTTTTAGCAACTGCGTGGTTTTTTCTTTGTTAGTGCCACGGCGCATGCTTTTCAAAACGGAGTCACTAATATGTTGCAACGGAATATCCAAATAATTACAAACTTTAGGTTCGCGGTTCATCACTTCCAAAACATCCATCGGAAAACCCGTTGGAAAGGCATAATGCAACCGAATCCACTCTACCCCATCCACTTTTACCAAGGCTTCAAGCAATTCTGCAAGGTTTCGTTTTTTATATAAATCCAGTCCATAATAGGTTAAATCCTGAGCAATCAAAATAAGTTCTTTAACCCCTTTTGCTGCTAATTTTTCAGCTTCAATTACAATAGATTCAATGGGCGTGCTCCTGTGCTTCCCTCTCATAATAGGAATGGCACAAAAACTACAAGGCCTGTCGCAACCTTCGGCAATTTTTAAATAGGCATAATTCTTAGGCGTGGTTGTTAAACGCTCACCAATAAGTTCGTGTCTATAATCAGCCCCTAAAGCTTTTAGCAAACCTGGCAATTCCGTAGTTCCAAAATACTGGTCCACGTTTGGGATTTCCTTTTGTAAGTCTGGTTTATACCTTTCACTTAAGCAACCTGTAACAAATACTTTATCAACCTCACCATCTTCCTTTTTTTGCATAAACTCTAAAATAGTGTTTATGCTTTCCTCTTTGGCATTATTGATGAATCCGCAGGTATTGATCACCACAATATTGCCTTCCTCTTCATGGACCACATCTTTTCCGCTGGCTTTTAACTGCCCCATCAGCACTTCGCTATCGTAAACATTTTTACTACAGCCAAGGGTCACCACATTGATTTTATTCTTCTTAAGCGTTTTCGTTCTCATACCAAAAATTAAGTGTGCAAAGATACGGAATGATTGTGGATTTATGATGTACGATTTTTAAATTATGCTGTATTAAACCTTTAGTATATTGGGAAGTCTAAACGGTAAACCTGCTACCATGAAAAAAATAATTTACTTCCTTTTCCTTTTATCTATTTTGGTTTTTTGTTGTGCTTCAAAAGATAACCCCAATGAACCAGAACCTGAAAACACCATTTACTTTCCTTCCATAAACTCTGATATTTGGGAAACAAAATCGATGTCCGATTTAGGTTGGAATGAAAGTGAATTACAACCGCTATTGGATTTTTTAGAAGTAAAAAACACCAAAAGTTTTATCATACTTCACAATGGAAAAATAGTTGTGGAACATTATATGAACGGGCATACCAAAACAACACCATGGTATTGGGCAAGTGCTGGAAAAACATTAACATCCACGGTTTCTGGAATTGCACAAGATGAAGGTCTGCTAGACATAAACCATAAAGTATCTGATTATTTAGGAACAAGCTGGACAAGTACTGCGTTGGAAAAAGAAAATTTGATTACCTGTAAAAACCTATTGTCCATGAATTCCGGTTTGGATGATAGTCTGGGCGATGATGTAGCTCCCGAAAACCTTCAATATGTTGCTGATGCTGGCTCAAGATGGGCCTACCACAACGTGTATGTAAAAATGCAAGATGTGGTTGCAACCTCAAGCAACCAAACTTGGAACAACTATTTTAATACCAAATTGAGAGATAAATTAGGCATGACAGGCACTTGGATACAAATAAGCGGTTTAAGTGTTTATTGGAGCAATACACGAAGCATGGCCCGTTTTGGTTTGATGGTTTACGCTAAAGGAAAATGGAAAAACATGCAGATTGTTTCTGAAGGTTATTTAAATGAAGCCACAAACACCTCGCAAAATATCAACCAAGCGTATGGTTATTTATGGTGGCTCAACGGAAAATCAAGCTATCATTTACCAAAAACCCAATTTGAATTTAATGGCGAATTGATTCCGAATGCACCAGAAGATATGTATGCCGCCTTGGGCAAAAACGACCAAAAGATTTATGTGGTGCCCAGTAAAAAACTAGTCGTTATCAGAATGGGAAATGCTGCTGATGGCGGTAATTTTGCATTATCGAATTTTGATAATGATTTGTGGGAGAAGATTAATGTTTTGGTCGATTAAAGTGGGTTAAAGAAAATGTAGTGTTAAAAAATTAGAGTCCTACTTTTGTGGGAATAAAAAAGAGGTTATTTAAAAAACGAATCCACAAACTCATATTTATTGAACACTTGCAAATCTTCAATTCCTTCGCCTACCCCAATATATTTAACGGGAATTTTAAACTGGTCTGAAATACCAATCACCACCCCACCTTTTGCAGTACCATCTAATTTGGTAACCGCCAATGAGGTTACTTCGGTTGCTGCTGTAAATTGTTTGGCCTGCTCAAAAGCATTTTGCCCTGTTGAGCCATCTAAAACCAATAACACATCGTTTGGGGTATTGTCCACCACTTTTTGCATGACACGTTTTACTTTGGTCAACTCGTTCATTAAATTGACCTTGTTATGCAAACGTCCTGCGGTATCAATAATAACCACATCTGCATTTTGAGTTACTGCACTTTTTAAGGTATCAAAAGCCACAGAAGCGGGGTCGCTACCCATCGATTGTTTCACTAATGGCACCTCTACCCGGTCTGCCCAAACTTGAAGTTGGTCAATGGCCGCAGCTCTAAACGTATCGGCTGCTCCTAAAACCACTTTTAAACCTTGTTTTTTAAATTGATAAGCCAGTTTGCCAATGGTTGTGGTTTTACCCACACCATTTACACCCACGACCATAATAACATACGGTTTTTTATCTTTTGGAACTGAAAACTCCGTTTCCTCACCAGAATTGGTTTCGCTCAACAAGCTTGCAATTTCTTCCCGAAGGATGGTATTGAGTTCGTCGGTTCCTAAAAATTTATTTTTTGAAACACGGGCTTCAATACGCTCAATAATTTTAAGCGTGGTATTTACACCCACATCACTAGACACCAAAACTTCTTCTAGATTATCTAAAACGTCATCATCGACTTTAGATTTTCCTGCTACGGCTTTGCTCAGTTTACCAAAAAAACTGGTCTTTGTTTTTTCCAGTCCTTTGTCTAAGGTCTCTTTTTTTTCTGATGAAAATATTTTTTTAAAAAAACTCATTTAAAAAATGTTTATTCGTTGATTCTTTTGGTTGTTTCTGAGAACTTCTTCTCCATTTTTTTTACATTAGGGATTGAAGTCCTTCAACTTCGCTCAAGGCAAACTCCAAGTCCGACCCTTTTTGGCTAACGCCAAATTTCAATAGCAACTATCCGGCCTATTTTCAATTTAGGAAAAATTGTCATTAAAATTCAGCTGCCTCTCGATAATTATCGGGACGGCATGTAAATATAAAACAAAAGCCACTTTCTTTTGGAAAGCGGCTTGATAATTTTATGATGAGGAAACTTATTTCTTACTTAAGAAATCGTTTACAAATTCTGGCGCTATAATAGTTTCAACAAAAACGTATGCTCCTGTTTTTGGAGATTTGACCATTTTTATTGCTTTTGTTAATCTTTTAGAAGATGTTTGTAACGATGCTACTGTTTTCTTTGCCATGATTTAATATCTTGATGACGTTTTAATTTTGATAAAAAAACGTGTTGTTATTTAATTTCTTTATGAACGGTCATACGCTTAAGGATGGGATTGAACTTTTTAATCTCCATTCTCTCCGGCGTGTTCTTTTTGTTTTTAGTTGTTATGTACCTTGAAGTACCTGCTTGACCAGATTCTTTATGTTCTGTACATTCTAAAATTACCTGTATTCTGTTACCTTTTTTTGCCATTGTATTTTATTTTTAAGCAGCTATTATTTTAAAAAACCTTTAGATTTTGCTTCTTTAATTGCCGCAGAAATACCTATTTTATTGATTGTTTTTAAAGCAGAAGTAGAAACTTTAAGAGTTACCCAACTATCTTCTTCAGGAATATAGAAACGTTTTTTGATTAAATTGGCATCAAATTTACGTTTAGTTTTATTCATTGCGTGAGATACGTTGTTTCCAACCATCGCCTTTTTTCCAGTAAGTTCACAAACTCTTGACATTATTTCTAACTTTATTTTTTTGTTGTTTAAAAACGAGGTGCAAATATATAAAATCTTTAATTTATCCCAACGTAAAATTATCAATTTTTTAAAATTTCTTTTAGAAGCATTTCAAAGGCTTTATTTGCGCCCTTATTTATCACTTTTATACGTTGGTTTCCGAGCATGAATTTTTCGGAATAAACGCCCACTTTTGTAGCAATAGCAATAAAAACCGTTCCTACCTCTTCATCAGAATCGCCTTTTGTTGGGCCTGCGTTTCCGGTTGTGGCAATAGCATAATCTGTTTTGAATAATTGCTGAACATGGACTGCCATGGCCTCTGCAACTTGTCCGCTTACCACGGAATTAACATCAATAGTGTCTTTTGGCACTCCTAAAACATCTATTTTTGATTGTGTGGCATAGCTTACCACGCTCCCTCTAAAATATGCGGAAGCTCCAGCGTTTTGCGTAAAGCGTTCGGCAATTTTACCCCCTGTACAGCTTTCTGCTATAGCTATTGTTTTTCCTAATTTAGTCAATTGTCTGGCTATGATGTTTTCAATGGAGTCATCTTCATCTTCAAAACCAAAAAATTCTTCTTTTATAAATGGCAGTAGCGTATCTATTTGTTGCTGTACCTCTTTTCTAATAAGCGCTTCATCAAATCCTTTGGCGGATAACCGGAGCCGCATTCTGCCCAAATCTGGCAAATAGGCCAATTTGATGTGTTTGGGCAAATAATCTTCCCATGCTTCTATTCTTGTTGACAATGTACTTTCTCCCAGACCATATATTAAGAGGGTTCTATGCAAAATAAACGGACAATGGAACTTTTCTTTGATTTTTGGAATAACTTCATTCTCTATTAAAGCCTCCATTTCATAAGGCACACCCGGTAGCGAAACAAAAACCTTATTGCTTTTTTCCATCCACATGCCAGGGGCTGTCCCTAAGCGGTTCATCAAAATGCTGGCTTTTGAAGGCACCAAAGCTTGGTCAAGGTTTACTTGCAGAAGAACCTGTCTGGTATATTGCTTCCATATATCCTTGATATTATTTAGCACCGAAACATCTTGAACCAATGTGTCGTCAAAATACTCGGCTATGGTTTTTTTTGTAATATCGTCTTTGGTTGGCCCCAAACCGCCTGTAATGATAATAATATCCACATGGTTTTCGGCATCTTTAAACGCTTTTAGTATATGCGTTTTATCGTCTTGAACCGAAGTGATTTGATATACGGATACACCAATTTTGTTAAGTGCTTTTGCTATAAAAGCGGAATTGGTATCTATAACCTGACCAATGAGAAGCTCATCGCCAATGGTGATGATTTCTGCTAACATTATATATTGAAGTCCGATTTGATTTCTGCAGTCGCTTTATCAACCGCAGAAATAACAATATCCAATTGAGACGAAACATCTAAATCCGTTTTTTCAAACTTGCCCCAGTCCTGAACCTCTATTAAGGTATCAAGTACGCCGAGCTCAAACAAATCTACGGTCGGCTTCATTTTATGGGCAGCTTGGTAAGCCTCCTTATAATCTTTTACGGCCACTGCCTTTTTTAATCGTTCGGCATCCTCAGGGACTTCCTCTAAAAAAGCGACTGCTAGAGCAGCTATAAAGTCCTCGTCGTTATCTGCTAATTCTCTTACCCTAAATAACTTATAATGTTTTTCCATTTATTTTACTGTTATTGAAAACATCTGTTGGTTTTCTATAAATCCTTTTAGTTTATCGTTCGCCATTACTTTTCCAACTCCAGCTGGCGTTCCTGTAAAGATAATATCTCCAATCTTTAAAGTAAAATATTTTGAGATATATTCTATCAATTCATCAATTTTCCAGAGCATGTGGCTTGTATTTCCATTTTGAACAATAATATCGTTCTTTTTTAATGAAAATGCAATGGTGTTTATGTTTTCAACAGCACCAACAGGTATCCAATCGCCAATAACGGCTGCACCATCAAAGGCTTTGGCTTTTTCCCAAGGCAATCCGCTGTTTTTTAATTGCTTTTGAAGGTCGCGTGCTGTAAAATCTATTCCCAATCCTATCTCATTATAATATTTATGGGCAAATTTTTTATCGATATGCTTTCCTACTTTATTGATTTTAACCAAAACCTCAACTTCATGATGCACATCTTCTGAAAAATCTGGAATAAAAAAGGGTTGCTTTTTAAGAAGAATGGCGGTGTCTGGCTTCAAAAAGATAACAGGTTCTGTTGGCTTTTCGTTTTCCAGTTCTTTGATGTGTTCTGTGTAATTTCTTCCGATGCAGATTAATTTCATTTTCTATTTTTTTCTCTCGCAAAGGCGTAAAGAGTTAAGTCTATTTTTTTTATTTGGGCGTTACCCCGAAAAGGAGGTCGGGCTTTCCGTTACAAGTCCTCGCTCCTCCTTCGTCGGGCTGTGGGGTTTTATTCATGCTTTTCTATTTTATATTAATGAATTCATGAACATAAATGTTTCACTTCAATCCCTAACGCAGGCAAGTGCACAGTAACCAGTCTTTAATTTAAAGTTACCATCTTATCCGTAAAATTCAAAATTTATAACTTCGTAATTTAAATAAGAATTAGTCTAGATTTTATTTGTTACATACGCATGTTGGCATTTCGTTTTTAATTAAAACGAGTTATTAATAGTTAGATTAAACCCGTTGTGCATTTTAAATAATGTTAATTTTAATGTTGTTAAT
>TARA_R110002049_G_scaffold1726_1_pt1 | contig 20507 bp, 12 predicted proteins | sample TARA_R110002049 | Tara Oceans TARA_R110002049 (sample SAMEA4396941) | marine metagenome | biome: Polar Biome; feature: [SRF] surface water layer (ENVO:00010504); material: water (ENVO:00002006), including particulate matter (ENVO:01000060) such as... | depth 5 m
AAAAGTTGACTAGTGCGACAAACTAAAATAGATGCTTGGAGAGAAGGAGTAGAATCTAGATTAGAAGAACTTGCAATAGTTAATGCCAAACAAAGTAGCGAACTTTCTCATATTAAAGAATCTGTAGAAGAAATAAAATCTATGGTAAAAGAACAAAATGGGAGAGTTCGTACATTAGAAAAACAAACATCCGCACTCCAATCAATAGGTTCTGCAATTACAATTGCATTAGGTGGATTTATTGGTTGGTTATTTAACGCAAGGAGTTAATATGAGCGAAGTAATTAGTTTAATAACAAGTAACTATGTAGCAATCTTATCAGCAGTAGCAAGTATTGTTGGTGGATTTGCTGTGATAGCATCCCTAACACCAAATAAAAGTGACGATAGAATCGTACAGATAATCTTAGATATTGTCAATTTTTTAGGTGCTAATTTTGGAAAAGCTTCAAATAATAAATAACAAGGAAACAGAATGTTAAAAAGAATAATACAACGAATGGTTCGTAAAGTTGGTATGGTTAATCTATTAATGATGATAGGTGACTATGCAGTAGGGGCAACCAAATCTAAAAAAGATGATAAGGTTTGGGAAGAAGTAAAATCTTTACTAGAAACATTTTAATATGATTAGAATAAGTCAGATAGAATCATTAGTAAAAACAACTTGTGAAAGAATGGGAAGTAAGTTTGCATCAGATGAAGCTATTAAACTTCTACTAGCAACTGGTATTGTAGAAAGTCGATATGAGTACATTAGACAAATGGGAAACGGGCCTGCTCGTTCTTTCTGGCAAGTAGAGCCAGCGACATGCGTAGATAATCTAGCTCACTATCTTAAACATAGACCAGAGCTTATGAAAAAATGTGCTGAAGCTAGTATGGTAGACATAAAGCATTGGCAAAATTTTGATGAAAACATATGGGCTGAAATATTAGAAAGAAATATAGCAGCTGGAATTGTTCATGCAAGATTAAAATACTGGAGAGTTCCAAAAAGACTTCCAAACACTATTGAGGGTAAGGCTAATTATTGGAAAAAATACTATAACAGCGAAGGTGGTAAAGGCGACCCAGAGCATTTTATAGATGCTTATAAAAAATGGTTAATTTAAATGCCTAAACAAATTCATAAATCAAATGAATTTCATGGTGGCATTAATGAAAACGCTGACCCTAGAGATATTCTAAATAACGAACTAGCTGCAGCTGAAAATGTTGCAGTTAATGAGTTAGGTAAAATTAGAATGATTGGTGGAGTTACAAATGCTAATGGAGGTAACGCTCCATCTGATGCTGATACAGTTGCTGGTTATGGTTTATTTTCATTTAGTTCTGATTTTTCTGGAGCTAATACTGGGACTCCAGCTGTTTCTCCAACTAATTATTTAGCAGTTGCTGATACAAATGATAGTAGTAAGACAAAAATTGATATAGCTGCTGAAGGAGGAGCGTTTACAGCAAATAAAATGGATACAACAATTGTTGGTGGAAGTGGAAATGCAAGTGGAGCTATGGATTATTATTACGCTGATGGAGCATTAAGAGTATCGGATACTGATTTTTCACATACTGCTAATACTCCTATGTTTTACAAGTTTCTTGGAGATATAAATAGAACAAGTGATAATTTAGATAAAGTAAATATGGAGTCTTCTACAGACCCTCAAACAATATCTTCTGATTGGTATTCCATACAAGGTACTAAAATTGAAATGCCAGGTCCCTCTTCTTTTGAACCTGATGAAGCTCAGTCTACTTCTGATAATGAATATATTCAAAAAGGTTCTAGTGGAGCTCCTCTATTTGTAATGAGTAGTGCTGTCGCTTCAGATGCCTCAGATGCTAGTGTAGGTGTAGTAGCGCCTGGAACATTAACTGGAGCTAGTGTTGCAAATTTAAGAAGAGTTGTTTGTAATGTAACAATTAATAGTGGAGAAGAAGGATTTTCTGGTCAATGGGGTTACAATATAAAAGTTTATCAATTAAGTGGTTCAAATACAGATGAAACTGCTGGTACAGAAAAAGGAAGTATTAGTACTCAATATGGAAGGGGTAGTACGACTAGAACTCATACAATTAATGTTGCGGCTGGAGGAGCTGCTGTAGCAGTAGGAAGTACTAATAGTTGGAAAATAATAATGACTATTGTACAAATAGATAATGAGATAGAAGATATAAATTTAACATCTGCTACTTGGGCTGATAGTGGTTCTGATTATACTAGTCATGCAGCTTCTTTAAATTTATCACCTCTTAATTTTCATGTTGCATTAGACCAACCAGGCAGTGATGTTACAGGAGCTTTTGGTTGGGATGAAGACTGGCAAGTAGGCATGAGTTTAATATATGATGGCAATCAAGAAAGTCTTATTAGAACTTGTACTCAAGAAAGTTCTTCTGATAAAAAAAGTTTTAATTACAGTCAAGGGCAAAGGCCTCCTAGCGTAGCAATATTTTGTTTTTATAATACTGGTGATGGTAATGCAAATAAAAGAATTACTGGAGCTATTATGTATATGAAACGATTATTAGATAAACAATGGTATCCACAGTTTGAATTAGATATTGAAAAGGGTTCTGGTAAATCAGTTTTTTCTGAAACAGAAAGACCTGTTATAGCATCTACTCATGGAGGAGAAGACCATTTTATTTTTCAATTTAAACCAGAAGATATATTAGAACCTCAATTAGCTATTACTTATGAATCAAGAACTGGTATTAGTCATAAAGAAAAATCCATATCATCATTGTGGAAAACATCTTGTCTTGCTAATCGTAGAATTTATATAGGAAATGTAAAAACATTTTATGAAGATGGTACAGCAAAAATTTTTCCAGATAAAATGGTAAGAAGTCTTCCTAATAAATTTGATATTTTTCCATTATCTGAAAGTGTAGATGTTGCCATAAATGATGGTGAGTCTATAGTCGCATTAGTTGAGTTTAATGATAGGATATTACAATTTAAAGAAAGAACATTATACATTATTAATGCATCACAAGATATGGAATTTTTAGAAGACAAGTTAGATTACAGGGGAATATCACATAGAGCATCTGTATTTAAAACAGAGTATGGTATTGTTTGGGCTAACAAAAATGGATGTTTTTATTTTGATGGTAAGCAAGTTAATGATTTATTACAAAAAGATGGAAGACCTATGATTAAGCAATCTACATGGGAATCTTTTATTGGCACACCTCTTGTTGGATATGACCCAAGAAGAAAACAAATAATAGTTGTTGATGATATATCTACTGCTAAAAGTGGAGATTGTTATATATATGATATGATAACAACAAGTTGGGTAAAGGGTGTTGGTATATTCCCAGATGCTATTAAATCAAATTTTGTTGTCAATAGCGATAGTAAATTAATATATCATAGTCATGATGGTTCTAGCACATCTATTTTAAAAGAGTGGACAGACTCAGCTACTAGTAATGATATTGATGATACAAGTCTTAAAATATTAACAAAAGATTTTGATTTTGGAATGCCGAGTCAAAAGAAATCTGTTAAAAAAGCTTACTTAACTTATAAAGGAAATGGCTCTGCAGTTACAGTTAAGTATGCTGTTAATGGTGACACTGATACCTTTGCTAATTTTTATAGAACTACAAGCACTGGTACAAGTGATAATACTAATGATGACCCAACACCTTTGCTAGATGTAGGTCTTGATGATTGGGTATGTGCAGAGTTAAAACCAGTAGCAGGTTCTGTTTCTTGCAATAGTTTTTCTTTAGAAATAGATGGGACAGCTACAGATGCTACTTTTGAAATTAATGATATGTCTATAGTTTATAGACCTAAGTCAATAAAATAAATAATTGATTAGCATGAGAATAAATAGTAACTTTAGGAAATATAACAAGGTCTAAAATGGCAAGATTAGGTCAGTATAAAGCTTTAGGAGCTGCTTTAGGTGGATATAAAAAATCTCTTGGAGATGTCCAGTCAAAAGAATATGCTAAAGAAGCTGAAACATCAAAAGCACAATTTAATAAAGCTATGTATAGTTCTGTTGGTACTGCTATAGCAAATGTAGTAGGAATTGTACAAGAAAAAAGATTGCTTGAAAAACAAAAAGATTTTATGGCTAGAGAGTTTGGAATCGGTGGAGATGAATTTGCTGCTAAAGTAACAAAAAAAGGATTGGCTCAAAATAAAGAATACTTTGCTTCAGAAGAACAAAGCTTAATGGATTTTTTACCAGAAGAAGATTCTGTTTTGCCTGCTCCAAGTTTAAGTGAAATGGAAGTTCTTCAAGCATCTATGGATAGAAGACCTCCATCTATGACTCAATCAGAAAACCTTAGACAAAATATTTTACCTGAATCTAAACCTCAACAAATAACTCAATCTCCATTACCAGGCCTTGCATCAACAAATATTGGAGGAATAGATTTTACTAATTTAACTGAAACTCAACTTCCTACTTCTTTGAATCCTTTAGGTCAAACACAAGAACAAGCAGATTCTCAGTATAATAGATTAATGAATGTAGCAAAAGAAACTGAAGACCTTTATTATCAAGAAATAAATAAACCTGAAAATATAGATAGTCCTATTAATAAACCAAATACTGATATAGATATGATTTCCCAAACTTCTTCTTTTATGGGAGATGTAGAAACTCAAGATTATCAAGATTTAATAAGTAAAGGTATTGTTCCTGCTCAAGATTTTAGGGAAAGTCAATCAACTATTGAAACTCAAAGAGTTACAGTTCCTACTGATAATACAACTGTTTCTATTGAAGATATGTTTATTGATAAATTTAAAAAAGAAGAAAATACTAATATATTAAATGCTTCTAATATAGAAGAGAATAAAGATTTTACTGCATTTGAAACAGAAATTGCTATGTCTGAAAATCCAAAGTATTTTATGGGAGACGATACACTTTCTACTTATATGGATATGGATACTAAAACTGGAAAAGATAGACCAGCAGAAGGATATGGAGTTGCTAGAGGTGACAAACCAAGAACAAGAAAAGAAAACAATCAAGCATTAAAAGTTCATATAAATGAATCTAAAAAAGATGCTAAAAGAATTGTTGGCAATAAAGTTTTCTCTAAACTTCCAGAACAAAAACAAGAAGTTTTAATAGAACTTATATATCAAATGGGGCCTAATAGAATACAAGAGTTTCCAAACTTTTTAAAAGCTATGGTTATGGGTGATTTTAATTTAGCTGCTAATGAATTATTGTTTACACCATCTGGAGAACCTACCGATTGGTCTCAAAAAGGTGGTAGAGACAGAGTTAATAGAATTATTAATAAATTAAGGAGTACAGCATAATGCCTGGTATAGGTAGTTCATTAATGAGTGGATTAGGAGCTTCTAGTCTGGCTGCTGGTAGTAGTGTAGCTGGTATAGCTGCTATGGCAAATCCAATTGGATTAGCTGTTGGTGGATTATCTTTTGCAGGTTCTTTGTTTGGAGCTGGTTCAGATAGAAAAGCTGCCCAAAACCAAGTATATCAAATAAGACAACAACAAATTGGATTACAAGATGCTACTAAAAGACTTGGTGAAGTTGTTGGTATGCGTACTGAAATGGCTAAAGACATATATGGCACTGGAGAAAGTTCAGCAATGTCTCAAACTGGTCAAAGTTTATATGGATTAACAAGACAAGGTCAAGGTGCTCAATCAAGAATGGGATTTGCTAACTCAGAACAGTTAAATACATCTATGGGAAGAGGTCAAGCAAACATTGTTGAATCTTTTGGTATTCAAAGACAAGGATTGCAAGATGTTCTTGGTCAAAAATTAATGGATATTGCAGAATTTAAAGGGACTGAAGAATCTAGAATTGATAGTGAGCGTCAAAAATTAAGATATGAAATGGAAGATGCTCAAAGAAGGTCAAGTGCTGGTGGATTTTTTCAAAGTTTATTAGGATAAATAAATGGCTATAAATGATATATTAAGCGTATATAGACAATCATTAGTTAGTGAAAGACAAGCAAGAGTAGCTGAAGCTCAAATGGCTTTACAAGCTATGCAATTTGAAACACAACAAGGCTTTAGAGAATCTGGAAGACAAAGAGAAGATGTCATTATGGCATTAAATGAAGCAAAAGGTGGAGCTCAAGAATCTATCACATCAGATGCATCTTCAATTGCGATGAGATTTTCAACTATACCAGAGATTGCAAATGCTAAACAGGAAATAGTCGAAGGTACTAATCAGTATAAAGACCCAGATAAAATTGTTGAAAATTTAAAAGAAAGTTATAAGTTTACAGATAGTGAAGCTAGTAATATTCTTAATGTTGTTAATTATTATAATCTAGCAAGTAGCAATCCTAAATTTGCTGGAGAGGCACAAAAAGCAGCTGTGAATATTGGAATACAAATTGCAGGTCAATATGATGCTTGGGAAAGGGAAGGTGCTGACCCAGAAGTATTAAAAGATTTAGACTTTTTAAAAGCATTAAATAAATCTGGTGTAATAGACCTTGATTCAATTGACCCTCTTATGAGACAACAATCATCTGATATATTTTTAGGAGTTGCTCAAGGAACTCAAATGTTAGAAAATATCTCAAGTGAATTTACTGAATTTGCTAAACAAGATTATGAAGTTCAAAGACCTATAACTATAGGAGATTTTGATACTAGTCAACAAGATGTACAATCTGTAGATTTTATGGATTTAGCTACTGCTTTAGGAGCTAGCATTGGATTAGGACCTGAAGATGTTCCCACAACTACAACTGCAAAAGTAGATTTACCATCTATAAATGATGATAGTAGTCAAAAAATAATTTCATCTTTAGATTTTTTAGAGAAAAAAGATTTAGATAGAATTACAAAAGAAATTGAAACTTTAAGTTCTACAATATCTAGTAAAGAAAAAACTTTGCAAACTAAAACAAGTAAAAGAGATACTTTAATTTCTGAATTAGACAATGTTAAATCTGATAAAAGAGAATTACTTAAAAAAGTAAAATATTATGACAAAATAGATGATAAAAAATCTATGAAATCTACTATGAACGAAATTAAAAAATTAAATAATATAATAAATACATCTAAGGCTAGTAAAGAAAGAAAAGCTATTAATTTGATGGATACAAATCCAAACGCTTTGACAATGGGAGGTTATTATCCAGATACTATAACAAAGGAAATAGCAGATTTATCATCAGAAATTAACTCATTGAAAAGAAAAAAGGTTAACTATGGATACGATTTAGATATGACTGATATTGATTGATAAAATGAATCGTATAAAAATATATAAAAATGGCTGACAAACTTACTCTTAGATTAAAAGAAGAGTTAGAAAGAAGACATGGTAAAGGAGCTGTTTCAGACGCTCAAATAAAAAACTTTCTTTCTACTCAAAATTATAATACAAGCTCTCCAACTAAACGATTTACTGATAGACTTCCTTACCAAACAAGTGTAGCAGATATACAAAGGTATCAAGCTCAACAACCTCCAACTCAAGATGAAAAAGGTGGTCTTATAAATGCTGTAGGAGCTGGACTATGGACTTTCTTCGATACAGCTTCTTTTGGAGCATTAAGTGTTGCATCTAGTATGACGGAAGATGCTGGTGGACAGTCGCTTCGTTCAATGATTGATTTTAGTGACACCGCAGCAAAATATACTGGAGCAATAGGTGGATTAGCTGGATTTGTTGGAGGGGCTCCAATAAAAGTTGGTGGTAAGCTATTGCAAGCTGTTGGTGGAGGAGTTGTCCGAGCAACTGGAAGAAAAAGTATAAATCAAGTAACAAGTCAGATGTTAAAAAAGGGAGCTGAGCTTGGAGTTAAGAAAGACACTGCAAGAGAAGTTACTAGTCATTATGCAAACATAGCTAGAAAAGCACAATCGGATGTAAATTTTAGAAAAACATTTGGTGAGAAAGCTACTCAATTATTAACTAATTATACAGATGATGCTGTGCAAACGGGTAGAATAACTCAAGCTGAATCTGTTGCAATTAGAAAAATGTTTGGTGATAATTATTTAAATAGACCTATGCAAGACTTTATAGGTTTAATGGGAACTAGAATGGCAAATCCCAGACTTGCAAAAGTTGCTGGTTCATTTTTAAATGAATCTATTATGTTTGCTATGATTGATACAATTTTTGAAGGTGTAACTATGGTAGAAGACCAACACTTTGACTGGACACGTCCAGTATGGGGTGCTTTTACTGGAGCTGTATTCTCTCAATTACAATGGTTAAATCCAGTTGGTAAAGGTGCTAAATGGAAACTTGACTTTAGAGCAGGTGTAAGAAGTGCTTTTAGTAAAAAACCAGAATATCGTACATGGAGTGATAAGCAATTACAAGGAACGGGTAGATTCTTTGGCGAGTCACTTAGAAGGTTTGGAAGAGAAGGCAATCGAAACCATATGGTAAATATAGAAGGTAAAACTATTAATCTAAAATCTGATGATATTTTAAAACAAGCTACTTTTAAATTTGGAGGACAGCAACAAGGTAGAGATGCTTTAATTAGATTTTTTGAAGCTAATAGAAAAATGTTTGGTAAAGAAATTATGAAGGCATCTACAATAGAAGCCCTTACTAATTTACCAAAAAATTGGTTTAGAATGGCTGCTGGGGGTGTTGCTTTTAACGCTCATACTCTTGCAGAAATGGCTTTGCATGGAACAGAGCCAGGATTTCATGATATGTTACCACACTTTCTTATTGGCGCCTTCTTGCAAATAGGTAAAAATCCAGCTAGTTTTGATTTAGATTCTCATAGTATGAATCAACTTCGTAGTAATTTAAAAATGCTTGGAGTAAAAGTAGAGCAATTAAATTATGTTCCATCACTTGCTAGAACTCCTAATAGATTTAATACTGGTGTAAATAAATCAACTCATCCAGAAACATTAAAAGCATACGAAGAACTTGGAATGGGAAGTAATGTAATCGAAGCAACTGAGGGAAAACTTAGAGAAGGTGAAACAAGCATTGAAAGGCAAGGTAATGCAAAGTTTGAGAAAATATCACAAAGAATGAGGTTGCAATTTGGTCATGAAAAAAATCCAAATAATATAAGTACAAAAGAAGCTCAAAGACTTGTAGAAATTTTTGAAGCAGAAACTGGAGTTAAAAATCTAAAAGATTATGATAGACACTTTGATACATTAGCTGTTGAAAATACTGCTGTATTAGAAAATACATTGCCTGATGTAGTTAAAGAAATAATGATGGCTGATAAAGGTCAAGAACTTGGATTTATAGAAGTTAGAAGTAAAACTGATGATAAGATGGTAATTCAAGGACCTGAAACTATATATCCTGCTGAATCAATTATTAAGTTAGCTAGAGAAGGAAAACTTGATTTTATAAAAGATTTAGAAGGTAATGTAATTAAAGATGGTGAATTAGCAGAAGCAAAACTATTAGAAACATTTGATGGGTATTCTGATATTTTTAATACAAGTAAATTTTTAAATACGACTACTAGACTTCCTGTTGGAGAGGGAACTAAGGAAATTAGAACATTAGAAACTGTTAAAGATATTTACGAATCTATAGTTAATGCTGAAGCTACTATAAACAGTGCATTCCCAAGTAAAATGTCTTATTCAAATGCTTTTACATTTAGTTCAAGTGCTGGAGACTATATTGGAATCTTAGCACAAAATCTTTCTATAAAAAATTCAAGAAAAATTCAAAATATTTTTAGTACAGAATTTAGTGGAAGAGATAGATTAATTTCTTTAATGAAAGAAGTTGGTCTTCTTGAAGGAGATTTAGTTAATCCTAAATTATTAAAAAATATTCAAAACATTGAATTTAAAAAAGAAGATATAGAAAATCTTCCAGAATCTGAAAGAGAAAGTAGACCAGCTGAACTTAGGCGTGGATTGAAAAAAATATTACAATTACAATCTGTTACTGGAGGATATGAAAGGTCTGAAGGAGTAGATGTAAAAACAATATCAATAGAAAATGCAGAAAAATTAATAGGATTTATTTCTAAACAAGGTTTAATAGATATTCACAAACTTTCAGAACATGTTCATCAAGAAACTGTAAATTATATTATAAGAGATAAAATTGGTTCTTCTAATTTACAAATGTATGAAATGAGTACATTTTTTAAAATATCAGAAGCAGGAATGGCTAACTTTAATTTAGATATGAAGTCAGGTCGTCAAGGTTTTGAAATAAAATTAATAGATTTAGCTTTTGTTCCAGAAAATGTTAAAGAACAAGCTAACGAGTATAATGATTTTGCTAGAAAAATTATTCAAAAAAGTGGTGGATTGATACAATCGTCTGGTAAGCAAGTTGTTGAAAATGAATATGATATTCTTGGATTATCAAACTTACTACCTAAAAATACAAAAGAGGGTACGCTTAATATAGATAAAGCTCAAGAACATATATACGAATTTATGGAGATACTTCCTACAAATAGTCAAATACAGAATGATGTAGCTCAATATAGTTTAGAGGGAAATTCTGGTGAAATTCTCAATTGGCTATTAAGGTCTGGAGTAATGAAATATGATAGTAATTCTAGCAAAAAATATGAATTAAATCCTAAAAAATTTACAGAAGAATTAAAAGTTCAATTACAAAATAAAATAAAAAAAGACGGTTTTGATGATAATTATATAAAAAATACAATTGCAACAGAAGAACAAGCTGCTAGAGCTGCTCATGGTGATGAACGATTTATGATAGCCAGAGATGCAAAATTTGATATGAATACATTTTTAGAAAAGTATAATATTGAAGGTGTAGATTATTCTGTTAGAAGTAAAGAAAGTAAAAGAGAAGTATTTGATAGTTTATTTTTATCTGAAATAAATGACCCAAGTCTTAGAATACCAGCTCCTCAAATTGTAGAAAATGTTTTAAAAAGAATAGAAGTAAAAAATACTACTACTAATGAATTTGTAAAATTTAAAGATATTAGTCCAGGTCAGAAATCTGAAGTTAAAAAAGAAATAATTGGTGATTTAGTTAAGTTAATTGCTAGTCAATATAATACAAGAAAAGTTAACGTTTTTAAATTTGAAAATGGTCAGTTAAAAGAGAAAAGTGAATTTCAACAAGAAACAAGATTGAATAGTCTTTATAGAGAATTAGAACTAGCTCATGTAAATATTGAAAAAGAATCTGTCGGATATGAGTTTTATGGAAATAAAATAAGAAGAGTATTTAGAAATATATTTGAAAATAGTTCTGATTTACCTTCTGAATTTAGAGCTCCAATAGCAAAAGAAATGTCTGAATTAAAAAGACAATTAAAATCAAGAGAAAGTTCTTTTGGATTAACTAATACAGGTGGAATGATAATTATACAACCATCTAAAGATACATCTCCAATTGCTGTACCATTACAAAATTTACCTAATATGCATCCTAAGTATATTGAATTTGCAAATTGGGCTTTAAAACAAAAAAATATTGATAGAAAAGTAAAAGACCAAATATTTGATATAACTGAAAAAATTAAAGACCCAACTAAAGATGTCGATGGAGTAGCAATAGGAAAACCAACAAATAATGATTATAGATATATGTTATCACAACTTGTATTTAATGATATGTTAAGAGGTAGTAAAAAAACATCAGAGTTAGAAAACTTTCTTAATGGATTTGATGTAAGTAAAACTATGGGTCGTATAAAACTACACGATTCTAAAAACTTTGTTAAACATGACAGACAACTACTAAGTAGTATGATGGAACTTTATAAAAAAGAATTAAAAGATAAAGATACATTTGAAGCAATTGGAAAAATAATGAAACAAGATGGTTTCAATATTGCTATATGGAATGATAAAGATTATGCAAATGTTAAAACAGAAGTTGCTGATATATTAAAGAAAAATGGATTTAGTCAACAAAAAATAGATAATTTTCTTAATAATGTGATTGGAGAAGCTCATGAAGGAGTATCATCTTTTGATAGTATTGCCTTAGTCCCAAGAAGAATAATGAGATATTCTCATGGAATGATGGGTAATAATCCAAACTCTACTAATCCAGTAAAACCTGCTATTTCTTCTGGGGGAAGAAGTGGTCAACTTTTACTTGGTAAAACTTTGCTTGTTTATGATAAATCTTTAGATTCATTTTTTGAAACAAATCCCAATGTTGATATTTTATTAACATCTACTGGTGCAAAAGCTTTTAATAAAGGCATTCAAAGAGATGGATTAGATACTAGTGTAATTAACAAATCTTTTAATCAACTTAATTCAAAAGTACCTATAGGTTCTCAAAAAATAAGAAAAATACCAATTGATGCTATTGGATTTAAACCAGAAGTTGATAAGCCTATTAAAGATGCCGTTGAATCTACTAGTGATTATAATTACATGAAGCAATCAGAATCTAAAGATATGTATAATGAAAACTATCGTACTGACATTATAGCTGCTGTTAATGGAATGAAAACAATAACTGAAGACCCAATTAGAATAAGAAGATTTGTTTTAGATATGTTTGGGTCAGATGCTTTTAGTGCTAATCCAGAATCTGGTGGTAGTCAGCATCTATCTAATTTATATATGTTTTCTTCTATGCATAGAGATGCTAATCCTATGTCTTATAGTGAAAATATTGTTAAAAATAAAATATATAATCATTTTGTAAATTCAATTTTAAATGGAAAAAGAAGTACTGCAAAATTAGAAAATGGTACTGAAGTCAGGTATGGAGGTCAAGCACCTATTATACAAGCTACTGGTGAGCAATATAGATTAAAACCTACATATGTAAACCAAGATGGTGTAATGGAAATGCGTGGAGAAATGATGATTGGTGCTCATGAAAAAAGTGTAAGTGTTTCTGATATTGTTAAAAGTGGAAGAAAAATGATTTTTGTTGATGGGGCAAAAACAATAGACCCAAGAGAATTTTTTGGAAAATATAAAGAAAAACAAGGGAAACAGCAAATAGAAAAAGATTATTGGGATGATATGTTAGATGCTGGTTTAGATTTAGGTACTTTATATAAAATACTTGAAGTAGGAAAAACTGGAGTAAATCCATATAGTAAAGATTTGCAAATTGGAGTAGTAGTAAATAGGAAACCTCATACAAGACCTAATGATAATGCTATTTTAGGATTAAAAGGATTTCTTGATAAAGCATTTGGAAGGTCTGCTCTTGTAAATAGTCTTGATATTGTTAATATATTTGAAGGTGATTATGATGCTGATAAAGTAGATTATTTTTATGGGGCTAGAAAAGCTGTTCATGAACATGCAAAAAGAGCTTCTGATTTATTTGTACAAGGAATTGACCCTACATCTATAAAAATAGACAAGCCATTCAGTTGGGGAGATAATCCAGCTAAAGTTGTAGAAAATATACAAGATATGGCTGCTAGTGCTGACCTTGCAAAAAAGACAATTGGAGTAGTTCAAAAAATTCCAAGAAAATTATCATATTTAAATAGTATTGCTATGGATGGAAAAAACGATACAGCTCTTAAAGCAAGATTTGGTGCAGATAAAAAACCTAAAATATTATTTACTACTCCTGATATTGGCGGTGCAAAAGGTGATAAATTTAGAATAACAATAGATTTTGATAATTTGGATTATTTTTCCAGAGCAGCTTTAGAAACTCAATACATGCTTGATATGGGTGGTGGCGTAAATCCAGAATTAATGAGAGATGTTACACAATGGAATGACAGATTCTTATTCCCTCCAAAATCAGAAAGTATCAGTCCTGCTAGAATTAAGCAGAAGGGAGCAGGATTTATACAAGATAATATAAGAAGAAAAAAACCATCTAAGAGAATAAGAATATTTAGAAAATTTGATAAAAATGGTGAAGAATTAGTATTAAATGACCTTGATAAAGCAATGATTAAAACTATGATGTCTGAATATGGTAAGTTTTTAAATGCAGCTGGTAAAAAATCATTTAATCAAGCAACGGGAGAGCAAAGGTCAGTATCTTATGATGATATATACGAAGCATCTGATTCATTTTTTAATTTTAATAGAGATTTAAGTAAATCACTTTATTATAAATTAAGATATAAAAAAGATTCATTTGGAAATTCATTTTTTAATGATGCTCAATTTAAATCTATGTTTGGAGCAGAAAGAAATACTTATACAAAATACGAAAATAATAAACCAGTAGAGAAAGTATATTATAAACCTAGTAAAAATATGTTTGGTGACTATGAGCAACAAATAAAACAAAATAGTTTATCAATATCAAATGGAGAGGGAGGCGGTGTTATAGAGAGGTCTTTACATAATATGTGGAAAGAAGATGTGTTTGGAAATAGAACAAATAAAGGATTGGAATCTAACGCTGCATTTGAAACTGGAACACAAGTAGAATATATGAATAGATGGTATGACCAATTAAGGACAGGAGACATAAGTGAATACTCTGGTTCTGTTGATGCTATGCAAGCTAATATAATGAAAACTGTTACGGATTATAACAAAGCAGCTTACTATATAGGAAATTTAAAACAGAAAATTGTTACTACTCAGTATAGAACTGATTTGCAATATAAATCTAAAAAAGCTATTATTGATAAATTAAATAAAGTTATTCGTGAAGTTGAAAGTAAAATTGTAGATGAACTTATTCCTGCAGAGTACAGAGAAACTTATAAAAGTAAAGATTTAAAACCATTTAAATTTGTTCCAATTCTAGGAAAAGAAGCTTCTGAAGCACAAATACAATTTAATACAATAGACTCTTTATTAAGATTGCAAAAGGATGGAGGTTACAAACTATCACCAGATGGTTTTGAACTTCTTAAATATTTAAAAGATATAAGAAGAGAATTTTATAGTAATCAAGAAAATTTAGGTGATATATATAAATATAAAGAAAAAACTGTATTAAATAGACAAAAATTAGATTTTCTTGCTAATATGCCAGACCAAACAACATTTAGAGAAATTGAAGATGCAGTTTTTCATCAAGGTCTTCAAAAATATGGCACTCCTTTTATATTAGAGTTTATGGCTACTACTAGAGATAATAGAACAATAGGTATACAAAATGGTAGATTAGTTGCAAAACCTTTTAGTAGTTCTGGAAGATTTAGAAGGGGATACCAATTTCTAACTAGTGTTGTAAATGCTCCAAAAGGCAATGATACAAATGTTATGGCTAATTATGAATCTACTCAATTAGTTGCAGCTAGGCAATTAATAAGAATGCTCCAGGTTACTGAAGCAAACTTTAGAAGATTCCAAGATAGAAGATTTGACCAAAGAAACTTTGCTGATGCAAATTTTATGGAAAATATAGGAACTAAAAAAGAACCAATATATTTATCTTTAGAGCATATAAGATTACCTAGTTTTGGTAGAGAACTAGAAAATGTAATTGGAGATTATTCTTCTATAAGATGGGCTAGAGATACAAATAGAATTAAATCTGGATTTGACAATATGAATGATTCTTTACTGAGTTATTATAGAGAAATAATGGAAATAGCAGGAAAAGGACCTGAGTTTGAAAAATATGTTGAAACTATGCATGGTTTAAAACAGGACATGATTAAAAATAAAACTATTGACCCAATATTATATTTAGCTACAAAAGCACAAATTGAAAGTGATGTTCAGAAAATAGCAAATAAAGTATTAACAGGTGGAATAGACCCAAAAGGAAATGAAGTTGCTTATCAAAGATTATTGCAAAATCCAATGCACATTCTTAATGGAGGTGATGCTGAAACTGGATTCTTTAGAGGTATAAGTCTTGAAACTAAAACTGCTTATAGTATAAAAAGATTAAAAGAAGTCGTTAAAATACATGAAGATTTATCTAAAGGTGAAGTAGAGCAAAGATTTAGAACAGAACGTGGTGAAAAAGATTTAAAGAATTTTATAGAGAAATGTAATTAGGAGTACATATGGCAGTTGCTGGAAAATGTTTAATTAATGCAAGAAATCTAGGAGTAGCAATTGAAGAATGGGCTAGTCTACCTAAAGTTAAAAAAACCTTTAGAAATCCTTATGAAGCTGCTTTTAGACTTGTAGAAACTGAATTTTTAATGCCTTTAAATGATATTGCTTTAAGAGAAGTTGATGTTACAAAAGGTCAAGTAGAATCTTTTAAGTTAAGACTTAAACAATTAAATGAAAGCATAGATAGAGGTAAACTTGGAAATAGTTTTGCAACAAATATGTACCAAACATCTCATTATGGTAAAAAAGACCCTATAATTGGTTCAGTTCTTAGAAAATCACAGAGAACAGAATTTTATACTAAAGCAGCTTTCACTACAAATAAAACATTAATGCAACAAATGATGAAAGATATTGAATCAGAATCAATACAAAGAGGTATATTAAATGTAGGTGGTTTTGCAGGTAGAAAAGCTCAAAGAGAAATGAAAAAAATGGATGATATGTTGCAACAAGAAATTGTTAAGTATAAAAATGGAGAAGAACCTAATACTTCAAAGATATCAGAAGTTCAAAATAAAATAGACAAACTAATTTCTGAAAATTATTTACAAGTTTATGAAGATTTACGATATGTTATTGAAAAAGATTTGGGAAGATTAGAGTTAGAAGCATATAAAAAATTAAGTGTTAGTGATAAAGAAAAAGTTAAATCTGGTAAAAAAAATATAAAATTATCTGAGATGGATTTATCATCAGCTAAAACAAGAGATGGAAATTTAGTTCAAGGCCATATGTATAATGCTCTAAGGGGATACAAAACATTAATGGATAGTTTATACGGGCAACTTAGAAATGGTGTAGATGCTAAAATAGATGGCATTATTGCCAGAATGCAATTTACTCAAGGTGAAATGAGTGTTGGAAAATTAAATAGTATTAAAGAAAAATTAAGAGGAAAACTTATGCCTAAATATGAAGGCAATGGATTTTTTCCTCACTATACAAGAGATTTAAGTGTTGATTTTATGCAAAAACTAATGCCTCACTTAGATAAATTACAAGAATATTCAAATCCATACGTAAAAACAAAAGGGAATCAAGAAACTATTTCTCAAGTAATAGATGGTATAGATACTTTTATTAGTGGTCATACTAAAAGAAGAAGCAAAGATTACGAATATAGTAAAAATTTCCTTAGTTCTGTTCAAAATTATATGTCAGATGTTAATAGATTTAACCATAGAGCTTTTATGGATAAACATATGTTAGAAGGACTAACTGCTGTAGAACGTATATATAAACTTGATGGTGATGCTAAAGGATATGGTGAATCTGTTGTTAATTATTTAAAAGATATGCATTATGCATCTAATGGAACTTCGGATATGTCTCCAAGAACTAGAGCATTAATGAGAACTTTATTAGGTTTTGAGTTTATATCAAAATTGGGATATAATCCAAGAGGTGCAGCTAGAAACTTTATGCAAAGATTATTAGACTTTGTAGAAATGGGAGGAGGAGCTAAAGGTAAAGCTCAAGATATTATGAATAGAATAGGTGCTATTAGTGAAGAGTCTATTGATGCTGAATTAAAAAAAGTTGGATTATTATTTGAAGAAGGAGCTCCTCAGTTAATAGAAACTGAAGTGGGCAGAAGCGCATCTTTTCAAAAACAAGTAGAATATGATTCTGTTACTGATAAATATAAGTTTGTTAAAGAAAGTAGGATAGAAAGAATAGCAGATAAAGTAGGTTGGGCTGCTAACAAAGCAAGTATTTTACATAGAGCTGCTGAAAACTCTAATAGAAAAAGAACTTTTAAAATAGCTTTTGCTCAAATGTATGATTGGTTAGATGGCCCAAAATACAGACAGGTTTTAAAAGAAAAAAATCCAGATATTTCAGATGCTCAAGTAAATGCTATGATAAAAAAGAAAGCAAGTAATTATGCTATTAATATGACAGTATTAAATCATTTTGATTATGCTGAATATGCAAAGTCACCATTTATGCGTACAAAAACTGGTAGAATTTTAGGACAATTCCAACACTATAGCTTTGAGTTTTTTGAACGTAATGCTAGAATACTTAGAGAAGCAAAAGGTGATTTAAAAGCAGGAGAACTATTACCAGGTCAAGATGCACAGGGACTTGCAAAAGCATATAGAATGTCTTTAGCTTATTTTATAGCACCAGCAATTGCATCTGCGATGACTGGAGTTACTTTTGATAACTTAGTTGAACATGACACAGTTGAAAGATTAAAACAATTAGCTGTCGCATTTACAGGAGACGAGGAGGAAGTTAAAGAAGCTTTTTATGGAAAAGGACCTGTTGTTTCTACTTTTGGTGGGCCTTTTGTATCTGACTTACTTGATATAGGTCAAATGTTAGATTTTATAAATTTAGATGACGATAGTGTAATTCATAAACTTACTGGTATGGAAAAATATGACCCTTCTACTCAATCAACAAAAACAACACAAATAATAAGATTATTAAATACATCAATTGGAAGAGCTGCTGAAAGACATATTCCTTTAATTACTGGTGGTGGTATGGGTATTGGAGTTGCACTTCAACAAGAATTTGGGCTTTATCCTACTGCTGAAAAAAGAAAGCAACAAAAAACTTATCAAAGAGCAAGAGCTAAATTACTTCCTGATGAGTTAGAGGCAGCTCTTCTAGCTCTTGAAAGGAGACAGTAGGAGCCTAGGAGGAAGAAAGGTAAACCCCCTAAGCCCCAATAAACCTACTGTCTAATTATGATTTAGCAATATTAAATGATTTTTCCATTACTTCACCAAATTCCATTAAACCTTTCAATGATGAGTAAGTAATTAAATCTTTTTCTTGTTCTGATTTGCTTTCGTATATACGAATTAATTCTAAATTTGCTTCTAATATCATTCTTAACATGTCATATCTAGTTGAATCTTCATTTGCGCCTTCACTGTTCATTTGCTCTTCTCCAGACTGCCATGCATATTGCATCTGCTGTATATAATGTAGCTTTTTCGTAAAAGCATTTTGCTATTGTTTTCAATTCTTGCTTCCTCTCTTTTTTAATTTTAGGTAAGTTAAAGTCTTTTTGCCATTTTCTGGGCATCACTAACTCATACTGTATATTATTGGATTCTAAGATTCCCATCCAAACTCCATAATTAGTTCCAAACTTAAAAGCAGAACTTCTTGCGTCAGTTGGAAATGCATGAACTTTCTCTAGTATGCATATGTAGGAATCATTACTACTTATTTTTTTTATTAACTCTGCCATTTCCTTAAATGTTGGCGGACATTTATATGCCTCAACAGAATCTTCACTAAGTACAGCTACTCCACCAGACTTGCCTGGGTCAATTGCTAGATACTTTTTCTCTGAAGAGATTATTACTTTCTTTGTCTTTTTTATATCTTTTTGATTGCGTTGCTTTAGTGCCATAATATTCCCTGATTGCGCATTTCTTGCATATAATTAGTTCAGTATCTTTAAATGGGGATATATAATCATACATATTAGTATTTCCTACATCCCCACACATCTTACATTTTTTTATTTCTGGTTTTAATATTAGTTTTATCTTTGGTATCATCAAATGCAAGTGCTCTAGTGCTGTAGAATTTACACTTATTTCCGTTAAATCCAACCATGTAACTTCCTACGTTGCCATAGCGTGCTTTTGCTGATATAATCTTGCTCTCATACCTATCATAAGATTCACTATCAAAATTGTATCCGTAAAATACAAACATAGCAGTCTCAGCAGTTTGCTCAATAACACCACTCTCTGAATAGTCACTCATCTTAGGTTCTGGATTAATACGTTTATCCATTTCCCTGTTCAATTGACTAAGTAAGAAAGCACTAGCATTTTCACTCTTGCATATCCACTTGTATTCTTGCATTATCTTCTCTATCTCGAAACGTCTGCCTTCATTTACACCATCTGCTTGTATTAATTGTATATAGTCGTCAATAATAACATCAGGTTTATGCTTTGCTATCTCAGACATAGTATCACTTAATGAACGTATATGGTCATACATTTTAAGATTCTTGTATTTATCCTTAATCTTTTCCATTTGCATTTCCATTATAACTTCAGTCTTGTCATTAAATTCATTTCTACGTACATCTTGATATAATAAATCCTTGTTCTCGATAACACAAAGCTTCTTAATCATTTCTGTATTGCTCATCTCGCGATTAAATAGCATTACGTTAAGACCTTGCTCTATTAAGCTTTTCATAACATTAATCATTAAGGTAGTCTTGCCATGACCTGGTCTGCCACCTAATACAGTAATTTCTTTCCTAGTCATTCCACCTGCTGGGTAATCTAGTACATCCATTCCGAATGGTATTAAATTACCACCTTCTTTAATATTAACTTTAGCTTCATCAACAATAGCTTCGATTGTTTTTACTCTTGAAGGTTGTATCTCTTTGAGTTCTTCTACTAGTCTAGAATGCTCATCTAATATAGTTTGTACATTTTCTGTCTCATCAAAACTAAGATTATATAATCTATTTGCACTCTTAGCAGTTTCACGTTGTATGTACTTTTCCCATATAATTCTAGCATACTCTTCTACATTAGCAGTAGTTGGAACACTTTCAGGTAATCCAGTTA
>TARA_R110002049_G_scaffold214533_3_pt1 | contig 20480 bp, 22 predicted proteins | sample TARA_R110002049 | Tara Oceans TARA_R110002049 (sample SAMEA4396941) | marine metagenome | biome: Polar Biome; feature: [SRF] surface water layer (ENVO:00010504); material: water (ENVO:00002006), including particulate matter (ENVO:01000060) such as... | depth 5 m
TGTCAAAAAAAGGTTAGGGACAGTGAGGGTGCGGGAGTAGGTCTAAAGGCTTTTGTGAAGTACCAATACATAGGAAGCGGCACCAAATGATTAAATGGAATTCCGATGGAGCAGACTCCGTTCACGATTTCGGATTGGGAATGTAGTGTTCCTTCCCAGAGCATCGGGAAGGGTTAACGGAATGGAAAGGAGAAATTGGGGATGGTGTCCAAGACTTTTTTAGGCAAGCTCTTTGTCCGAAATGTAGCTTTTCGCGAAATGGAGGGCAATGTGCTGAGTGAATTTCATAAAAGAATAATTCATTTTGGGCAAATTATGCTTTATAGTGGAAAAAATTTAGCTATAATATGCTCATAATGGAAAATATTTGTTAGGAATAATATAAAGTGCCTTCTTAATGGAAAATATTTTCATCTCTCTTTTGTGTTATATTGGAAATATTTTGTGAAATATCATTTTATAATGGAAAATATTTGTAATTTTAGCTTCTTAATTTAGTTATAATGGAAAATAGTTTACCCATACACCTTCAAGAAATTATTTTTTCTTCGAGCGATTCCAATATAAGCAGGCAAATTTCCTCGTTGGAAAAGGAAGGGAAAATCAGGAAAATTGCATCCCGCATATATACCTCAAACTTTACGGATAACAATGAAGATATTGTTAAAAGGAATCTTTTTACCATTCTCGGGAAATTATATCCAGGATCATTATTAAGCCATAGATCTGCTATTGAATTCAAACCTACTTCAAAAGGACATATATTCATAACCTACACCTATACCAAAAAAGTAAGTTTACCAGGGATAACCATACGGTTTCTTCAAGGAGAAGGCCCCATTGAAGGAGATACAATTTTCTCGGGGGAATTATATGTTTCCCAAAGAGAAAGGGCTTTTCTGGAAAATTTGCAAGTTTCCAGAAGACCAGGACCAGAATCCAAAACACTGACCCTGCCTGAAATAGAAGAAAAACTGGAACAAATTGTTAGGGTAAACGGAGAAGATGCTTTAAATGAGGTCAGGGATAAATCTAGGGTCATAGCCGAAAAGTTGATGATGCAAAAGGAATTTGAAAAACTGGATAGGCTGATAAGTGCTTTATTGACCACCCATACTTCAAAAATATTGACCTCTCCCGTAGCAATGGCCAGGGCATTCGGAACTCCATTTGATCCGGCAAGAATAAAGTTGTTCGAAATCTTATTTTTAGCATTGCACCAACGTGAGTTTAAAAGCTATCCCGATGCAAACTTAGAGCCATCTGCATTTAAAAACTTTGCTTTTTTTGAGGCCTATTTTTCCAATTACATCGAAGGAACGGTATTTGAACTTGAAGAGGCAAAAGATATTATAAGTACAGAAAAGCCTTTGCCCAATAGAAATGAGGATTCCCACGATATATTAGGCACTTATAAATTGGTAAGTAATGAGAAGGAAATGAAAACCCTTCCTACATCAGCAGAAGAGCTTTTAAAGATTTTGGAATACCGACATCAAATCCTTTTAGGGGCTAGATTGGACAAACAGCCAGGCAAGTTTAAGGACAAGAACAATAGAGCAGGAAATACACATTTTGTTGATTATACAATGGTCCGGGGTACTTTAATAAAGGGATTTGAATATTACAATGTTTTAAATGACCCTTTTGCCAAAGCAGCCTACATTATGTTTATGGTCAGTGAGATCCATCCGTTTTTGGATGGTAACGGAAGGATAGCAAGGGTAATGATGAATGCCGAACTTGTAAAGGCAGGACAGACCAGGATTATGATCCCCACTGTTTACAGGGATGACTACTTAGGGGCTTTGAGACGATTGACCAGACAATCAGACCCAGAAGTATATATTAGGATGTTGCAAAGAGCACAGCTCTTTTGTAGTACCCTAACAGCGAATTCTATAGATGTTATGGAGGACCAACTGGAAAAAAGCAATGCTTTTAAAGAACACGACGAAGCCCGGTTAGTATTCTGACCAAATAGACTACGGACTTTAATCACTTTAATAAGTTTTATTCTACTTTATACTTTTTGACAGAGTGACAAATTCAAAAGATTGCCAAAAATGTAAAAAAGTGGTAAATATTTGAAATAGCAGATATTCACATCAGTAATAATCAGGCTGTGATTTCCTAAAAATGTTTCTTTAATAATAAATTCATTTGTCCCAAAAAAAGCGTGTTTTTGGGACAAAAATTAACTTTAAAGATTTTCTCCAATATAAATAGGTGGCCCAAAATGATTAATATCCCATCTAATGTTTATTCAAAAAATATTTTGGGCTTTCTGTTAAACGAAGAAATTTTATGATATTAATGACATTTAAAGAGAAATGAAATCAATTAGAGTCAGATAAAATGATTGAATAAAAAAACCAAAAATGTTGTACCTATGTTGTACCCAGTCCATAAAAAAAGGGTCTCAATCTCTTGAAACCCTTGTCTTTGCTAGTAGCGGGAACTGGACTCGAACCAGTGACCTTCGGGTTATGAGCTTGATGGTCACATCCCCCAAAATAACACAAAACCCTTTATAATCAATTGTTTTAAAGATATTTAATATTTTATATATTAGATTAAAATCATCTAAAATCGAATTATTCTGTACTTATTCTGTACTAGTTTTTAATATCTTTGTATTATTCTAACAAGATAATTATGGCAAGTATCAAAATTGTATTGCGTAAAAATATGATGAAAAAGGACGGCACTATTCCTTTGGCTATTAGAATTAGCGAAAATTATAAGACAAACTATAAATGGCTTGGCCAATATGTTTTTGAAAAGGACTGGGACAAAGTTGCCGGAATAGCCAAGAGAACCCATCCAAATCATAAAAAGCTAAACAACTTTTTAATGAAGAAGTTGACAGAAGCTAATGATTTATACTTTGATTCCAAAGATGAAAGTATAACACCTAAACAGGCTAAACAAAAATTGAAAGGACCCGGTGGTTCTAAATCATTCTTTACAGTTGCAGCCGAAAGAGTTAAGAGTAAATATGATCGTGGAACTTTTTCAGTTGCTAAATCAGAGCTTTCCATTCTATATAATATTGAAGAGTTTTTTACTCTTAAATCTACTTTGCCAAAGAACGACGTAATTGAGGCAATAAAACAAAGAAGAAAGGACAGAGTAAGTAGAGCAAGAAAATCTGAATACTCTTTTATCGATGGAATAAATCATTTTAAGAAAAACAAGACTTTGAAGTTTCGGGATATCGATCACGCATTTTTAGAGAGATATAAGACATTTTGTTCCGCTTACTTAAATCAGAAAACAAGGACAATATCGAATCAACTTATATTTATCAGAACCCTTTTTAACATTGCTATCAAAGATGGAATTGTAGCTTCAAAATTTTATCCGTTTGCAGGAGAAAAAGAAAAGATACGAATAGGCTCGGGAAACAAAATAGGATTGACCACTAACGAAATAGAAAAAATAGAATCTTTGCAATTCGAGCCTCAATCATCAATCTGGCATACTCACAATGTATGGTTAATTGCCTTTTACTTTGCTGGAATACGTATCTCAGATGTTGTTAAGTTAAGATGGTCGGATTTTAAGGATAACCGCCTCTATTATGTTATGAATAAAAATGAAAAATCCTTAAGTCTTAAAATTCCTGATAAAGCTAATGTCATATTGAGTTTTTATAGAAAGAACCAAAAGGAAAATGGCGGGTATGTATTTCCCTTTCTAAGGAATGCCAATAATAAAAATGCCGAAGATATTTTCATAAAGACAAGAAATGCAACGAAATTATTCAATAAATACTTAAAGCAAATTGCTAAAGAATGTGACATTGATAAGAACTTATCAAATCATATTGCCCGTCATAGTTTCGGAAATATTGCAGGAGATAAGATTCACCCTTTAATGCTACAAAAACTATATCGCCACAGTGATTTAAAGACTACTTTAAATTATCAAGCGAATTTTATTAATAAAGATGCAGATGATGCTTTAGATAGTGTAATCAATTTTTAAAACTAAAATAACTAGTTCTAAACAAAATCAGTTGGTAAATTGACTCCTGTAAAATCAATAACCTTACTTTTCCCTTGCAAAAAAAATTGTTATTAATATTTTATATTTTCTAGTGTATTGTATTGCTAGATTTTAAATAAAACTCCTTTGGTTCTGCCTCTTTAGATAAACTAATATTATTAAAATGAACTCTACTCTTCTCCTCTTTTACCTCCCCTTGATCTACTCTATGCCAAGCAATAGAAGTAGGAAGTAATACCCCATCAATTTCTGCCCATTTATCATAACTGATATAATTTGGCCATTCTGGTTTTTTGTCAGATCCAAAAGTTGCTTTATATGCAAGCCAATCCATCTGGTAAGTTTCAGGATCATAGTATAAATAATATTCATCACCAGACGATACACCTATGCCAGAATCAAAAGTAACTTTTATGCCCCTATAACTTTTGCCATTAATCTCTTTATCTGGTGTTTTCTCATAGTTAGCTCCATTATCAGAAAGTATAAATGGCATCGTATAAAAATAGAACATAAGATTGTGCATAAAGGCCGCATTTCCTTCATATTTACCATCCTTATTGTTAACCCAAACGTCTTCGCCATCATAGCCCATCTCATAATCCGAAGTGACTGTTTTGTCCATCCGAGTATTCAGATCTACGATGTGTTGTTCAGCTTCTCCAAGATTTCCAATCGTAAATTTTATTGTTTTCTGCATTTTCCATTTATCGATTCCACCATGCGCTGTTAATACTTTGGCAAAATCTGGAGGATATTGGTTCAAGGTCATTTCCTGTTTTGGAGCGTCTATGGACGGATCTGCTTTGACATCTTGTTTAGTAGCTTTTTCTTGACAGGCAATAAATAAACACAGTAAAATGAATGTAACGAGGGTTTTCATAATTTAGTTTTTAAAATTTAATTTGTTCAAATATTTAGGTTCAATTCGATGTTATTCTCAAAATATTCCTTTAAATTCTTGTGTCCAATAATGCATAGTGAATTTCAGAAACCTTACAGACAATAGAATCATAAAAGGTCTTACTAAATAATCAATCTGGCTATTTTCAAAATCGTAATCGTTATCCTTGCTCTTGATAAACCATTCATTTAAAAATTAATATTTCCTTTTTTAAAACTCATATGTTTTCGTTCGTCGAAACCGAATAAAATTACTTACGTGTTTTTACTATGTACATACATCCTTTTTATACATTCTTCGTTGGTGATTTGAAAAATAGAAATGATAAAACATTTTTAGAATATTTTTCATAATTTTTGAAGGGAAAAATTCAGCGGATCAAATAAGTTAATTCACGAAATATTTTAAATTCATTCCTCGGATAAAATAATTAACCTATATCGTAGGTTCTCAAGAACTACCAATAGAGATGACTTAATAAAAAGGGGAAAGGGGGAAAAATCAATTCAAATAATTTATTCTTGATCTACTTCAACCTTTATTCTTGATCTACTTCATTTTTTTACTATAAGTTTTTTTAAAGCTTTACCAAAATAAATAAACTTTTAATAAATAAGCTTTTATGAGAAATTTTGGTTGGGCCTCTTTAATACTTCGAATTATTTCAGGTACAGGTTTTATTATTCACGGTGTTGCTAAGTTGAGTAGGGGAACTGGTGGTTTTGAAAAACTGTTAACTCAGTTAGATGTTCCGTTTGCCCAAATCATGTCGAATATTGTACCGTATGTAGAATTATTAGGTGGTATTTGTATTTTAATAGGTTTGTTTACTAGGATAATATCTTTACCATTGATTGTAGTAATGCTAACCGCTATGTTTACCATTCACATCCAATACGGTTTTAGTTCAATAAATACGATTGGTTTAAATGAAAATGGTCCTGTCTTTGGGCCACCTGGATACGAAGTCAATCTATTATATATTGCTATACTAACAACATTAATCATCTTAGGTTCTGGTAAATTATCTATAGATGAAATAATAAAAGGCAAAAAAAAGAAGTTACAATAAGATTTTATTGACCTACTTCAACCTTTTTTCTTGATCTACTTCATTTTTATTTCCTAACCTCTGCCTGACCTTTGTATTGTCAATTAAGACAAAATTTAAAGATTAATTAAATGCAAAAATTAAAAAACAAAGTGGCTATTATTACTGGTGGTAGCAGTGGTATAGGTTTGGCTACAGCTAAACGATTCGTATCAGAAGGTGCTTATGTTTATATTACTGGCAGAAGACAATCAGAATTAGACAAAGCAGTAGCAGAGATTGGCTCTAATGTTACAGCGGTACAAGGGGACATTGCAAATCTAGATGATTTAGACAGACTCTATGCCATAGTAAAAAAAGAAAAGGGTGCTATTGATATAGTAGTTGCAAGCGCTGGATTTGTAGAGATGGTAGATACGTTAAATGTAACACCTGAGCATTTTGATAAAACTTTCAACATCAATGCACGCGGTACGTTTTTCTCGGTACAAAAAGCACTTCCGTTATTTAACGATAATGGCGCAATAGTAGTAGTTTCCTCATGTGTGGCCGTAAAAGGTTTTCCACAATATGTAACATATTCAGCCACCAAAGCAGCATTGCAATCATATGTAAAAAGCTGGGCGGCCGATTTGAAAGATCGTAATATTCGTGCTAATTCGGTCAGCCCTGGTGCTATCGATACTCCAATTGTAGATGGACAATTTAAAACCAAAGAAGAGGCCGAAACAGCAAAGTCATACTTTGGTACAATTACACCTTTGGGCCGTATTGGTCAGCCAGAAGAAATCGCTAATACAATTTTCTTCCTAGCTTCCTCCGAAAGTAGTTACATAACAGGATCCGACATCGCAGTTGATGGAGGAATGACACAAATTTAATTTATAAAAAATGTCTGATACAAAAAAAAGAACGTTTACAGTCCCTACAAGAGCGGACGTAACAGCAAATAACCAAGCAATTTTCGATAATCTTCAAAAAGGTCTCGGCTTTGTTCCAAACCTTTATGCTTACTTTGGTAAAAACGAAACAGCTTTAGAAGACTATCTTTCCTTTCAAAATCGCAAGGCAACTTTAACTGCCAAAGAAAGAGAAGTAATTAATTTGGTAACAAGCCAAGTAAATCTGTGCAGATATTGTATTTCAGCTCATACGGTATTGGCAAAAATGAACGGTTTTACCGATGAACAGATTATTGAAATCCGTGAAGGAGGTGCATCTTTCAACGATAAATTAGATGCATTGGTAAAATTTACCAAGTCGGTTGTTGAAAATCGCGGCAATGCGACAGAAGAAAGTAAAAATATTTTCTTTTCTGCAGGTTACTCAGAAGCGAATATGATTGATGCAATAATTATAGTGGGGGACAAAACGATTAGTAACTATCTTCATAAATTGACCGATTTGGAGATTGACTTTCCATTAGCTGATCATATTAAATAAAGATGAACATAGATAATGCAGAGTGGTGTGTTCTCCATTCTGCATTTTATACAAAATTTGATATGCGAAACTGGAATTTGGATAAAAAATATTGGTTACCTGAGGAACTAAAAATATTGGGTTCGCTAATTTTAAAGAGGTTTTTCTTTTAAGTGCAATAAGTTTTATTAGAAGCAAGAAATGAACATGCTGATCAGCTCCAAATCACGACTTTAAAAACAACTTCAAAGCATTACCATAGGCGGTGGTTAACGTCAAGCGGTGGTTAAAATGTATTTTAAATAATTGATAAAAATAAAATGACAAATCAAAAAGAACTTTTAGTCAAAATGGTATTGGATATGTGGCATTCACGTATCGCTCAAATTGATAAAATAATTTCCGAAATCTCAGATGAAAAATTAATGACAGAAATAGCACCGGGTAAAAATAGAGGCATCTACATTTTAGGGCATTTAATAGCCGTAAATGATAAAATGCCAACATTATTTGTAAACTCTGCTATTCTTCCACTATTCCCAGCTTTATATTCAACATTTTTTGCAAATCCAGACAAATTAGTAACTGATATTCCGTCAGTGCTAGAAATAAAAACTTACTGGAAAGAAGTAAATTCAATGATAGAAAAATATTTCAATTCATTAACTACAGATGAATGGTTTCAAAAACATAATTCCATATCAACAGAAGAATTTGCAAAAGAACCCAATCGGAACAAATTAAATATTATTATATCCAGAACGAATCATATGAGTTATCATTTAGGACAGCTCACACTTTTGTTAAAGTAACTTAATAGAAATGAAAATCAATTGTAATTACTAATAATTTGAAAAATGATTTTCCACTTATGGATTATGGATTGCATTTAATGAAATTCAGGGAACACAATTATAAATACAACTTTTACATTCCCATCATCGGCTGGTTATTTTCATAAGAAGTGTTCCAGTCAGCAATATTCTTTAATATTGGAAGTAAGGATAATCCTTGCTCAGTAAGTGAATATTCAACTTTAGGAGGTAATTCTTTATAGGCTCTCCTCAACAATATTCCGTCGGCTTCCAATTCTTTTAATTGTTCTGTAAGGACTTTACGTGTTATGTATGGTATAATAGCATCCAATTGTCCAAAACGTATTGTTCGCTCCTGCATAACGTTAATAATAATAGGTTTCCATTTGTTGCCAATCTTGCCTATTGCTCTTGTAAGCGGGCAATACGATTCACAAAATCTTTCGTCTCTCATCTTTCAAAAAATTATGTAGACCCTAGAGTACTACCATTTTTTATCATTAGTATATTTCAGTAACAATAAATAGTATATTTATGATACAAATATAAATATTAAAAATCAATTTTTCACAAGGTAGCTTCTAAAACAGTAAAGGTGGGTTTTTTTGTTTTACGTTTAAGTTACTAATTTATCTAGTAATTTTCTATAATTTTTTTTCTATGCATAGTTCCCCAATCCCTTAATTCCCCAAGTAATTTATTTAAAGATTTTCCGTGGGGTGTAATAGCATATTCTACGGTTGGAGGAAAACTATCAAAAACTGTTCTTGTAATAAGTTTGTTAATCTCTAGATCTTTAAGCTCTTTTGATAACATTCGATCTGTTATACCCTGCACTTCTTTTGAAATTTGCTTGAATCGCTTATTTCCAAATGTTAACGACATAATGATTGGTAACTTCCACCTTCCATTTAAAATTTCCAAGGCATCTCTTATGGGCAAAATCATTTTAGCGCATTCCTTGTGTTCCTCCTCTTCAGTTTTTGTTTTCATTTTTTACTGTTCTTAACTTTTTTTGAAATACTATACAATAATATAGTGCTATACACAAGTATAGTAATATATATTATATAGCAAATATAAATAAGTTTGTACTATTAAAAAAACTTTAAAAAAATTAAAATGATTGTAGTAACAGGAGCAACAGGAGAATTAGGCAGACATACAATTAGTTTTTTGCTTAAAAAATTGCCTGCTCAACAAATTATTGGGGTAGGCAGAACCGCAGGCAAAGCGGAAGGGTTAAAAGAAAGTGAAATAATGGTTAGAATAGCGGATTATAGTAATTATGATTCATTAGTAAAAGGATTTAAAGGGGCTGATAAAATTATGATGGTTTCATCACCAGATCCCATTTCAAGAGTAGAACATCACAAAAACGTAATTAACGCTGCTAAAGAAACAGGAGTGAAATTTATTGTTTATACAGCTATGCAACAGCATGCAGATAGAAAAACAAAACTTATGTATTCCACTGAACCTGATAATGAAACCATTGAGTACATTAAAGAATCTGGGATAGATTATTGTATAATAAAAAACCCAAGTTATATTGATGCAATCCCTTTCTTTTTAGGTGCAAACGTTCTGGAGAAAGGAGTCCAAATGCCTGGTGGGCAGGGTAAGGCATCTTATGCAGATAGAGAAGATTTGGGAGAGGCAAGTGCCACAATCCTTCTAGAGTCAAATCAATACAAAAATAAAGAAATAACCTTAACAGGGGAAATATCATATTCTTATAATGACATAGCAAACATACTCTCAGAAATTACAGGCAAACCAATTTCTTATACAAACATTTCTCCAGAACAATACATTAAAAATCGTATTGCCGATGGAGTGCCTGATTTTCTTGCAGATTTTCTTGCGAAATGGATTGATGGAATCAAAAATAATGTCTTCGAAGAGGTATATCCTGATTTAGAGAGAATTCTTGGAAGAAAGCCTCATTCCTTGAAAGAATTTTTAAAATCAACTTATTTAACAAAAATATAGATAATATGAAATCAATAGGAGAACTCGCTAAGGAATACCTCAATAATGTTAGCAACCCAAAAAAAGCAGCTTCGCTTTTTGCAGAAGATGGCGTAATAGAAATACCATATTTGAAATCATTAGGCCTGCCTTTCAGAACGGAAGGTAAAAATGATGTTGAAATACAAATTGAAAAGATTTTATCAATAGCGCCTCAATTGGAATTTATAAATGTGAGGATTTTAATGGAAACACATGATCAGGTATTGTGTGAATATGAAGCAGATACAATATTAGCCAACGGTAGACATATGCAACAAAGTTATATGACTCGCTTTTTATTTGAGAATGGGAAAATAAAATTATATCGCGAAGCATTAGATTCAATCATTGCTGCTAAAAGTATTTTTCCAAACGGGTTAGCAGATGTTCCATCCATTTAATTTAAAACATGCAAATTATCATCACCATCCCCTCCTAAAATCTCGAGGGGATTTTTTATGTAGTTACCCACAGGTAACCACTTTATAATTAATTAGTTTCTTTTTAATACTATTAATAGTTTCTTTGTGAACCTTTTGTAAATTAATCAGAATAACATGAAATCAACAATGAAAGCCGTTCAGTACGATAAGTATGGATCTCCAGAAGTTTTAAAAGTAAAAGACATATCTATTCCCAAATTAATTCCAGGCAATTTATTAATTCGGGTTACTGCTAGTAGTGTTAATGGTGCCGACATTACCGTTAGAAGTGGCAAAATAAATTTTTTTTCCGGGAATAAGTTTCCAAAAGGGACTGGTTTTGATTTTACCGGTGAGGTAGTCAAAATTGGGGGCGGTGTTAATGACTATAAAGTTAGAGATAAAGTATGGGGATTCATAAACAACATAAAACAAACACCGGGCACAATGGCAGAATATATAATAGCTCCTATTAATAGCATTGCTATTCTTCCAACTTCTATTGATGAATTAACAGCAGCAGCAATTCCCGGTGCAGGTGGTGCAGCACTAAAATTTTTAAAAGATATAGCTCTTGTAAAGAGAGGTGATAAGGTTTTAATAAAAGGGGCTTCAGGTGGTGTTGGAACTTTTGCAATACAAATTGCTGTGGCTACTGGGGCAACAGTAACAGCTCTAACAAATTCAAATACTATTCAACAAGTAAAAAACCTTGGTGCAACAAACGTTTTTGACTATCGGACTGTAAATTTAAGTGTATTAGGAAAGTTCGACGTAATCATTGATCCAATTGGAAAAAATATGAGTTTACTGCGGAATTTATTAAGTCCGAATGGCAGAATGTTTGCGTTAAATCTTGGCGGTTTCTCTGATGTTCTATATCTGTTAGCCTCAAAAATATATGGCAAGCGAAGAGTTCGTTTTGTACAAGCACCGCCTACTCACGAAATTTTAAAAGATCTAACTGCATTTATTGACAAGCACAATATTGTTCCTTCTATTGAGAAAATTTATAGTATGGATGAAATTGTTTCTGCGCATCGTTCAATGGAAACTCCAGGGGGCTTTGGCAAACGTGTAATTCAGATTAATAAATAGACTATGAAACTTAAACTATTAACAACGGCAATTTTAGAAAAGTGATTTAACAAAAAAGAAAAAAAGATGGCTAAATTAAAAAACAAAGTAGCTGTTATTACTGGGGGTACCAGTGGAATGGCATTTGCAACAGCAAAATTATTTGTGAAGGAAGGTGCTTACGTTTTCATTACAGGAAGACGTCAGGAACAATTGGACATTGCTGTCAATGAAATTGGAAGCAATGTAATGGGGATTCAGGCAGATTCAGGTAATCTTTCTGATCTAGAAAATATTTTCAAAATTATAAAAGACAAAAAAGGGAATATTGATATACTATTTGTAAGTGCCGGTATTGGCGACGTCGCTGCTCCACTAGGAACCATTTCAGAAAAAGGATATGAAGAACAATTTAATGTGAATGTGAGGGGTACGTTATTTACTGTTCAAAATGCTTTGCCACTGTTTAGTGATGGAGGTTCTATCATTCTTAATGGCTCTATCGCAAATGCAAAAGGTTTTCCGGGATCAAGTGTTTACTCGGCCTCTAAAGCCGCCGTTCGTTCTTTTGCCAGAACATGGGCGAACGAATTGAAGGACAGAAAAATAAGAGTCAACACATTAAGCCCTGGTCCTATCGATACAAATGTGTTCACCAATGTCCCTGAAGAAATTAAAAATTCGATAAAAATGATGATACCCATGGGAAGGTTAGGGCAACCCGAAGAAATTGCATCTGCGACACTCTTTTTAGCAAGTAGTGATAGTAGCTTTATTACAGGAATTGATTTAGCAGTTGATGGTGGAACTGCTCAAATATAAATGAACTTATAAACTAAATATCAGCTTTGGGCTGACTTTAAAAAATAATTATGAAAAACCTTATTACGAAATATGGACCATATGTACTGGTTACCGGCGCATCATCTGGTATCGGAAAAGAATTTGCAAATCAACTGGCGGAGTTAGGATTCAATCTGATTACTGTTGCAAGAAGAAAAAGTATCTTGGACAGTTTGGCAAAAAATCTAAAATCTAAATACAATATAGAAATAAAAACTATTGGGCTCGATTTAACTGAAAGCGATGCCATTGAGCAATTGATTAAGGAAACTGAATACCTAGAAATTGGCCTAATAATAATTAATGCGGCTGCCCTTACTATGGGTTCTTTTTTAAAAAATAATATTCGTCAAGAAACTGATTTGCTTTATTTAAATACCCAAGTTCCTTTAAAGTTAATACATTATTTTGGCAATAAAATGAAGCAAAAGGGTCGAGGTGGCATCATTTTAGTTTCTTCTATGGCTGGCCATTCTGCTGCGCCTTATCAAGCTAACTATGCTGCGTCAAAAGCTTATATCTTCTCTCTCGGACAAGCATTAAATTATGAATTAAATAAATCAAATATTGATGTTACCGTTTTATCACCTGGTCTTACAAATACTGAAGGAATAGATAATGCGAAAGACAATGGAGTTGATTTTTCAAAACTACCATTCACAATCATGGAAACTAGTGAGGTGGTATTGGCTGCATTAAATGGATTAGGAAAAAAAATGATAGTTATTCCCGGAGCCAAAAATAATTTCTTTGATTTCATGACAAAGTATCTTACACCAAGAGCTTTCGGCATAAAAATGTCGGGGAAATTAATTGAAAAATCGATAGACAGAGCATTGATTTAAGCTAAAATTTTTTTTAAAAAAACTATGAAACCAAAATTTAAACAAGTACTAGCCATTTTTTTTGTTGGCTTTTACGCTATCATGACACTCATTGGCACTGGTGAGAAATTACTTCAGACCCAACATCTTATAGACAGCTTCAAACCCTTGCAAATTGTTGAATACAGTAGAATACTTGGAGTCATTGACTTAATCTTTTCAGCACTTTTTTTAATACCAAAAACAAGAAAAATGGGCTTTTTATTGTCATCCTGCTATTTGGCAGGTGCAATGGGAGCCCATATTTCCCACCATGTTTCCCCTATTCAGCCATTAGCTATGATGGTCATTTTGTGGATATCAGCGTTTCTTCTCAATAAGTCATTACTTTTTCAGGATAATAAATCCATAAACTAAAAGCAAAAAAAGATCTGAAATGATCAAACAAAACAAGTTCGAAATAAAAACCATTTACTCTCCTATAACAAAATAAATACATTCAAATTCAAAAAACTCATAGTGAAGTGCAATCATATGTTTATTAATAAGGAACCATTTTACTTATCCGATTTTTTGAGTGTAAACCAGCAAGAAAACATTTTATTTCTTATAGATTTATTGTTTAAATTATTTTAATTTATGCCCTTATAGTCACCAATTGTTAGGGGGTTATTCTTTAACTTCCTTTTATAGATAAGACATAACCCGAAAAGCTTTTTTTATTTTTAAATTTGTTAAATTGCGTTCAAAAAAATTATTACTTTTGAACGCATACACCACATTAGAATCCCATTTAAATCTAAGAGCTAACTTTACCAAAGAAGAGACACATGAGTTTTTAGAAGCTTTTGAAATGAAAAAGCTCAAAAAACGACAGTTTATCATCCAACCAAATTTTGTAGCCGACCATCGCAATTACGTTGTGGATGGCGCATTAAGAGCCTATATTGTTGCAGAAGACGGCAGCGACCATACCATACAGTTTGCAGTAAAGGATTGGTGGATCTCGGATTACAATTCTTATATATATCAGAAGCCAGCAACAATGTTTGTCATAGCTCTTGAAGATTCCACGGTTTTACAAATTACCTGTGAAAGGGAAAAAGCACTAAAAGCTTCAAATTATGCTTATGAAACTTTTTTCCGGCAAATGGCTGAGCGCTCAACAGCTTATATGCAACGCAGGATCATATCAAATCTAATGCTAGACGCTGAATCTCGTTATGAACTATTTCTCGAAACATATCCAGAAATCGCATCTAAAGTCCCACAATATGCTTTGGCTTCTTTCCTTGGAATGACCACAGAATTTCTTTCGAGGATTCGTAACAACCGTATAGCAAAGAAAAGTTAATCTGGATCAACTTTTCTTTGCCATCTAACCAATTTTGTTGCTATTATTCCCTCATTTTTGTTTTTTAAATTTAATGGAACAATTAAAGATAAAGATGATGGTGACAAATATGCACCCAAACCGCTATTGTTTTTATACCTTCTTAGTAACTGTCTACTTTCTAACTTCTTTCATAAAGGTTCTCATTTTAGAGATAATTTCACATCCATCTTCTTCTAAAGCAAAGTGTCCTGTGTTATAGATATTGTAATCTATATTTTTAACATCTTTTTTAAAAGCTTTTGCACCACTTTCAGGAAAGAATTCGTCATTTTTACCCCATACAATTAGTAATGGTGGTTGGTTATCTCTTAAATATTGTTGCCATATTGGATATAATTTCAAATTGTTTTGATAATCATAGAACAAATCAAGATTCACTGCGTGAGCATTCGGCCGTGATAATCTCAGATAATCTAAATGCCATGTATCAGGATTAATATGCTCAAGGTTTCTTGTTCCGTGGGTATATTGCCACTCCAAGCCTTTCAATGAGAAAGCCGGTAATAATGCTTCTTCAGTTTCAGCAGTTCTATTAGCCCAAAGTTCCCTAATCCCTTTCCAAGACTCTCCAAGCCCTTCTAAGTAGGCATTTCCATTTTGATTAATTATTGCCGCCACTCTCTCTGGATGGGCAGTTGCTATCCTAAATCCTATTGGTGCTCCATAATCTTGAATCATCAATGCGTAGTTCCTAATTTCCTTTAACTCTAAAAAAGAATTTATTGTTATTGCAATGTTGTCAAATGTATATTCATAATCGTTGTCTGAAGGGAAATCGCTATTCCCAAATCCTGGGTAATCGGGAGCTACTAAATAAAATTCATCAGATAATTGGTTTAAGACTTTTCGATATTGATGTGATGAAGAGGGAAATCCATGTAGTAATACAATTGTTGGGTTTTCTGGATTACCTGCTTCTCGATAGGCTATATTAACTTTATTTACTTCTAATTTTTTATACTTTATTTGTTCCATTTTACTTTAATTTTGAGTTATTGAACTTTATTTGTTTTTAACCCGTTTCGTTTTTTTTTGATATCTAACTATCACTATCAATAAAACAGGTAAATTGTATTTACTTGGTGGGCAATTCTGTACATAATTATCGAAACATTATTTTCCTCAAACTTAATTGTGCTTTGCCCGTTAAAGCGCATGGGCTGTCATCCCTCCATCTACAATAATATTTTGTCCAGTAATGTAAGATGCAGCAGGCATCGCTAAAAAAGCAATGACACTTGCCATCTCAGATGGTTGTGCAACTCTTTTTAATGTGGCATCCATTGTCACTTCATTAAAAAATGCTCCTTCAATGAATTTTTCCGGTATTGTTTTTAATAATTTGCCTGTGACATAATCAAATACTTTGAATTGGCTTCCGGGATTTCCGCTTTCTGTTTTGAAATTAAAGTTGGCCACCCAAAGACGGTTTTTTTTTGTATCAAGATGGAAGCCTACAGCTATTACCATACCGTTTTCGCCCGATTCACTGAAATAAGAGACTTTATTGTTTTTATCAATGCGTTGAATTGAACCATCACCAAAACCTCCTACGAGTATATCATTATTTGGCAAGGCAATAATGCCTTCAGGAAATGTAGAGTTACCTTGTAATGCAATAAATTTTACATTTTTGTTTTGATTGTTTGATTGGCTGTAAGTTCCGTTGACAGCCAAAAGGGATAACAACAAACCTACTATTGTTAATTTTAAATTTTTCATTTTACTTTTGTATTAAATTGCTATGCCAATATTGACACTACAAAAGTGCGATGAACACAGTCCATTCTCCTATGAAGTAGTTTAAGAAAAATGCTTGATCTAGTTCAACTGTTTTCTTAATAGACTGTTCTTATAATCATGTTTACCATACACTTTCAGGGATAGTTCATTTTTAACTTGAATTTTCCAACTGGTATTATTTAGTACCTAAGGGTATTGTCAGCAATAAAAACACAAATGCGAGTAATACAATTTCACCATACAATGCAACATGAAAAGCTTTGATAAAATTGATGTCAATGGCAACATAATGAAAGAAAACACCTCCAACAATACAAATTCCCAAAGAGGAAGCGACTTGTTGCGAAGTGTTATAAACACCCGAAGCTGCTCCTACAAAGTGATTAGGTATATCTTTCAAAGAAAGATTAATAAGAGAAGGTAATACCAACCCACCAGCAAACCCAGTTACAAAGAGTACTACGTATATTCTAATTTGATTTATTGTTTCATCAAATAAATGCAATTGGACAAAAAAACAAACAATCATCAGTATGATGCCTATCTGTACGGGAATCTTTCCAAAACGGTGTACCAGTCGAATCGAAAGCAATGATGAAATCATAAATGAAATTCCAAATGCAACAAAATAAACCCCTGTTTGATATGGATTCACATGTAATCCTTCTTGAATGTAGATAGTAGAGATTAACAAATATGACGTGTGCATCATAAAGTAAAATACTGCGGCCATTAAGCCCGTATTAAAGCTTTTTATTCTAAATAATTGCAGATTAATTAATGGCTCTTCTTTGAGACGCATTTTTCTTTTTTGTAAGCTAATGAATAAATAAAAAACAATAAAAGAAAGCAAAATTAAAGCAAAACTCCACCAAGGCCAACCCAATTCACGTCCTTCAGTGAGAGGAAATATGAAAGCCGATAACGCCAAAACAACTAATATCACACCAAAAAAATCAAAACGTTGCTGGCTTGCTATTTTTATTTCTACAAGATATTTTCGAGATGCCAATAGGGCCAGTAAACCTATTGGGAAATTAATAAAAAAAATAAATCGCCAACCATCAACAATTGTTTCAATTGAAGAAAAATAGCCTCCAAAAAATTGCCCTAGAGTAGAAGCTGCACCCAATGTAATGCCAAGATAGCCAACAGCTTTGGTTCGTTCTTTTGCATCTGGAAAGAGAATTTGAAGGTTAGATAAGGCCTGTGGCGTCATAAAAGCACCACTGACACCTTGAAAAAATCGAGCTATTATCAATACCTCCGGACTTAATGCCATACCACATATACCAGACGATAGAATGAAAGCTAACATACCCCACATAAATACCTTTTTCCTTCCATAAAAATCTCCCGTTCTTCCGCCAGTTATCATAAAAGAAGCATAGCCTAAAAGATATGAGGCAATTACCAGCTCCACCTCTGCATCAGAAGTATTTAGACTCATTTTAATAGAAGGGATTGATATATTAACAATGAATACATCTATAACCGTCAGTGTTGGTGCTGACAAGAGAATTAGAAATTGAAGCCATTTGTTACTATTGGATATTTGTGAAGTCGTACCCATCAAGAAGGTTGAGATAAATTATTTTTAGTTTATGGGCATAATTGATAGCCATTAACGCTGAATTCTGCATTATCACTTGTAAAATGCAAGTAATAATACAAATATAATTTATTACTTTTGTTTTGCAAGTGATTTAAAAATTAAATTATTATGAAAAAAATTAAAAAAAGATCCAATTGTCCCATAAGCTGCTCCCTTGATATTTGGGGGGATAAGTGGTCTCTATTAATAATTAGGGATTTAATGTTTTTTAAAAAAAGTACTTATGGTGATTTATTAAAGTCTAAGGAGGGTATAGCAACTAATATTCTAGCATCAAGATTACATCTTCTGGAGGAAAACAATATTATTAAAAAAATAGCTCATCCTGATAGCAAAGCGAAATTTTTATACAAACTCACTAAAAAAGGTTTTGATCTCTTACCCATATTTAAAGAGATTGAATTATGGGCTGAAAACTATTTTGAAGTTTCACCCGAAATAAAAAAAATAATGCATGAGATTAAAAAAGAATAAGGAGCCTTAATAGAATCAAAGACAAAAAAAGAAATTGAATGGTAATAAACAAATTCAATTAACAATAGTAAATACAATTATTAAACCTGACCTAGAACATTTTCTTTATATGAAAGTTTATTTTTCAGTTTAATGAAAACCCAAGATTCATAAACTTTTCTCAAACATTCGATACTGACATTGAAGGTTCTGTTGATTAGAACATCAAAGGCTTCTTTATTGTTGTTAAGCGAAGATAACTAACCAATTTTATAAGAAATACAAAACTAATAATAGAGGTTAAAGTAGCTAACTAGATAGCTATTTACCGGTAATCCCTCAGTACTTAAAGCTTCTTTAGAATCATTTTAATATATATGACTAATGAAATAAAAAATATTATATCAAGCTATAAAGATGAAATTGAAGAATTGGGGCAAGGAATCAAATATACTTATGCTAAAATTGAGAATGGTATTCAAATCTCAAGAAAATACCTCCAAGAACTTCGAGTTGTTTTAAGAAATGGAAAGTTTAAAAATAAAAAAGATGAAATTCAGTTTTTCAAAAAGCAAAAACCCTTTATATATGGACGTTTAAAATTTTATTCTAAACTATATGTGTACATAACACATAAGCCATTAGGAAGCAAAAAATCGCAAAGAATATTTATAGATTCAGAAATTCAAAAATTGCAATCCTATTATCAAAGGAATATAGATTTTGTACAGTACTATCGTGAGGACTCAATGATTCTTGACGAGTTTTATTTTTTGAGAGGAAATGACAATCCGGCATTATTTTCTGATACTTCACACTTTTATACAGATTCAGAATTTTCCACTAGTCATGATAATGCGGTAGCTAAAATCATAGCATACGATTTACTCTTAGCTTATTATGTCGAAGAATTAAAATTTCTTAGTAATAATATAGACCCAAAGGATGGATTAGGGAAATATTTAAATAGCAAAACTCTTAACTGGACTGCTAATAAAATTGATTTAATAGAACTTATATATGCATTATATTTGAACAATTCCATTAACGGTGGGAAGACTGAAATAAAAGAAATTGCACTTATCTGTGAAAAGATATTTAAAATTGATTTGGGCAACTATTATCACTCTTTCATTGAACTGAAAGCAAGAAAGAAAAACCAGACCAAATTTCTAGACCAACTCAAAGAATCCCTTTTGAAAAGAATGGAAGAATCAGATCAATAGACCCCACCCTCTACCCATGTTGGGGGAAATGTTATTTTTAAACTAAAATATATTTTGCTTTTAATTGATATGCGTAAAACTTGAGAATAAATATCAAACTATTGCAATTCAACCTATTATAAATGTCTAAAAAAATCACCCACCTTGGGTATATCTATTGAATAAAACCCAATAAACCACTTCAAATTTGTAGAACGAAAGTCAAATCGAAGATTCACGAACACTTTTCTATTAAAATATTAAAGTTCGTGAGCTAAATCAGGTCAGGGGCTATCAAATTAGTTGACAGCGAGGCGATAGTCCCTTTCCATTAAAACCGTTCTATTATGCCAACAGCCATTATTACAACAGACGATCTTCGGGAGTTCAAAATGGAATTGCTCGATGACATTAAAAACCTTCTTGCCAAACAAGCTTCCGGAAACATCAAGAAATATCTTAAATCTTCGGAAGTAATGGACTTGCTCCAAGTAAGCCCGGGAACATTACAAAATCTCCGTATCAATGGAACACTACCCTACACGAAAGTAGGCGGAATCATTTATTACGATGCAGCTGAAATCCAGAATGTAATGGATGCAAACCGTGTCCAGCACGGACTAAATTTATAGGCTATGAACTATATAAAGCTACTTAATGCGGCTTTTGAAAAGTTCTTT
>TARA_R110002049_G_scaffold11147_3_pt1 | contig 20479 bp, 18 predicted proteins | sample TARA_R110002049 | Tara Oceans TARA_R110002049 (sample SAMEA4396941) | marine metagenome | biome: Polar Biome; feature: [SRF] surface water layer (ENVO:00010504); material: water (ENVO:00002006), including particulate matter (ENVO:01000060) such as... | depth 5 m
AGTATCTTCGGTTTCATAATATCTATATTCAAAAGCACCCTCTATTGGATAAAAATAAATGTATGTTTCCTCTTCATTACCATTTGCATTTCCTGCAAAAGCAACTAAAGTATCTAATGTTTTATCTGAGTTTGTAGCTACATATTCTTCTAAATTTCTAGGTATAAATTGTTCTTCAATAATAAGATTTACCCAATTATCTTCACTAACACCCATCATTGTAAAATTATAAATCTCGTCTTCTTCTAATTCTGCTGGTGCAGCAGTGTTTATTTTTGGATTTTCTAAGACATTAGATTCATCGTAGTACTGAAAAAATTTATCTGTAGTGTACGTACCAGAAATAAAATTATTTTCTTCATCTGAAATTACTTCAAAGTAAATTACATTTTCATCAATAGTACCATCATTCCATGTAAAGTTTGGTTCTGTTGTGGTTTTGTATTTTACTGTAACATCATCTGAATATTCTGTAGATTTAGAGATATTATTTAATTTAATTGGTTCAGAAATTCTTAAAACACCTTCTTTAACATAGGTAACTAAACACCAAGATTCTGTGTCTGATGAACGTGAAAAACGTGCTAGTTTTCCGCCAAAAACAGCTTCGCTACTTAAACTTTCTCTTCTATAATTTACAAATAGCGTTTCATCTAAGGTATTGTCTGTTAACTCGTAATACCTAACATCTGTAGCACCTTCTTCTGGATAATAAAAGATATAAGTTAAACTTGTATTTGCTTCAGCATTTGCTGCACAAGCAACTACTGCTTGTTCTTCTACATTAGCACTAACATCTATATATTCTTGTAAATTTCTTGGTACTGTTATATCTGTATCTTCTGAGCAAGAAAAAATTGCCAAACACATAAAGAAAAATACTATTTTTTTAAAGCCCATATAATTTTCTAATTAATTCTTCTGCAGGTTTATTTTGAGGTGTAAATCTATTGTTTTTTTCGCCACCAACAGTATTATGTCTATGAAACCATTTCCAAATAAAACCACCTGCAAACCAATCTTCTTTCCAGAACTGATTATGAATTGCTTGCAATGCATTTGCTTGTGCTTCTAAATTTACACCTCCTTCTATTCTATTAGAATCCCAAGGTTCTTTTCCGTTAAAATCTACACTTCTGTAACCAAATTCTGTAAACATTACAGGTTTGTTAAACTTCTTCTGAATGCTTAAAATTTCTTCTTTATGTGGTTTCCACCCCAATTCATATTCTGCTATAGTGGGAGATTTTTTATCACTTAATGGAAAATAAGCATCGATACCTATAAAATCTAAATCGCCCCAAAAAGAAACACGTTTATACTCGTCCCAATTTGCGGCGTATGTTAGTTTTCCTTTGTATACTGCTCTAATTTCTTTAATAAGTTGTTGCCAAAAGGTAGGTCTGTTCATTACAAACTGTTCTAACTCTGTACCAATACATAGAAGATCTGCGTTTAATTCTTGTGCAGCTTTGGCATAAGTTAATATGTAGACTTTATATGAATCTTCTAAAATTTTCCAACTTTCTTCTGAAGTTGGTTTTAAATTTCCTGTAAAACCACCTCTTCTAAGCCACAAGTGTGGCTTAACCATAATTTTTACACCTACCTTTTTAAACTCTTTGGCATATTGCAGCAAACCATTTTCTGTTTCGCCAAACCATTCTCTATTGTTATTAAATTCAATTTTAGGTATTTCGATATTTCTAATAAAACTGTAAGGCATCAAAGCAACATAGTTGCTTTGTGCCTTTAATACTGGGTTTATATGTTGGTTGCTTATAGAATCTCTAGAAGCTACAAAGCTTACACCATTTATTTTTTTGGTCTGACTGCTACACGAAAAATGCGTAGTAATAAGCAGTAAGAATAACAGTTTTGTTGTTTTCATATATCTGCATAAAAATACTTCTTTTTGTTAAAACAATGCTCTTAATCCAATGTTAAAACTTTGTCCTAAACCTGTATCGTTTCCTCTTACAAATTTACTGTACAATACTTCTAAGTTTAATAAATCTGTTAATTGGTATTTTCCTCCAAAACCTAAAGCGGTATAATCTTGTGTAAAATCTCCAAAACGTTGTGCATGTTGTACAAAACCTAAAACCGTAGATTTATCGCTTGGAAAATAACTCATAAAAACTCCAGGAGCAAGTAAGAATGTTTTGTTTGCAAAACTATCTTCTTCACCAAAATTATATTCTGTATTTAACTCTGTAAACAACTGCCAGTCTCCACTAGGAAAAGTATGATCGAAGAAAAATCTGTTCTGAAAAGTATATGCAGTTTGGTCTAAAAACACTCCATTTTCAGATTCATTTTTAATTATTGGAATATGAAATGCAGATTGAATAGAGAAATTACCTACACTTTCTATTGGTTGAAATTTAATAGCGGGTGCAAATGAAGACAAGCCTTTTCTTGCAGTAACATCATTACCTAAATCGAAAACAGCAGTTGCACTTCTACCACCAATTGTATTAGATCTGTACTCTAATAACAAACCTACATTTATTCTATTATTATCTGAAACACCAGTAAAAACTTCTAATGTAGATGTAAAATAATTTTCTCTTGCTTTGTCTGCCTTTACACCATTAAAAGTTCCTTTTGTTTCTGTATATAAGTTGTTAAAAAACTTAATATCCCATTGGCCTTTGTTTAATAATTTAGAAGGTGTGTACGTTTGTACATTACTTTTTGTAGAACTATCGTCTTCTTGAGCAGTTGCATTAAAACTAGCAACTAGTACCGTTGCTAAAATAATTTTTGATATAATTTTTTTCATTCTTGGTTGATTCTAATGTTTATAAAAATTTTTAATTAAGTCTAAACAAGAGATAGATACTTACAAACTTTTAAAACAAAGTTTATTTATAATGATTCTAAATTCTAATAAATTACAAATTAATAATTAAGTTCTTAACTTTAGCTTCGACATAAAAGCAACAATCAACTAAACTATGGAACATATTGTAATTATTGGTAACGGAATTTCTGGCGTTACTGCTGCAAGACACATTAGAAAAAATTCTGATAAAAAGATAACTATTGTCTCTGCTGAAACAAAATACTTCTTTTCTAGAACAGCACTTATGTATGTTTACATGGGCCATATGAAATTTGAACATACGCAACCTTACGAAAATTGGTTCTGGAAAAAGAACAGCATCGATTTAAAACAGGGTTTAGTAAACAGTATTAATACTGATACAAAAGAATTAAACTTTACGAACGGAGAAATACTTTCTTTTGATAAACTAATAATTGCAACAGGTTCTAAACCCAATAAATTTGGTTGGCCAGGGCAAGATTTAGATGGTGTTATGGGTATGTACCATAAACAAGATTTAGAAAAATTAGAAAAATTTGCACCAGATAATAAAGCTTGTAACAGAGCTGTAATTGTTGGTGGTGGTTTAATTGGTATAGAATTAGCAGAAATGTTAAGAAGCAGAAAAATACCCGTTACTTTTTTAGTACGTGAAGATAGTTTCTGGAACGGTGTTTTACCCGCACAAGAATCTGCAATGATTAACAATCATATTAAAGAACACCATATAGACTTAAGATTAAGCACCAACTTAAAAGAAATTAAATCTGATGAAAACGGACGCGTAAAATCTATTATTATTGAAGAAACTGGTGAAGAAATTGCCTGTAATATTGTTGGTTTAACAGCTGGTGTTACTCCTAATATAGATTTTATAAAAGATTCTGGAATAGAATTAGGTCGTGGTGTAAAAGTAAATCGTTTTTTAGAAACAAACATTCCAGACATTTATGCAATTGGAGATTGTGCAGAACAACATGAAGCAATTGGACAACGCAGAAATATAGAAGCTGTTTGGTATACTGGTAGAATGATGGGCGAAACTTTAGCACAAACTATATGTGGTAATAAAACGGCATATAAACCAGGGCATTGGTTTAATTCTGCAAAATTTTTAGATATAGAATACCAAACATATGGTTGGGTTTTTAGCGAAAGAGGAAAACAAGAAAATGAAGCTTACTTTCAATGGAAACACCCAAAAGAACATAAATGCATTACTATTTCTTTTGATAAAAATAACCATACATTTTTAGGAATAAATACTTTCGGAATTAGAATGCGTCATGAAATTTTTGACAAATGGTTAACAGAAAATAAAACAATAGAACATGTTTTAGAATATTTAGCAGATGCCAATTTTGATCCTGAATTTTATAAACTTCATGAAGAAGAAATTGTAGCAAAATTTAATAAAGAAAACAACACAAACATTCAACCAAAAAAGAAAAGTTGGAAAAGAATTTTTAGCAAGTCTTCTTAAAAGACATTGTGTATTCAATAAAAAAATTAAAATTTAACTTTTACAAAAAAACTATATTTTGAAATTAATAAAACAATCCGGTTTAGTCATTTTCTTATTAGGACTAGCGCTATTTATAGGAACTATTTTTACAGGTACATTTAGCTTAACACAACCAGAATTAGATACCTTTCTTAAAGAACAAAACTATAAAAGTACTGTTATAAAAGACGAATTAACTAAAGCTGTAGTAACTTCAGAAAACGTAAACATCTTTGAGTTTTCTAGTCGTGTTACAGGAGCATACGAAGCTTCAAACAACTATTACGACAATCTTATTAAAAAATATGATGAAGAAAAAAACTGGGATAAAAAAGGAGAACAATTTCAATATAAAATTGGTGGTAAACCTCATAGTTTAAGTTTTACACTTGCTAAAAAAGCAGGAAAAGGTTTTGCTGCAGACAATACTGGTTGGGCTTGGTTTTTAACTTTTGGTTTAGGTATTATTGGTGCGTTATTATTTATTGTACCAGATGTTGTTTTATTAGGAAAACCAGGTATTAAAAATGATGGAATTTTTCTAAGTGCAGTTACAAATCGTGGTTGGATTGGTTGGTTTACTTTTGTGTTTTTAGTTACTTTTTACATCTTACTTTATTTCTACCCAGACTTAATAGTAAACTGGGTATATTTAGTAGACCCTATAAGTAAATCTATTAGTGGTAACCCTGCAAGTCAGTGGTTTTTGTATGGTTTTTTATATTGTACAGTTATGACAGTTATGGCTGTTAGAATGTATATTAAATACCGTCATAATAAATATCAAATTTTAAGAACTACATCGGTTTTATTCTTTCAAATAGTATTTGCTTTTCTAATTCCAGAAATTTTAGTTCGTTTTGAAAAGCCTTGGTACGATTTTAAAAATGCGTTTCCTTTAGATTATGATTTCTTCTTTAGTTGGAATTTAGATGAGCTACTTTCTAGCGGAGGTTTTGGATTGTTTATTTTAGTTTGGGGAGTTGTTTTAACCATTGTTGTAGTGCCAGTAATGGTATACTTCTTTGGTAAAAGATGGTATTGTTCTTGGGTTTGTGGTTGTGGTGGTTTAGCTGAAACATTAGGAGACCCTTACCGACAAAACTCTAGTAAAACATTACTTTCATGGAGAGCAGAGCGTATAATTATACACACTGTATTAATATTTGTTTTGGTAATGACTGCTTTTGCTTTATATACATTCTTTACACAAGAAACTCAAGTTTTAGGTATTCAAACACAAACAATACAAGACATTTATGGTTTCTTAATTGGTGCTGTTTTTGCAGGTGTAATTGGTACAGGTTTCTATCCAATTTTTGGAAACAGAGTTTGGTGTCGTTTTGGTTGTCCTTTAGCAGCTTATTTAGGTTTTATACAACGTTTTAAATCTAGATTTAGAATTACAACAAATGGTGGGCAATGTATTTCTTGTGGAAACTGTTCTACGTATTGTGAACAAGGTATAGACGTAAGAGCTTATGCACAAAAAGGAGAAAACATTGTACGTTCTAGTTGCGTTGGTTGTGGTGTTTGTTCTGCAGTTTGTCCTAGAGGTGTTTTAAAACTAGAAAACGGACCAGAAGAAGGTAGAATAAACCCAACAGATGTTTTATTAGGAAATGATGTTGATTTAATGGATTTGGTAAACAAGAAGTAATTAATAAAAATGACTTATCAGTTTTAATAATAAAAAAAGGACGCTTCATAGCGTCTTTTTTTATGTCTTATTATTTACTTTAACTATTTATAAAACACTTCTAACTAAGATTAAATCAATTAATATTTAAAGTATAGAAACATTAGCATTCACAAGCCAACATTCACTTAAAATTTAACAAAAATAAGCCACAGATACTATCTGTGGCTTATAAATTCAAATCAAAAAACTAAAAAAGTTTTTATAGGTTTGGTAACAATACTCTATCAATAACGTGTACGATACCATTTGTAGTTTGTACATCAGGAATTCCCATATTTGCAACTTCTCCTCCATTTCCAGCACCTGTAACTGTAAGTGTACCGTTTGTAAAAGCGCCTAATGTTAAATCATCTCCACCTAAAGGAGTTACGGTACCTGCACTTAATTCTGAAGTAAATTTACCATCGTTAGCAATAACATGATTTAAAAGTACTTGTTGTACTGTTTCTTTTGGTAACTGACGGATATCTGCTGGTGAAGTAAATGTCAATCCTAAGGCAGCTCCTAAATCTATAAAAGCCTGATCTGTTGGTGCAAAAACTGTAAAAGAAGGGCTACCTTCTGATGCCGTTAAAGCATCTGCTAATTCTGCATATAACACCGCTTCTACTAAATAGGTTAATTCTGGCGAAGTAAATACATTTGCACTCTGTAAAGCAATTGCAGTCTGTACAATATCTGCACCGCTAGCAATCATTACTTTATCGATTACATGCACAGTACCATTGCTTGCTGTAATATCTGTTGCTAAAATTTTAGATCCGTTTATATAAGTATCATCACCTCTTTCAATAAATCTTCTATCTAAAGAAAGTGCAGAAGTAGAACTTCCACCACCACTAATCGTGTTTCCAGCTAAATTTCCGTTAGAAACATGGTATAATAAAGTGTTTGTTAAAAATGATTTTTGAAGAACACCAAGCGTATTTTCATTTAAACCTAATCTAGCAAATGCGTCATTAGTTGGTGCAAAAACGGTGTATGCTCCGCTAGCATCATTTGGGTTAGAATTACTTAAAACACCAGCAACACCACCTGCAACTGCTGCCGCTTCTAAAGTACTAAAGTTCGCATTTGATACTGCAATATTTGCTATTGATGGTAACTCATCTTCGAAACTAGATTCGGTTTGACAAGAAGACATTAAGCTAACTGATAAAATTGTAATGAATATATATTTTAGTTTGTATAAATTTTTCATGATTGTAAGTTTTTATTAAGTTTTTAATTAAAATGAGTAAACAAGACCACCGTAAGACCCTGTAGATTTACCTAAGTTTCTACCAGAAATATAAGTATTTGTTCCAGCAGTAACTCCAATAGATTCTGTTAAAGGATAAAATGCATTGATACCAATTCTTGTATAATTTACACGAGTTGCAGGAAAAAACCCTGTAAAACCTTCCCCTAAAATATCTACACCACTATCATCTGATAATTGGTTTGCAATAAATGCATCTACATAAAATTTAGAAGCTGCATAACCCAATTTTAATTCGCTTAATAAAGCATTTGGCACATCGTTACCTCTTATACTGTACCCTAATTGACCCGTTGTAAAAAAACCTGAATTCGTTTTAAAAGTAGCAATACCAAAAGCATTGTAAGTTGTTGCTTCATTACCTATTGCAATAATAGATTGTAAACCTTCATTTGCACTGTAATTTCCTATTGGTGTTTCTATACCTGCAGCAGCAATAAAATCTAAACTACTTTTTTCAAAATTTAAAGTGTGTAGCCTATATTTAGCGTATACTTTTAAATCTTGTACTCCTTTTCTTTCGTTTTCAAAACCATTGTTCTCTAAAACTGCATCAGATGCGTTTCCTTCTGCTTTAATGTAAGGGACATTTAATACAATATTAAAATTGTCTGAAATCCCAATTTCTCCGAATAAAGAAACACTACTAATACTTACATCGTTAAAAACAGGTACGCCATCAATTTCATTGGGTACTAAAAATACTTTGCTGTAATTTTCTTTGGAATAAGATACTACTACAGAACCTTCACCAGATTTTTTCATAAAACCATTTACAGGACTTTGAGCTATTGTAAAGCTAGATACTAAAAGGCATAAACCTAAAAGTGTTTTCATTTTTTTTGTCATAATGTTTGTTTTTTAATTGTTAGTGACACCATACCTACGATAAAAAAAGAGGTGCGGTTTTATTTATTTTAAAAAAAACCAAAAAATAAATTTTACGTATATAAAGTAACGCTTGAAAGTTTGCACTTTTTATAACGACAACTTATACACATTACCAATATTATGCTATTTAAATACCTAACAATTTTATTTTTTCTGACTGGTTTTAACCAAAAAGAGTTTATTAAAAATTATGATGATCATGGAAATTTAATTTCAGAAGGATGGTTATCAAACAATAAAAAAACAGATTATTGGACTTTTTACTATTCGAATGGAGCAATAGAAAAAAAAGGTCATTTTAATAGTGATAAAAAAACGGGTTATTGGTACTTTTACGCAAAAAACAATAACTTACTTAAAGAAGGAAGTTACAAAAACAATAAAGCAAGTAATTGGTGGGTTTTTTACTCTAAAGATAAAAAGACTAAAATTCAATACAAGAATGGGAAAAAAGATGGCTATTCGCTAATTTATTACAAAAACCGTCTAAAAAAATCTGAACGCTACAAGTCTAATAAAAAAATTGGAGAATGGACTTCTTATTTTAGTTTTAAGAAAGATAACCCAAATGCAAAATTTTAATGAATTTAAAAATTAAAGTAATAATTCCTGCTTATAACGAGCAAGATTCTATAGGAAACGTTATAAGAGACATTCCTGATATAGTAAATGAAATAATTGTTGTTAGCAATAACTCTACAGATAATACCGTAGAAAATGCCAAAAACGCAGGTGCAACAGTACTTTCTGAAAACAGAAAAGGCTATGGTTATGCTTGTCTAAAAGGAATGGATTATATAGCTAGCAAAAAAAACAAACCAGAAATTGTAGTTTTTTTAGATGGCGATTACTCAGATTATCCGCAACAATTAACAGAATTAGTTGCACCTATACTTAAAGACAACTTAGATTTTGTAGTTGGTGCACGTGTTAAAGAACTTAGAGAAGCTGGTTCTATGACACCGCAACAAGTTTTTGGTAATTGGTTAGCAACCTTTTTAATGAAACTTTTTTTTGGAGCAAAATTTACAGACTTAGGCCCATTTAGAGCTATTAAATATGAAAAACTACTTGCTTTAAACATGGAAGACAAAACTTATGGTTGGACAGTAGAAATGCAATTAAAAGCTTTAAAGCAAAAACTTACCTACACAGAAATACCAATGAAATATAGAAACAGAATAGGTGTCTCTAAAGTTTCAGGAACCGTAAAAGGTAGTATCTTTGCTGGCGTAAAAATTTTAGGTTGGATCTTCAAATACAGTTTTAAATAATGGTCTTAGAATACATCATCATCTTTATATATTCTATATCTCTTTTGCTAATTTTCTTATATGCATTAGCCCAATTGAACTTGCTTTTTAATTACTTAAAAGCAAGAAAAAAAGTAGACAATTCAGTAAAATTCGATTTTACTAATTCAGCAGAAATTCCTTTTGTAACCATACAACTACCCGTTTATAATGAATTGTATGTTATGGAACGTTTACTTAAAAATATTGCAGAACTAGAGTATCCTTTAGATAAATTAGAAATTCAGGTTTTAGATGACTCTACAGATGAATCTGTAGAAACCACAGCAAAACACATTAAAGAAATTCAAGAAAAAGGAATAGACATACAACATATTAGAAGAACCAACAGAGAAGGCTTTAAAGCTGGTGCGTTAAAGGAAGGTTTAAAAATTGCTAAAGGTGAGTTTATTGTAATTTTTGATGCAGATTTTTTACCACAAAAAGATTGGTTGTATCAAACAGTTCCTTATTTTAAGAATGAAAAAATAGGAGTTGTACAAACTCGTTGGGGACATATCAACAGAAATTATTCTACACTTACTAAAATACAAGCATTTGCTTTAGACGCACATTTTACTCTAGAACAAGTTGGTAGAAATAGCCAAGGCCATTTTATAAATTTTAATGGTACAGCTGGTGTTTGGCGTAAAGAATGTATTTACGATGCTGGTAATTGGGAAGGAGATACACTTACAGAAGATTTAGATTTAAGTTATAGAGCACAATTAAAAAACTGGGAATTTAAATATTTAGAGCATGTAGAAACGCCTGCAGAATTACCTGTTATTATTAGTGCTGCAAGATCGCAACAATTTAGATGGAATAAAGGTGGTGCAGAGAATTTTCAAAAAATGATGAAACGTGTTATTACAAGTAAAAATGTTTCATTTAAAACTAAAATACATAGTTTACTTCACCTTTTAAACAGCTCTATGTTTACTTGCATCTTTTTAGTTGCAGTATTAAGTATACCAATGCTATATATTAAAAATGAATACGAGCACTTAAAAATATACTTTTATGTAATGAGTTTCTTTGTTGTTAGCTCACTTATCTTTTTTATCTGTTACTGGCATATGTACAAAAACATTTATGGAGGTGGCATTAAAAATTTCTTTAAATATATAGGTGCATTTTTTACTTTTTTCTCTATTGCAATGGGCTTTTCTTTGCACAATACTATTGCAGTTCTAGAAGGGCATTTTGGTAAAAAAAGTGAATTTGTAAGAACACCAAAATTTAATATTAAAACCATAAAAGACGGTTGGAAAAACAATAAGTACATAAAGAAAAAACCATCTGTTCATGTAATATTAGAAGGTCTTTTAGCAATCTATTTTGTTTTTGGAATGTACAGTGCATTTATTGTTGGAAACCAAGGTGGAGATTTTGGTCTTTTTCCGTTTCACTTTATGCTTTTTATAGGTTTTAGCTACGTGTTTTTTAAATCTGTATTTTCTAGAGCTTAATGTTATTTTTAGAAAAATATAGAAATCTTTTTGCAATTATAGCAAGTGTATTTTTATACTTTTTCTTTGCTTATTTTTTAGAAAGAACTCAATTTTACACTGTTTCATTTTTATGGATTTCTTTATTTGGATGTTTTTATATCTTAATAAAAAACAAAAACATTTCATTTTCTACTTTAGTAGGAATTGCAATTATATTTAGATTAATCTTCTTATTCTCTACCCCAAATTTATCGCAAGATTTTTATAGGTTTATTTGGGATGGACGCATGCTTTTAAATGGCTTTAATCCGTATTTATCTTTACCAGAAACCTTTATTCAACAAAACTTACAACCTATTGCAGACGCTGCTAGCTTGTATAATGGTATGGGAGAATTAAATGGAAGTCATTACACAAACTACCCACCATTAAATCAATTATGTTTTTTTATTGCAGCTTTATTTGCTAGTAAAAACATTTTCGGATCTGTAATAGTACTTAGAACCTTAATAATTTTAGCAGATTTAGGAATTTTATATTTTGGAAAAAAATTATTAGAACGTTTAAATTTACCTACAAGAAATATCTTTTGGTATGTATTAAATCCGTTTATAATAATAGAAATGACAGGTAATCTTCATTTTGAACCTGTAATGTTATTTTTCTTAGTTTGGGCTCTTTACAAATTACAGCAACAAAAGTGGATTTGGGCTGCTATTTTAATTGCATGTTCTGTTGCTGTTAAATTGATTCCTTTATTGTTTTTACCTTTATTTTTTCAATGGTTTACAAAAATACCTGAAAGCAATAAAAAGAATGACAAAATGAAATGGTTTGGGTTTAAAATTCAACCTAAAAAAATAATAAAGTTCATAACTTTTAACCTTATAATTATAGGGACTTCAATTGTATTATTTCTTCCTTTTTATTCTTCAGAATTAGTAGCCAACTATAGTAATTCTGTAGGTTTATGGTTTCGTAATTTTGAATTTAATGCAAGTTTTTATTACATTTTTAGAGAAATAGGATATTTATTTAGAGGTTATAATGAAATTGCAATTATTGGTAAAATATCGCCTATTTTAACAATTCTCTTTTTAATTTATCTTACTTTTTTTAGAAAAAATAAAAGTATTACTCAATTAACAACAGCCATGTTATTTGGCTTATCCTTTTACTATTTTACAGCAACAACAGTGCATCCTTGGTATGTTGCAACCCCATTAATTCTATGTGTTTTTACAAAATATAAGTTTCCTGTTGTTTGGTCTTTAGTAATTATTTTAACCTACCAAGCCTATGCAAACAATCCTTGGAAAGAGAATTTATGGTTTGTTTTTATTGAATATTTTATCTTATTTTCATTCTTAATCTATGAGTTACTTCTTTTTAAGAAAATAAAGAAATTGTAAAATAACAATGTTCTTCTTCTTATCTGATGAGTTTTTTGTATTTTAGACACTTATTTTTATCATATATGAAAAGACTTACCATAAAAGACATAGCTAAAGAATTTAGTGTTTCTATTTCAACGGTTTCTAAAGCGCTGAATGATAGTTATGAAATTAGTGTAAGCACGAAAGAAAAGATTCAAAAATATGCTAAAGAAAACAATTACAAACCTAATTTTAATGCTTTAAGCTTAAAAAACAGATCTACAAAAACTATCGGAATTATCATTCCGAACATGTTAAACTATTTTTTCGCCCAAGTTTTTAACGGTATTGAAAAAGTAGCAAACGAAAAAGGATATAAAATAATTTCTTGTATTTCTAATGAATCTTACACCAAAGAGGTTGAAACTATGGAAATGCTTTCTAATGGAAGTATTGATGGTTTTATACTTTCTTTAGCAGAAGAAACGGTATTAAAAGGAGATTTTAAACACTGTGAAGAAATTTTAGAAAACGATACACCAATTGTAATGTTTGATAGAGTTGCAGAATCTATAAATTGTGATAAAGTTATAACAGACGATTTTAAAGGAGCTTCAAAAACCGTAAAATACTTAGCTAAGGCTGGTAGTAAAAACATTGCTTTTATATCTACTATTAGTAATTTAGAAATTGGAAAAAAAAGACACCAAGGATATTTAAAAGGATTGGAAAAAGCAGGTTTACCAATAAACAACAACCTTATTATTAATATTCTTGAAGAAGATTATAAAAAATATGAAAGTATCTTAGCGCCAATTTTTGATGCTAACGAAATTGATGCTGTTATTGCTACGGATGAATCTTCTGCAATTGCTGCAATGAAAATAGCACAGAAAAAAGGATTGAAAGTTCCTGAAAACTTTGCCGTTGTAAGTTTTTCTAACGGAATTTTAGCAAGACATTCTCAACCTAAAATGACTACAGTTAGCCAACATGGTGAAAAAATGGGCGCTACAGCTGCTAAATTACTAATTGATAGATTAGAGAATAAGGCAGAGGTTAAAGACCCTCCAAAAACGGTTATCATAAAAACAGATTTAGTAGAGCGTAACTCTACAAAAATCTCTTAGCTAATGAACTTAAGTAAAGTAAAATTAGTAGTTTCAGACATGGATGGAACGCTTCTAAACTCGAAAAACGAAGTAAGTCCTCTATTTTTTGAACTCTTTAAAAAACTACAACAACAAAACATTCTTTTTTGCGCTGCAAGTGGTAGACAATACAACAGTATTGTAGATAAACTAGTAACAATTAAAAACGATATTTATGTAATTGCAGAAAATGGTGCTATTGCAAAAAATGGCGATGAAATTTTACTCTTAAATGCTTTACTTGCAAAAAAAGTAATAAAAATAATTCCTGTTTTAAGAAATATTGCAGATACTAACATTGTTTTGTGTACACAAGACAAAGCATACATAGAGAGTAAAGACGAGAAATTCATTAATTTATTTAAAGAATATTACCATAGTTATACTGTTGTAGACGATTTAATTGAAATTGCAAAATCTACACCAATTTTAAAAATTGCAGTTTATCATTTTTCTTCTTCAGAAGAATTTATTTATCCTGAAATTAAGCATTTAAAGGATGAATATTTACTGAAAATTTCTGGCGAAAATTGGCTAGACATTTCAGATGCTAAAGCAAATAAAGGAAATGCTTTAAGACAGGTACAAAAACTTTTAAACGTTTCTAAAGAAGAAACAATGGCTTTTGGAGATTACCATAATGATATTGAAATGCTAAAAGAAGCAGATTTTAGTTTTTCTATGCAAAATGCACATAAAGATATTACAGCATTAGCAAATTATGCCACTAAAAGTAACAACCATTTTGGAGTAGAAAGTGTTTTAGAAAAATTAGTAAAAGCTAACAATTCATAAAACACCTCTTCAAATTTTTTAAGCTCTCTTAATCGTTATAAAATACGGTACTTTGTCTCTCTCTATTTACTTGTAATTTTGTTACGTCTGGCCTAGAATAATGCCCAACAACATCAAAGTTTTGTCTTTCTTCTAAAACTCTATTAAAGTCTAACGTTTCTATAATTAAACCTTCTTTGTGCAATACTGGTGCTACTAACCATTCTCCATTTGGTGATGCAATACAAGAACCTCCGTTTGCTAAAACAGCGGGTGCTTTTTCTAAAATTTTCTCTAAATGAGGAGTTTCTTCAGGAAAATCTGATTTTGCCATTAAACTAGAAACTGAAATAACAAAAGAACGAGATTCTCTTGCAATAAAACGTGTAATATCTTTGGTATTATAATCGCTACCAGGCCAAACAGCAATATGTAAATTTTCTCCTAAACCATACAAAGCTGTTCTTGGTAAAGGCATCCAATTTTCCCAACAATTTAAACCTCCAACAGTAAATTCTTTTAACGGATGTACTTGTAAACCGTTTCCATCTCCAGGAGCCCAAGTTAAACGTTCTTCATAAGTTGGCTGTAATTTTCTATGAACAGATTTTATTTCTCCTTCTTCATTTATATACACCAAAGAACAATAAATACTATGTCCTCCTCTATTTTGTGCACGTTCCATAATTCCTAAATAAATAGAAATCTTATATTCTTTTGCTAATTTACAAACAGTATCTAATTCGCCTTTTTCTATAGTTATAGAATTACGAACATAATGTGCATGAATTTCTTTTTGAGTTTTAGAATCCCATTCTGCACCGTTTGTTAAAGAAACCCAAAACGGATATCCTGGTAATAATGCTTCTCCAAAAATAATAAGCTCACAATTTTCTTTTGCTGCATCTACAACAGATTTTTCAATCTTTTCTAGTGTTTTTTCTTTGTTTAGCCAAACAGGTGAAATTTGTGCTAGCGCTACTTTTAATAAGTTATTTTTCATAATTAATTTTCTTTTTTCAAAGGAGTTAGTCGGGGAATAGCTTGAGGATAAACTTTATCTAAATAATAATCTAACATTATATGAAAATCAATACTATCTTTATTTTTTATGTTAGTTTGGTTATAAACTTGAATAGTATGCAACATTCTATTCTTCAATTTTCTTGAATTATCTGTTGGTTCAAAAATCAACATTATAAAGGCACGTTTGTAAGAACTAGCATAAAAATATTCCTTATCATTATTTTCATAATGAAGTTTCAAGTATTTAGATAAATTATCAATGGGGAAATTTCCTTTTAATAAATCTAAACTATCATTTCTAATAGTCAAACCATTTCTTTCTCTAATATATCCTCCTGTATCAGCAAAAGGAGCTATTTTATACTTAAAATCAGTGTCTTCTAATTCAATAAAATATTTTTCTTTTCTATACAATCCATTTCTAATTGAATCTGTGATTTCTTGAAAACTTAAATCATCAATAATAATTTCTATTGGATTATACTCTACAAAAAAACTTTTTGAAGGGTAATATTTAACTTCTTTTTTACACGAAGATAAAATCATCAACAAAAAAAGAAGTTTTTTCATCTCTTAAATTTCTATTGAAACCACTAAACCTTCATTACTTCTTACGTTAAAAACGGTTTCGTCTTCAAAAATTAAATATTGCCCTTTTATACCTACCAATTTACCTTTATAATTTTGCGTTTTAATTAAGTTTAAACTTTTAGGTTTTAAAGGGTATTTTAAAACAGGAAAGTTTAAGTTAGTTTCAGAATTATTTTCAATAAAATACTCTTTTGCTTCATCAGGAATGTATTGCTTCAACTTCTCTCTCCATTCAACTAAATTCTCATCTTCAATATCATTCTTTAGCATTTTACGCCAATTCGTTTTATCTCCAACGTAGTTTTTTAAAGCAACTTCTGTAATTCCTGCTAAATATCTATTGGGTACTTCTACAATTTCTATGGCTTCATGTGCACCCTGGTCTATCCAACGCGTTGGTACTTGTTGTTTTCTAGTTACCCCAACTTTTACATTACTAGAATTTGCTAAATACACAATATGAGGTTGTAATTGAGACGCTTTTTCATAAGCTAAATCTCTATCTTCAATACCTAAATGTGCCTTACTTAATTCTGGCCTCATAATCCAATCTCCAGCATTAGGAGTATCAAAAAAACAAGACTTACAAAAACCTTGTCTATAAATTTGTTTTTCTAAATGGCAGTTTAAACATTCATACGTAACAAAACTTAAAGAAATTTCTTTATTTATTAACTGATTCATATTAATAAAATCAGTTTTCATATCTAAATAATACTGAATTTCATCTGCATTTTCAGTCAACATTTTTTTTAAAACTCCTTGGTAAATCATCGCACAAATTTTAGTATTTTTAAACTTCGGTTTTAAAACGTTTTTCGTTCTAAAATGAAACTAAACAAACTTACGAATTTCTATGGCTTTTCAGATTATCAATTCTATAATTTCTTGGTTTTTGAAGAAACGAAAACATCAAATTGAGTTGTTTTTAAAATACCCAATAGATGTACAAAACGAAGTATTATTAAAATTAGTACATACTGCAAAAAACACAGAATTCGGAAAAGAAAAAAACTTTGCAAATATTAAAAATCATGATGATTTTACTGCATATGTTCCAATTCAGAAATATGAAACTTTTGAACCTTTAATTGAAAGATGTAGAAAAGGAGAACAAAATTTATTTTGGCCTTCAGATATTAAATGGTTTGCAAAATCTAGCGGAACCACCAATGCAAAAAGTAAATTTATTCCTGTTTCAGATGATGCATTAGAATACTGCCACATGAAAGCTGGTAAAGATATGTTGTGTGGGTATATTAATAACAACCCAAAAACGCAATTATTTACAGGTAAAGGTTTGCGCTTAGGCGGAAGTTCTGAAGTGTATTTAGACAATGGTTCTTATTTTGGCGATTTATCTGCTATAATAATTGAGAACATGCCTTTTTGGGCAGATTTTAGCTCTGCTCCTAGTCAAGAAGTTGCTTTAATGAGCGATTGGGAAACAAAAATGGATGCTATTATTGACGAAACTATTCATGAAAACATTACAAGTTTAGCAGGCGTACCAAGTTGGATGTTGGTGTTACTAAACAGAGTTTTAGAAAGAACAGGAAAAGACAATATTTTAGAAGTTTGGCCAAATCTAGAAGTCTATTTTCATGGAGGCGTAAATTTTAATCCGTACAGAGAACAATACAAAAAAATAATTCCAAAAAAAGAATTTAAATACTACGAAATTTATAATGCTTCCGAAGGTTTTTTCGCAATTCAAGATAGAAATAACTCTAAAGAATTGTTGCTAATGTTAGATTACGGAATTTTCTATGAGTTTATTCCTATGAGCGAATATAATGGTGAAAACTCTAAAACAATTACGCTTGCAGATGTAAAAAAAGATACAGATTACGCATTAATTATTACTACAAATGGTGGTTTGTGGCGTTATTTAATTGGCGATACTATCCGTTTTACATCTTTAGAACCTTACAGAATTAAAATTACAGGTAGAACAAAACATTACATAAATGTTTTTGGGGAAGAGCTGAACATTGAAAACGTGGAAGATGCTTTAAAACTTGCTTGTGAAAAAACAGCGGCTACCATTTCTGATTATACTGTGGGACCCATTTTTATGCAAGGAAAAGAAAAAGGTGGTCATGAATGGATTATAGAATTTAGTACAAAACCAGATTCTATGGGATACTTCTCTGAAGTTTTAGACAATGCTTTAAAGTCTATAAATTCTGATTATGAAGCAAAACGTTATTTAAATATTACCTTAATGGCACCAAAAGTTCACCAAGCAAAACCAGGTTTATTTTATAGTTGGTTAAAGAAAAAAAATAAATTAGGCGGTCAACACAAAGTACCAAGATTGTCTAATTCTAGAGAGTTTGTAGATGAATTATTAGAATTGTAATAAGTATAAAATGTATATTTCTTCAGAAAAATAAGTTATGACTATATTTTACGCTCTACAACGTAATCTATCATAGTTATTAAAGAATTTTTATATTCAGAATCAGGAAAATCTGAAAGTATTGCCAAAGCTTTACTTTTATAGTCATTCATCTTATTGGTTGTATATTCTATACCTCCGTTTTGTTTTACAAAAGCAATAACTTCTTTTACTCTTTTCTTGTTTTTATTATGCTTTTTAACAGAATTTATTAACCAAGCTTTTTCTTTATTAGAGCAATTATTTAATGTATAAATTAAAGGCAATGTCATTTTTTGCTCTTTAATATCTATTCCTGTTGGCTTTCCTATGTTTGCTTCTGTGTAGTCAAATAAGTCATCTTTAATTTGAAAAGCAATACCAATGTATTCTCCAAACTTTCTCATTTTTCTTACACAATCTTGGTTTGCACCTACAGATGCAGCACCAATACCACAACACGCCGCAATTAATGTTGCTGTTTTTTTTCTAATAATATCAAAATATACAGCTTCTGTAATATCTAATTTTCTAGCTTTTTCTATTTGAAGTAATTCACCTTCGCTCATTTCACGAACGGCAATTGAAATCAATTTCAATAAATCAAAATCTTCATTATCTATAGACAATAATAATCCTTTAGATAACATAAAATCTCCTACAAGAACTGCTATTTTATTTTTCCAAAGTGCATTAACAGAGAAAAAACCTCTACGTCTATTACTATCATCAACAACATCATCATGCACTAAAGTTGCTGTATGAATTAACTCTACAACAGATGCTCCTCTATAAGTTCTTTCATCAAAACCGCCATTAGAAACCATTTTTGCTACTAAAAAAACAAACATTGGTCGCATTTGTTTCCCTTTTCTACGAACTATATAATATGTAATTCTATTTAAAAGAGGTACTTTAGAAAGCATAGCTTCTTTGAACTTTTCTTCAAAGAGTTCCATTTCATTTTTAATAGGAAGTTTTATAAGTTCTACTGGCTTCATGAATTTTCTGAATAATAATTAAGCTTTGTTGGCTAATTGTCCACAGGCAGCATCAATATCTTTACCTCTACTTCTTCTAACATTTACAGTAATATCATGCATTTCTAAGTTAGAAATATAATTATTTATTGCAGATGAGTGTGCTTGTTGAAACTCTCCATCGTCTATAGGATTGTATTCTATCAAATTCACTTTACAAGGCACGGCTTTACAAAAAGCAACTAATGCTTTAATGTCTTCTTTTTTATCGTTAATTCCGTCCCAAACAATGTATTCGTAAGTAATTGTTCTTCCAGTTTTCTCATACCAATATTCTAAAGATTCTTTTAAATCATTTAAAGGAAAGGTTTCATTAAATGGCATAATAGATGTTCTAACTTTATCTATTGCAGAATGTAAAGAAACAGCTAAATTAAATTTAACCTCTTCATCTGCCATCATTTTAATCATTTTTGGCACACCAGAAGTAGAAACAGTAATTCTTTTAGAAGACATACCTAAACCTTCTGGAGAAGTTATTTTTTCTATAGATTTCATTACGTTTTTATAGTTCATTAATGGTTCTCCCATTCCCATAAAAACAATATTTGTTAGTTTACGATTGTGATATAATCTACTTTGTTTGTCTATTACTACAACTTGGTCGTAAATTTCATCTGGATTTAAATTTCGCATTCTCTTTAAACGAGATGTTGCACAGAATTTACAATCTAAACTACAACCAACCTGACTAGAAACACATGCTGTTGTTCTTTTTTCTGTAGGAATTAACACAGATTCTACAACTAAACCATCGTGCAGTTTAATTCCGTTTTTAATAGTTCCATCATTACTTTTCTGCATGGAATCTACTTTGATATGATTGATAACAAAGTTTGCCTCTAACATTTCTCTTGTTTGCTTAGAAATGTTTGTCATATCTTCAAACGTATGTAAAGACTTACTCCAAAGCCATTCATAAACTTGGTTACCTCGAAAAGCTTTATCGTTGTTTTCAACAAAAAAGAATCTTAATTCTTCTTTTGTTAATGCTCTTATGTCTCTTTTTTTAACTTCCATTAGATTGCAAAAATACAAAACCTCGCATTAAAAATGCGAGGTTTTGTTGTTTCAATAAAAAATTGAATTATATAATTAGCATAGCATCTCCATAAGTAGAGAATTTATAACCTTCTTTAATTGCTACTTTGTAAGCATCCATTACAAAATCATAACCACCAAAAGCTGCTGCTTGCATTAA
>TARA_R110002049_G_scaffold234002_3_pt1 | contig 20469 bp, 20 predicted proteins | sample TARA_R110002049 | Tara Oceans TARA_R110002049 (sample SAMEA4396941) | marine metagenome | biome: Polar Biome; feature: [SRF] surface water layer (ENVO:00010504); material: water (ENVO:00002006), including particulate matter (ENVO:01000060) such as... | depth 5 m
CCGAAGAGCGGCTACGCAGTGAAAGGCCGCTTGTGGCTGATGACTCTGTCGACTGTGTTCTTTCCAACTGTGTGTTGAATCTTGTTAGGCAACAAGATCGGAAACAATTGTTTGCCGAGATCTTTCGAGTCTTACGACACGGCGGACGTGCCGCGATCAGCGACATTGTTAGCGACGAAACCGTTCCCAAACGATTGCAACAGGACTCCGACCTTTGGTCAGGCTGCATCACTGGAGCATTCCGTGAAGATCAATTTTTAAAAGCGTTTGAGGATGCTGGGTTCCATGGCATCGAAGTGGTGAAACGTGAAAGTGAACCGTGGCGAACGGTCGGGGGGATTGAATTTCGCTCAGTGACCGTCGTTGCTTACAAGGGGAAGCAAGGTCCGTGTTTGGAACGGAATCAAGCGGTTGTTTATCGCGGTCCTTTCAAGAAAGTCGAAGATGACGACGGACATATGTTTCGACGTGGAGAGCGGATGGCGGTCTGCGATAAAACGTTCCATCTTCTGCAAAATTCACCTTACACAGGACTCTTTGACGCAATCGAACCGCGTGTTAGTATTTCGCTTGAAGAGGCGATTCCGTTCGATTGTCGTCGCAGCGTGAAGCGTGATCCACGTGAATCAAAAGGTCAGGAGTATCATACTACAACGGAAGCTCCTGACGATTGCTGCGGCGATGGAGCCTGCTGCTAGCACTTGATTTGATATTCATTACTCTCGTCGCTTTTCAGCAATCGTTAGACAAGGAATCTCTATGCAACTCACATTACTTCGGCAAAACGCGGAATTGGCCAACGCAGTCGCCCAGCGACAAATTCTGGAAGGTCATGCAACGACACAACAACCGTTCTTCAACCAAAAACTGAACGAGTCCGGACTTCCCCCCCTTCAAGCTACTGGGATCAAGGTCTTACAGATCAATGTTGGTAAAATGTGCAATCAAACATGCACGCATTGTCATGTCGATGCTGGACCGGATCGCCGGGAAAGCATGTCACGCCAGACGGCTGAGTCGATTATCAACGTGTTGGCTCGCACGGAGATCCCAACGCTCGACATCACGGGGGGGGCACCCGAGATGAATCCGAACTTTCGTTGGTTAGTCGAGCAAGCAAGCAACCTCGGTCGTCGTGTGATCGATCGTTGTAACCTGACGATCCTGATGGCGAATGGGTTTAAAGACTTACCAGAATTCCTCGCTGAACACCAGGTTGAGGTGGTGGCGTCACTGCCATGCTATCTGGAAGAAAACTGCGACAGCCAACGTGGTGACGGGGTATTTCGTCAATCGATCGCGGCACTGAAGCGGCTCAACGCACTCGGTTACGGCGTTCAGGGATCAGGACTAAATTTGTCACTCGTCTATAATCCGGTTGGAGCGTCATTACCACCACAAGAAGACAAACTGGAAGCACAATACCGAAGCGAACTGAAGTACCGCTACGACATTGTATTTTCCAAGTTACATACGATTACCAACCTGCCAATCAGCCGTTTTCTCGATGAACTTCGGCAAACAGGCCAGTATGAAGAGTACATGCAGAAACTGATTGAAAACTTCAATCCACTTACCGTTGCGGAAGTGATGTGTTGCAGCATGGTCTCCGTCGATTGGCAAGGTCGATTGTTTGACTGTGATTTCAATCAAATGCTGGACCTCGAACTAAGCCCTGAAGTGCCTCGCACAATTCAAGACTTTAATGTTGAACTGCTCTCGAAACGCAGGATCATGACCGGTCGACATTGCTTCGGTTGTACTGCCGGCTATGGATCAAGTTGCCAAGGTGCCGTTGTGAAGAGCATATCAGAGGTGACAACATGATTGCCAGATTGACGCTTTGCTCGCTTCTAATTGTAACACTTTAGAGTGGATGTTCAGAGCAACATTATCCTGGTACTGAACAACAAGTGGTCGTGACTGGTTCCAGTACGGTTGAAAATGCAGTGAAACTGCAAGGCTAACCATATCACAAGAGCAATTTCAAAAGCATCAACGGATTCAATGCAGCATGGGTCGTAAGGAAGACCGTTGAGACTATGCGGCGCCCCGTATTTATTTCTGCATGGTCTCCACCAATATGTGTAAAAGTATGCACGGACTGATGCGGATGACTGAGTCTATGAAAAAATATATCGGGATGACTTTAAAATGTATGTCACTTCACAGAAGTCGGAGTAATTATCTTCTATCCTTCTGATAATAATATATATGAATCTACGAGAAACAGACCGTACGTGTATTGAAGTCAACATGATAGAGGAGAGAAAACAAATGCTAAAGAACCCCGTTATACATGGAGCTCTAGTCGGACTGGTAACGATATCATTAATTGGTTGCCAGGCTGGCAGTACTGCCCCAAGTGCCTCAGAGAAGAGTAAAACAGGAGCCGCCGCGCCGCAAGAAAGTGGGTCTGGAACTCAGGAAACACAGAAAGAATCTGGATCAGGCAGTCATTGACTCAGGAGCAAATGAATGCGGATTCAATTGATCCTGTGGAGTCTCTGGGGGTTGGCACTTTTCGGGACCCTAAAAATCGCGGAATTACCTTTGCCGGCGTTGCACGGTATTTGCGGTCCCTGGGGATGCGGCCCTCCGATAGAAGCCTTGATTGCCTGCCATGTTGCATGGACGCTTTGTTTTATTCCTGTGAATTGGTACGGATTGCATAAGCTAAGTCCGAAACAGTCCTGGTGGCTTGGCTGCTCACTCGCCAGCATCGGAGTGATCGTGATATTGGCAGTGGGACTCTATGAACGGTTTGTCTGGCTTCCTCAAGCAAATGAACTGGCCCACAGATTTTTCCTGCAACGTTGGGCTTTTAGCGTGGTCACCATGACTGACGTACCGCTTATACCAGCCACTTTGTCTGGAATCGTAGTGATGCTTTTCAGCCATTATCAGTATTTCAGGATAAGCGATTCAATGCCAATTGCTGCACAAGAAATAATTCGATAGTCCGACAATTATGATCAAACAGGACTAACCTGTAATTGAACCAGCTCAACCGTGCCACGTTCTGTGATACAACCAGTTTTGAGTAGATCTGGTGCGTGCTTTATGAAAAATCATCACACCATAAACAATGATTTCCTAATTCCTGAGTTCGCTTGTAAACACCGTTCCAGTGGCTCGATGAGCGATTCATCCAATTGACTTCCAATAGGACGAGAGGTCATGGGACAACAGGAATAAATATCAGCCAGCTAGATTTTCACTTCAGAACCGGACTGATCATAGTCTAGAATACTCTTGGCCCACTCCACATGCTGCAAATTTTATCTTTCGGTTCTGCTTTAGACAGCCCCTTTTCGAAAGCTCTTCCTCGTGGCCAAAGTGGGCCAATCCATTCCTCTTCTGTTGCCTCCCAGAATACATATGTTTGCGGGATAGAGGTACCTGATTGCTTTTCATCAGTGCCTATAACATCAGGCCACATCCCTCTTGACTGGAACAATTCTTCTAACGCAGACTTTCGATTCTGACTAATTTTAGAGTGAAACTTATCCGTTGATGGAAGAATTCTTCGAGCGGACTTTTATGGGGCAGAAACCTGAGCCAACGCTATGACAGCTTTGAACTTAAAATTGTGAAACTGAAATATTCCAGTGGTGCCTACTTTGGAACCGGGGATTCGGCTGCTCCACCTGAAATGGGATCCAGCATTTGTGCTTCGGTCACCTTCCATTCGTCGTCCACTTTTTGCCAGGTTAATTCCCAACGTGTCGGCCGATGTCCGGACATGCCCACAAAAGTAGCTGCACCATTGGCGCGAAAATGCGTAGTGGCGACCGAATTCTCTAATTTGAAAGCGGTTTGAACGTCGGTGATTCTGAGGTCGCCATCAATGGTCAACACAGCGAGAGCCATCTTTGCCTTTAGCCGCAATTGTTTTGCCCGAAGGCTGATATAACTCAATGTTGTTTCGGCATCCTTTTGCTCAAATGCATCGACCAATGCATAGAGATCGGCTTCCACACGTTCCCTCTCGGTAACAATTCTCAATTCCAGAAAATAAAAGCCGATGAGTAAAACGACCATTAAGAGACTGCCAACTATGTATTTTCGTTGACGTCTTAAATGCCAGCGAATAAATAAGATCACAGCCAGAATGCTGGAAATGATCATCGGTGGAATGGCAGTCTCAGTAATCCACATAGTTTTCTCTCTTACCATACAGGATAGTTTGCTCGGAATTTCCCATCTTAATCAATCCAAGTCTACTGACTCAACAGTGGCTTACTCGGAATGAGTGGGAGCAGCTTACAGGCAATCGGCACTAATTTAGAAATTATTCCGAATTTCTAAAGATCATAATTCAAGATCTTTAGAATCCTTTAGATTATGAAGTAGGTTCTTCAGACGCTGTTTTGATTTAGGGGGAAGTTGAGCCTGGGGGCCGTCGGACTGGTATGCACTGTGATTAGAATACAGTCGCGAAACACGACGGAGAAAATGCATCTGCCTTTTAAAAAACCTGCAATTCTGACACATCATTAAATGCATCCGAACAGTCAGCCTTTCTTTGAGAGAAAGTTGTTGCTCAAGAGATTTATTAATCGACTTCGCTACATGTTTGCATGAGAATATGCTCACGAACCTTGCTCCCCATTGAACCAGTTCAAATCCAGGCATTTCCAGAGTCGAATTCTCGCACGGTGTAAAACAACCCAAAGATTTGACGTAGAGAGTTGTAGTTCCTTACAAATATCTTCAGCAGAGTAATTATCCAATTCACGTAAACGAAATGAGGTTGCCATGCGTGTGGGTAACTTATTGAGACAGTTTTGAAACATGTTCCAGAATTCTTCCGTTTCCAGAGCAGCTTCCGGTCGAACACCCCATGTTTGTGGCGCATTTTTCCACTGCCCTCGATTGTCAAATAACGATTCTAACCAGCTATCAACACTCTGGTCATGTGGGGCATTACTGTCGCATTTCTTGCTCCGAAAAGAGTCAATTATTTTTCGTTTCAATATTGAGATTAGCCACGTTCTTTCCTGGGAATCTCCGCGGAATTGGTCATAAGCCCGTAATGCGGCTAGAAAAGTCTCCTGTACCAATTCTTCAGCAACATCTACCTTTCCAACTCGTGCCAGGGCAAAACGAAACAGCACATCACCGTGTTCATCGACCCAACTATCTGGTCCAGTCCGTAATGAAGAGTTGCCATGATTCATAACATATCTCAATGACCAATGAAATTATGGTTCAAAATATAGTGATAATTTTTTTTGCAATATAAGAATATTACAGAACAATCATTTGCTGGTATGTATTCGAGCTCACAGAAAAGATTGGACTCTTGCGATATTCTGAATTGAGTCCTGAGCCATTTTATTCTGATCAAGCAGAGAAAAGCTCTACTTTGAATCAGTATACCCATTGGGCCCAGAAAAGCATGGTATTTAACCAGTGGTTCTTGATATGCAAATCGATACATCAATAATGCCCCATTCTTATTACTCTCAATGTGTGGACCTTTCGCGTATTTCGGTGATTATTCCCGTGTACAACGAAGAATCGTCTCTCCCATATGTTCTTTCTGATTTGCCTCCCGTCGGGCGGGTCCTCGTTGTTGATAATGGCTCCAGTGATGGTTCATCGGATACCGCAATCAGGCATGGTGCATTGGTAACACAAGAACCTCGACGCGGCTATGGTTCAGCATGTTTAAAAGGAATCCAGATTCTTTCATACTTTGAAAAAACAGATCATGAAACTCCAGAAGTCGTGGTTTTTATTGATGGTGACTACAGTGACTATCCGGAAGAATTAATCTGTCTGGTCAAACCAATTTTCGAAGGGCGTGCCGATTTTGTTCTTGGATCCCGTCTTCTGGGTGAGCGAGAGAAAGGAGCAATGCCTTTTCAAAGCAGGTGGGGAAATCGGTTAGCCTGCTTCTTGATGTGGTTGTTTTGGGGAACTCGTTATACCGATTTAGGACCGTTCCGGGCAATCAGCTGGAAAGCACTCCAACAATTAAACATGCAGGACCTCAATTTTGGCTGGACGGTAGAAATGCAAATTAAAGCTTCAATTCACAGGCTCCGCGTAGAAGAGTTACCAGTACGGTATCGACGTCGTATCGGTGTCAGCAAAATTAGCGGTACTATCTCCGGTACCTTCAAAGCTGGATACAAAATACTCTACACGATTGCAAAATACCGTTGTTTGACATGGAGAAAGCAGCCTCAGATCAGAAAAGGCTCAAATCAACCGGAATAAATTGCTCATTGCCTTGGCCTCTACCCAGCAAAGGGTGAGTTCGATCGCACAATATCTCCACATAGAGTTCGGACGAGCCTTAATCGCTTTCAAAAAAACGAATCTGTGAACTGGAACACGATCCACCATTACGAAATAGACGATAAAACCTGTCTACAAAGTTTTTTGGTCATTTGATTTACAAAAAATATATAGTGCTAAGGAGCTGGTTATGGAAAGACAACAAAAACAAGGAAGCATCGCAGGTGCAGGAATTTTACTGATTTTATTCAGTTTAATAGGAGGTTGTGCTCACCATAAATGGGGGCGATCAAACAGCCATAGTCCGACATGCGAACCGCAAACACAAGCCCCCTCTATGTATTCTGAAAATCCTGATTCTTCTGTTGGAGGCTCAGGTAAAACAGGAGGGGCTTATCAGGGAGTACCGATTCAACCATCCAGAGTCTTACCTCAGCCTGGGTCCGGAAGACCTCTTGGGTCAGGATCTTACTAGGCTAACGAGAATGCCCCAGGCTGGATTAGAGTGCTGTAGGAAAGAGTGTCTGTTTTGAAAACCTTTCAACCAGATTTTAGCTTGAAAGTAATTGGTGGACTGCTCTGGGTGAGTTGTGTCGCGATCACTTTCCTGAGTTCACATTTCAAATATGCAGGTGATCATCTCTCACGTCCTGTTGCTCTGGTGATTGGTATCCTGGCAGCTATGACCGTTGTCTACCTGTTAGGGTTAAAAATAGCCTTATGTTCAAACAATGAAAGAGTGACATGGCGGACTATCTGGGTGTTTGCCGTAGCCATGCGTTGCGTCCTCTTGTTTTCTACGCCAATTCTGGAAATTGATTACTATCGCTATCTATGGGATGGCGAAACCGTATTATCTGGTGTCAGTCCCTATCGATACAGTCCCAGTCAAGTAATCTCCGCAGCAGAGATCAGTCGAGATCTCGTCCCAGCTGATTTAGCTCAACTGTCAGATCTCAACACGCAAAATAAAACAAACTCAACTATTCTTCGCCGTATTCATTTTCCTGATCTTCCTTCAATCTATCCTCCGGTAAGCCAGGCAGTTTTTGCACTTTCAGCATTAACAATCCCTGACTCTGTCTCGGTGGAAACCAAAATTGTGTTTTTAAAATTTTGGATCATTTTGTTTGATATTGGGGTCATTATCCTGCTCTGGAAGCTACTACGTTTTCTGAATTTATCTATCAGCTGGACCATCGTGTATGCCTGGTGTCCATTGGTACTAAAGGAATTTGCCAATAGCGGCCACTTAGATGCCATTGCAGTATTTTTTTCAGTCTTGGCGGTATTGCTGTTTGTCATGGCACTGTTTCCGTCGGGGTGTCTCATTTCCATAATTAAGTATCGAAAAACTCACTGTAAGCTGAATCTGGCGGGCCTGTCCTTAGGACTTGCTATTGGAGCAAAGTTATACCCGGTAGTTCTGGTCCCCTTGTTCGTACTGACTGTCTGGAAAAATGTTTCTTTACGAACAGCAGTCAAATTTTCTTTTCTGGTGGGAATCGTCACTCTAGCCACTTGCTGGCCCCAGATTGGTCCTCGAATACAAGCCGATTTAAATGACAGAGGGAATTTACCGATTTCAAGAAGCAGTTCGCATGTATCATTGCGAGTCGATCTGCCTGATAAGATCTTGAAGAACAGGACCAAACTCAACGACAATGAACGCCCAGGAAGTAGTGTCCAGGAATTACCGGTCAATGGTGTTTCCATGTCTTCACAACAAATTGCAGACTTTAGCCAGCCAGCGAAAGAAAGCTTACAGGTCTTTCTTTCGCATTGGAAAATGAATGACTTTCTCTTTCGGTTGCTCGAAGAGAACCTGTCACCGACACGAGATGATCACCGTCCTTCCTGGATTGCCGTTACACCAGAATGGTGGAGAAAAGGACTTGTTTACACGATTTGCCAGCAGGTAAATTGCCAGCAAGCGTTAGTGCCTTTTCTCTTAACGCGAATTATTTTGTCGGTTGTCACGATTATCCTGGCTCTGATCTGGGCATGGCGTGGGGCTCAGGCAAATGATCCCCGGGAATGGTTGAATTTCGTGTTTTTAACCCTGGCCTGGTTTTGGGTTTTGTTGCCGACGCTCAACCCCTGGTACTGGATCTGGGTTCTCCCATTTCTGGCATTTGCAAAACGTCGCTCCTGGTATCTGGTCTCTGGATTGCTTCTGTTGTACTACCTTCGGTTCTGGTTTGATTATCAGTGGGGAAGTCAATATGTCTGGGGGACTCAATATATCGGAGAAGAGTACTTTCATGAAGTCATGGTCTGGATAGAACACGCGTCTTGGATGCTGGCCCTGATATTTGAAACTACTTTCTCAAAACCACTCATGATGTATTCTGCATCACAGAAGAATAATGAACTTCTCACATAAAATCTGTCATCACTTTTCCACACACACGATTGCAAACGATTCGAGCAAAGTAGTTCGAGATAAGTATGGAGAATAATAGATGAAAAGGAGAGTATGGATGCGACTGTCTATTGCAGGTGGTTTATTAATGGGTGTTGTTGTGACTGCTGTCATGATTTATGATGTTCAAGGGTTTGCTAAAGAGCCTTTAGGCCAACGATGGGCTCCAGGGCAGCAACTATCGATGGATCAGATAAATCATTCGACTTTTAATACTATCTTGAAACGCTACGTGGATGAAGATGGGTACGTGAACTACACCGCCTGGCAGCGTTCCCAATCAGATCGCCAAGCGTTACAAACATATCTGTCACATTTGAGTCAGGCTTCCAACTCACTGAAAGCAAGCCGCGAATCGCAATTAGCTTTTTGGATTAACGCATACAATGCCGTTACCTTAGAGGGAATCTTACAGGTTTATCCCACCGATAGTATTCGGAAACATACCGCAAAAATTGGCGGATATAATATATGGGATGATCTTCCGCTTCTTGTAGGGGGACAAGCATTTTCGCTGAATGACATAGAGCATAAAGTGTTGAGAAAAATGGGTGAACCTCGTATTCACTTTGCGATTGTCTGTGCTTCCGTTGGCTGCCCTCGTCTGTTGAATATGGCATACACTTCAGAAAATATAGATCAGCAACTGGCTTTGAATACAAGAGACTTTTTCAGCCGCCCACAAAACTTCATGGTCGACAAGGATGGAAGCCTACAAGTCAGCTCAATTTTGGACTGGTTCGGCGAAGATTTTGGAAAGAGTCAGGATAAACGTTTTTCATACTTGCAACCCTATCTTCCACAAAAAGCACAGCAATATGCTGTCAATCCTCAGGTCAGAGTCAAGTTTCAGAAGTACAACTGGTCTCTCAATGATCAGGCGAAAAAACCAGCAGGGAGTGGGATCAGAAGTCAGGCGAAGAGTGGGACACGTTAATTTCCAATTCTCACTTGCTGCATCTTTCTGATTTCGACAGAGAGGGGATGGTTCAAGTGGAGCGTATAAACAGTGAACCGTTCTCTCCTGTCCTTCAATCCTGTTCTAGTTGTTTTTATGACAGGTATTGCGAATGTCATCTGGAGCAAAAAATCTGAAGTCAAACCGGAACCTGGAGCCTGATTCTTCCCAACCCAGTCAGGCTTCTAACTGGGGGCGAATTTTATTGTTCGTAAGCCTGCTACTAACATTCAGTTTTGTTTACTGGCAATTCGGGGACTTATTGTCACTGGAAAAACTGGCCGGGAGAGAATCGGAATTCCGGGATTCTCAGCTGTCAAACCCCTGGATCATTTATGGTCTGGCATTTATCGCTTATGTCGTCGTTGCGGGCTTGTCGCTGCCGGGAACAGCGGCCTACGTTTATGCCAAAGCAAGTGTTCTCTCTTTGCAGTCATTGGCGGACCGTAGATCAAGCAGTATTGTAAGTCCACGGTTGCTCATAGCTTTTGTAATCCTTGGACTCTTTTCTCTGATTGCAAAATATAGTTATGCCATTGTTCGGAGACAACTGAGGTAGCTGATTTCTAGTTTTCCAAGCCGGTTACTCAGACAAGGACTGATACCGCGCATTCATTTTATTCTGATGGCTCACGAAGCAAAGTACTCCATTCAGTGAGCAATAAACAAAAAGCCTGTGTTTATGCCGAACCCACAGTTATCTCATTCAAAAAGTAAACAGACGAATCTGTCTCATTCGCGCCATCGGCTATTAATCATGACCCGCTACCCGGTGCCTGGCCAGACGAAAACCCGATTGATTCCCAGCCTCGGGGCGAAATCTGCAGCATTGCTACATCGTGAGCTAATCAGGCAGCTTTGGGAAAAATTAGCACCGATTATCAAGTCACGGCAAATTGAGGTGGAAGTCCACTATTCTGGTGGTAGCATGTCTGAGTGGTGTGAGCTGTTAGGTACTACTCCTCACTTTATTCCTCAGCATGGGCATTCGCTGGGAGAGCGTATCGCACACGCCACTGTGAATACATTTTCCAATGAAGCAACTCGTGTTCTGATACTCGGAACGGATTGTGTGGGTCTTGACTCAGCTATCATTGAGCAGGCTTTTGCCGCACTGGAAAAACATGATGTTGTCTTGGGGCCTGCTTTAGATGGTGGCTATTATTTAATCGGTTTAAATGCGCCTGCAATCAGTTTGTTTCAGGGAATCAACTGGGGCACGAAGTTTGTGCTGGAACAAACGCTTCTCAAGTGCCGAAGTCATGGACTCAAGGTAAAGCAACTTGTCTCTTTATCAGATATCGACAATCCAGAAGATTTATTGATCTGTCGGCAAGACTCCAGTAAATTCCCGCGGAGTCTCCCGCAAACAACTCTAGGGCTGGTCTCCATTATCATCCCAACTCTCAATGAAGAAAAACATTTGGCGCAAACTATTTTATCTAGTCGTACTAATAGAAATGTGGAACTCATTGTGGTCGATGCAGGCAGCCAGGACAAAACGGTTCAAATTGCGCATGACCTGGGAGCACGAGTAATTCAGACTCAACCCGGACGCGGTCGTCAGTTAAATGCCGGTGCAGCCTTGGCTCGTGGAGAAATCCTACTTTTCCTGCATGCAGATACGTTACTGCCAGAAGATTATTTCAGCGAGATCTGGTCTCTTTTGTACCGGGGAGGGATTGCTGGCGCATTTCGTCTCAAGATAGACAGTAATTTACCGGGGATACGATCTGTGGAGAGGGGAGCCAATTTTCGTTCGCGCTACCGGCAGCTACCTTATGGAGATCAGGGAATTTTCTTACGTGCTTCAGAATTTTATCAGATGCATGGATTTAAAAACTGGCCTCTGTTGGAAGACTATGAATTTTGTCGTCGTCTAAGGCGACGTGGCCGAGTTCTCCTTTCGGCTGCGAAGATTATTACATCTGGCCGCCGATGGGAGAGTTTGGGGGTGATGAAAACCACAATCATAAATCAACTATGTTTATCCGCATTCCTGTGTGGAGTCTCACCAGACTCCATTTTCCGATTATACACACGACAATCGTTGAAACGCGACCTGAATGATCACTGAAGCACTTGACACACTTTCAAATTAACGCAGGCCTTGCTGAAAGTGGTTGTGGATGTCGGTCTACTTTTTTGAGAACTTTTCGATTCACCGAGTGTGCCAGACGATAGACATCTTTGATCATAATTTTTTGGCGGCCCAACTCGAGCAAACCTTCAAATTTGAGTTGACCAAGTAAAATCGTAACTGATTCGCGTGTGATACCAATTAAATTTGCGATATCCAAATGAGTCAATTTTATTTTCAAGAGCACTCCATCTTCAGTCCGACTACCAAACTGTTCTTCCAAATCAAGTAAAAGATGAATTAATCGTTCTCGATTGGAGACAAACAACAGGTTTTTAATCCGCTGCTCGATCCGATGACGACGAAGGCCTACAATTCTGGTCAAACTGAATGCCAGATGTGAGTTTTCAATTAACAGTTCCATCACATCTTTTGCGGGGATCATCATAATTGAAGTATTTTCAATAGCCATGACATGCTCTTCTACTTCACTCCCATTAATAACGGCATCTTCACCAAAAACTTCACCTGGTCCAACAAAGGCAAGAATCGATTCTTTCCCTTCCGCGGTGATATGAGATAATCTAATTAACCCATTGATGATCAAATACAAGTAGTCTGACGAATCATCCGGTAAGCGAATGGGTGACTTAGCATGGAAAGTGCAGAACCTGCTTCTTGACTCCAGACGTTGAATCCAGTCACTTGATAATGATTGGAAGAGTTCGCAATTTCGTAAATGCCATAGCGTTTTATGCATAACTACAGACTCCCATCCAGTGTGCATCCCTTTCTTTATAGCGTTACCCATCCTATTGCATTCGCTCAAATGGTTCTGAAGACGCTATTATCAACCTGGATTCAGGCTAAATGGGATACCGTAAAAAAGTTACAGACATCCCGTTCGTCGGGATTGTCCGCCTATTCTTACTGTAAAATAGAGATAAAATAATTATCTTTTCCCGCAACCACTTTAAGTCTCTGCAGGAGCTTGGTTTGCGAGAAGAGAGATGGAGTCGCTGTTTTGATTAAAAAAACGTTTTCTTCGTTTTGGCTGTGTTCGGACCGACAGTAGAAACTGCAGAGCTATTGGAAGAGGGTGATCACAGGGTAAAAGACGCGCTGCTTAAATGGGATCCGCGTTAGGTACATAGAGCTTTGTTTCAGGGTGGAATGCAGACCAGGCAAACCAGAAGGTATACATCCACTCCACACCATCTGCAGCATTCTTCATCTGTAAACTTTGAGATTTTGGATTGTAATGTATCTCAAACTTTTTGCCGTTGATCGTCCCATGACTGACAGGGTGTGTTTTAGAAAATCTGTTGAGGGGAAAAGCAATCGATTCCTTTCCACTCCAGACAGCAAGTACCGGAGTTTTCATGGGAAGTCGTTCATCTAATTTGTTGACTGGAAACATCAATTCGGGAGTCTGGAAATATTGCTCGTAGGGCGATGTCTGATAATTCCTAGGATATCCCGTATCATCGGAGAGTACCTTTCCCCCCGGGTAGCGTGACTTCCAGTCCCCCCAACTGGTCACTTCCAGAGGAAGAGTTTTGAGCGTTTGTTTAGCCCCCGGGCCAGTCACTCCTCTGGACATTAATTGCGACCAGAGGCTCTCGGAATTCCCACCCCGATCGTACATTAAAACGTTGCTGTTGAAGAGTAACCCTGATACTCCAAATTCTCGCTCACCTTTTGCAGTCCGTCTGTCATAAACAACGGATGAATCACAAAGCGGGCAATAAGTCACAGCAACCGGTATATTCTCGATCCGATCATTTACAATTTCATGGTAATTCAATATTTTCAATGGGTAGGCGCGTGCGACTTTATCTATCACAACGCTGATAACCCGATCATTAGGCTTGAGGTATTTTGCATCAGCCGCTTCGATCAATTTGGGTGTCGAGAGAGCGGGAATGCCATCTTTAGGAGGTCCGCCGGACTGAATTTCCTGTGGTGGAATAATGCTGTTGGAGAAATCAAACTCAGGCTGGGTGCGTTGTTGTGAGCGTTTTTGAGTCTGGTTGACAAACAGCAGCGAGTCCTGAAAAGACTGCCAGCCCTGCTGTTGAATTCGCCAACCTAGTATTCCTGCGAGAATACTCAGGAAAAGAATTGCAATTGTCGCACGCCTGAAAGGATATTGGCGAAACGGTTTTTCGACAGACTGATTCAGAGTTTCCTGCTTATCCATCGGGGTTCCTCCACTTTTTGAAAAAGAAGTGATGACGGTATTTGTGAGTATCATGAATAGAAACATTCTTTAACTGTACGAAAACATCCATTGCTTATTACGTATCATGTTACCACACAAAATTTCCTGCTTCTGTATGCTTCATCACATTCTGATACTTGAGATGCCGCTATAGTTTCTCTTGTTGGCAGCTGCACTGATTCATCACATTTAGAATAAATGTGAACTTTATTGTTCTTAAACAGAAAGACGGTTCTATGAATCGAACGCTTCTTTATGCCCTGGGAATAACGGGCGTATTTTTTGTTTTAGGGTTTCTATTGCTATCAGAGAATGTGATACAGGCACAAAGCGGGTCACGGCCATCTCAGCAGTACAGAGTACAGCCTGATGCCGGAAGTAGAGTTCGGCAAGAATCCGAAACGATGCAACGACCTGTAGATCAACCATTTGAGATACGTTTCTGGAATTGGATGGCTCAAGCACAATACCGTAATTGGGCCTCACTTCCGGGGGCACCATCGAATGCATTTGCCGGAAGCGAACCGCACGGAGCCATGGTTAAGCTGTTTGTAAACCGCCTGGCAGCATCAAATCCACAGCAGTTTCCCAATGGTTCTGTATTGATCAAAGAAAATTATGCCCCGGACGGGGAAGCATTAAAAGCGATCACGGTGATGTATCGTACTCAGGGGTTTAATCCACAGGCTGGCGACTGGTACTGGATCAAGTATGAACCAGACGGCCAGGTGTCCCGAATGAATGGAATGCCCATCTCAGGTAAAGTTGGAATGTGTATTGATTGCCATACTGATGCTGGCGGAAATGACTTTTCGTTTTTAAATGACAAATAATATTTCAAAATTGGATGTACTATGATTAAATTATATATCTTAGCTGTTGTAGCAGGAGTATTTAGTCTCGGCTGGTCAGAGAATCAATTTGTTTTTGCACAGTCTGGAACACGTTCTCCAGGGGAACTAAGGGGCTCAGGCTCTCGAGGAATGTCCTCTGTTTATCCAAGTCATACTTATCGGTCAAATGGCTCACCTGCAGGCTCTCATTCCTGTGGTCAAAGTTATTATCCACGATATGGAGGTCGTCCGGTTCTGACATATGCCCCAGGATGCGGTTCTACATATCATCCACAAAATATGCACAACCAAATGCTGTATGGTTCTGGTCAACGGTACCAGCCAATGCGGGGCTCTCAACAGCAACCTGCATCTGGCACCGGCTCACCAAATTTTACAAATCGCGATAATTTAAACAGGATCCCCTCTGGATATCAGCTCATGCCTTTAAATCATCTGCCTGTACCAGTTCCTGCAAAATGAAGTCTTAGTTTATACCGAATTCAAAATATAGCATACCGAAGAAGAAAGTCATTGTTTTTCGTTACTGTAACACCTCTTCTATAAATAATTGATTTTACAATTGTCCATCGAGACTCATATCTTGGAGATTTATATATGGAATTTGAAATCAACACCTCTACTTCTGCACCGGAGACAGCTTGTGAAATTCTAAATTCCGTAAAGCGTAAATTTGGATTTTTACCAAATCTGCTTGGAGTCATGTCAAGTTCACCCGAGTTATTGTCAGCCTATCTGAAACTGGGGGAATTGTTTGAGCAGACCTCTCTGACCACTGAAGAGCAAGATCTCGTCTTATTGACAATTAGCGTTAACAATGATTGTGGGTATTGTGTTGCAGCACATACAACAATTGCCAAAATGCACGAAATCCCCTCTGAATTCGTCAACCAGATTCGAACAAACCAACCTTTGGCAGACTCGAAACTGGAAGCACTCAGAAATTTCACATACGAAATAGTCAGTTCAAAAGGATGGCCATCAGAAAAGACAAAAACAGCATTTCTCTATGCAGGGTACAACAACCAGCAAGCTCTGGAAGTGATACTCGCAGTAGGTATGAAAACGTTATCAAACTATACAAACCATCTGGCAGGTACACCAGTTGATAAGGAATTCTCAGCCGGTGAATAGGCATTCGTAATAATCGATAATTCCTCTAATAGAAAAGTAATCACATCTTGTTGAGTGCTTCATTTTCATTTGAGTTTATCAAAGTGATACTATTGACCTTGCCCTCAACTCTGCACTAGTTGGAATGTTAGAAATTCAAGGTAAAATCATCCCTGGCGTGACAAGGATGATTTTTTCGCAAACTCTACCGGGGTCTGATATCCCAGTGAACTGTGTGGGCGGTTTTCGTTGTAGTCCAGCCGCCACTGGTCAATTTGTACTTGGGCGTTGTATTGATCAAAGAAAATTATGATTCGGATGGGAAATTATTAAAAGCGATTACAGTGATGTATCGAAGTAAGAGATTTAGTTTTCAGGCGGGAGACTGGTACAGGATTAAGTATGAACCAGACTGACATGTCGCATGAAGGGATTCCCATCTCAGGGAAAGTGGAAATGTGTATTAAATGCCATGGTGGCGCGGACGGAAATGACTACACCTTTTCAAACGATAGATAAAGTTTCAAGATTGGAAGAAGCATGCATACTAAATATATCAAAGCTGTTATGGTCAGGAGTTCTGAATGTCAGCTGATTGGGGAATAAACTTATTCTTGCGAAGTTTGAAACTCGCTCTCCTACAGGATATCGGCTCATGCCATTAAACCAACGGCCTTTGCCGAATTCAACGAAATGAATTAATCAAAAACAAATGAGATAATTCCATTACGGGCACTTCAATTACCCCAGATTATGGAGTTGATCGAATCAGAAAGTAACAGGTCATGAAGCACGGTCCTGCTGAATATCCTGAGTGGAAAGAGTGTCCGTCTGGCGCTTTGGAAGGTATGTACCAACAACTTAAACGTAAGAATCACGCACGAAGACTGCAGTTAGCTAAGGTCGTTTCATTTCAACTTCTACTGATCGCCTTTGGCAGTTATTTGATTGGTACCATTGATACGACGCCACATTCAAAAACAGCGGGGATCACATGTGCTGAAGTCCAAAACGCGATCCTGGATAAAATGTTTCACTCAATGGATGACGAGAAAAAACTCCGCATACAACGGCACCTCATGAAATGTCCTCATTGCCTGGATGTCATTCATGCTGACCAGGGAACTGATGAAATTCACGATTTCCCCTGTTTTACACTCTCCGGATTCAAGACTCCTTTTGCTGATCCTTTTTCAGTTTCTCATTGTGATAATCGATTACAGGTTCAAATGGACAGACCGGGTCCGTGGAATTGTTTTAATCAATCGGTCGGAGGCATAGGTTTCGTTTCAATTATCAGGCCACTGTGGCAAGATTGAGAATGAAGAAGATAAGGCCACGAATGTAGATATCATTGATCTATTCTTTATCTTGGGGCTGAATTTTTTAAAACTGGTACTTCTGAACAAAACTCTTATCGATGTAGGTTTTGAGTTTCCAGCACCACTTGGCATGAAAGTTCATGCCTTTGTATTGGAGAAGCGCCTTACCTTCTCCGGTGTTCAGAATCTTCAGAAATTCTTTTTGTGGTGAGAATTCTTCCAAAGTGCCGTTCTTGAGTATAGCTTGCAGATTGTGCCACAATATAGGAGCCTGACGGACCGCATAGACTCCAGCTTTCGGAGAGGGATCAGCGATGATCGTCCCGCTATCACCGACGGCAAAGATGGGGTAGTTCTGTGCGGTGGTTCTCAGTGTTTTGTCCGTCGCCAGGAATCCAGCATCGTCTACTGGAAGCCCCAATTTACTGAGTACGGGCGGAGCCGCCGCCCCTGTCGCCCAGATGACCACATCAGCTTGTTGAGATCGACCATTTTGATTAATCACGGCTTCATGAGTCGACTTCGTAACGCGAAATCCCGTGATGACCTCAATTGACTTCTTCGCCAGCAGTCGACGTGATTTTCTGATGCCGTTGCTGCTCAATCCATCACCAATCTCTTCTCCGCTGGTGAGAATTTGAATCCTGGGAATATGACCAGGAACTTGTCGTAAAAAACGCTCACGAATACAAAAAGCAAGCTCAATTCCTGCAACTCCACCGCCTACGATGGCAATGCCAGGGGACCGATTAAGGTTCTTGAGACAATGATTCAACCGATGATCGAAACGCTCAACAAACGTTTGCATAGGTTTGATCGGCACAATATTGACTGTGTCAAATTTGTTGCTTTCAGCTGGTATCGAACCGATACCGACTGAAAGCACGTCAAAAATCAATGGAGAACGATTCGCAAAGTGGATTGTTCTGTTCTCGGGACTCACAGAGACGACATCATCCAGGATCAATTCCGCTCCCGCACGCTCAATCAAAGCTGGTAAAGGAATTTGCATCTCTTCCGGCGTGAACTGTCCTGCGAGAGTTCCCGGTAACATTCCGGAATAGGTCGCGTACGGAAATTTCGAAATACAAATCAATCGGCAATTCTCAATGGGAGACTTAGACCATTTGAGAACCACATCGGCATTCGTATGACCGACACCCATCAATACAAGACTGCGAATTTTCAAAACGTAATGCGTCCTTACTAAGCAGAAAACTATGACAAACTTTTCTCATTGAGTATACGACAGGATGTCAATAATGAAATCACCAAACCGCGCCATACGCGATGGCTGTGCTTCGATGCTTCACTCGTTCTTGGCGAATGCTTTGTCGAGCGACGTTTGGGCTACATGGTCTATAATCGAATTGGGGCATGTCGCTCTCCTTTAGTCCGCCGGAGTACGGATGACGAGGTTGCGAATTTCGGTCATGTCTTCCATTGCGAAGCGAATGCCTTCGCGGCCGAGTCCGCTGTCTTTGACGCCACCGTATGGCATATTGTCAACGCGCCATGACGGCACGTCGCCGATGACCACTCCGCCGACTTCTAACTCGTCCCATGCTTTCTGGACTTTGTAGATGTCGCGCGTGAAGATTCCAGCTTGGAGCCCGAATGCGCTGTCATTGACGTCGTTAAGGGCATCCTGAAAGTTCCTGAATCGACTGAGAATCGCGACCGGACCGAACGCTTCCTCTGTACAAATCGTTTGGTCTTTCGAAACATTTTCCAGCAATGTCGCTTCGAGCATTGCGCCGTCACGGTTGCCGCCACAGAGTAGACTTCCGCCGGCTTCAACCGCTGATGTGATCCACGATTCAAGTCGCGTTGCTTCCTTTTCCGAAATCATCGGGCCGATGAACGTGTCCTCATCCTTTGGGTCGCCAGCAATAAGCCGCTTTGTCGCTTTGACAAGCCGATCGCGCAGTTCGTCGTAGATGCTGTCGTGGGCAATGATCCTTTGCACGCCTATGCAACTCTGTCCCGATTGATAGAAAGCACCGACGATCAGCCGATCAACTGCATCTTTCAGATCGGTGTCAGCATCGACCACGCATGCCGCATTCCCGCCAAGTTCCAGAACGACTTTCTTCTTGCCCGCGCGAGCCTTTAAGTCCCAACCAACTGTTGGTGATCCGGTGAAGCTTAGCAGTTTCAGACGATCGTCTGTTGTGAACAGGTCGGCACCGTCGCGGTGGCACGGAAGAATCGAAAACGCCCCTTTGGGCAAACTCGTTTCCGCGAGAACTTCTCCAATGATCAATGCTCCGATAGGCGTTCGGCTGGCTGGCTTCAGTACGAAGGGACAGCCGACGGCGAGAGCGGGAGCAACTTTATGAGCCGCCAAATTCAGTGGAAAATTAAAAGGGCTAATGAAAGAACAGGGCCCAATGGGAACCCGTTTCCACATTCCGTTATAGCCTGCGGCGCGCGGGGAGATTTCCAGATTCATAACCTCACCGTTCATTCGCACCGATTCTTCTGCTGCAATGCGGAATGTGTCGATCAGTCGTGAAACTTCCCCGCGACTATCCTTGATCGGCTTGCCGGCTTCAATGCAGAGCGACATCGCCAGTTCGTCAGAGCGTTCGGTAAAGCGTTGGACACAGTGATTCAGCACTGCCTGCCGTTGATACGGTTTCATCTTCCGCATCGGCTCTGCGGCTTCGACACTGGCAGCAATCGCGGCGTCGATTGTGGTCGTGTCAGCCATCGCAACTCGCGTGACGACTTTCCCGGTGAACTTGTCTGTGACGGCAAGGTCCGTGTTTGTGGCGATGGGCTCGTTTGCAAGATAATAGGGGTATGCCTTATTCAATATTAATTCTCTTCTCACAAAGTGCGAACGCGTCCCGTTCTGAGGTCGTAGACGCATCCAAGGATGATTGTTCGTTGATCTCGAACGGCTTTGGCTAGATCAGGAATCGCGTTGAGTTGTTGGACTGACCAACGAACATTAGCATCGACACCCGAAGCAAGTCTCGCATCAAACTCTCCTTCTGTCGTCAGGTCTCTCAGAGCAGGTGTGATTTTGGAAAGCAGTGATTGGATTTCCTTGGGTTCCTCTACCTGCTTGTCTTTCGATTGCAGGGCTGCGGTCACAGCACCACAACCTTCGTGGCCCATTACAATCACCACTCGCGTTTTCAGATGGTCAACACCGTACTCGACGCTTCCCGTGACGTCTGCATCGACGACATTACCGGCAACACGAATCACGAACAGATCACCGAATCCC
>TARA_R110002049_G_scaffold64920_2_pt1 | contig 20454 bp, 17 predicted proteins | sample TARA_R110002049 | Tara Oceans TARA_R110002049 (sample SAMEA4396941) | marine metagenome | biome: Polar Biome; feature: [SRF] surface water layer (ENVO:00010504); material: water (ENVO:00002006), including particulate matter (ENVO:01000060) such as... | depth 5 m
GGCTTGTGCTTCTTCATAAGCATATCGTGCATCGCTATAAGTAACCGTTCTTCCAAACCATTCGTTTTTTATTTCACATTTATCATTCATTTGAAAGACAGCCGAAAACGTTAATTTCTCTTCATGCGGACGAAGTGAACACGCATTGTTTGATAACACCTCTGGAAGCATGGGTACAACCCTATCAACCAAATAAACGGAAGTTGCACGCTCATAAGCTTCATCGTCTAAAATGGTGCCTTCTTGCAAATAATGTGATACATCAGCAATATGGATTCCTATTTCATATAAACCATTATCCAATACTTTAAAGGATAAGGCATCATCAAAATCTTTAGCATCCTTAGGGTCTATGGTAAAGGTTAAATCTTTACGCATATCCCTACGTTTTGCTATTTCAGATGCTGTGATGGATGTATCTATATGGTTTGCAAATTCTTCAACTTCATAAGGAAATTCCATTGGTAAACCATATTCTGCAAGTATAGCATGAATTTCGGTATTATGATCGCCAGGTTTACCTAAAACCTTAATCACTTTACCGTTAGGTGAATCCGCTTTTTCTGGCCAATCTTCTAAGGATACTAAAACTTTATCACCGTCCTCAGCTTTATTAATTTTGTTAATTGGCACAAAAATATCAGTGTACATTTTGTTGCTATCTACAACTACGAATGCAAAATTCTTTTTCTCATGAATTTGAATCACACCAACATATTCGCTTTTTTCACGTTTAATAATATTGGTAATTTCGCCTTCTAATTTTCCACGTTTTCTACGTTTGTAAACATAAAATTCTACTTCATCACCGTGTAATGCTTTGTTTATATTGTTTGATGCTATAAATACATCATCATCAAAATCATCAGAAATAATATAACCATTGCCCTTTGCAGCTAAATCTAGTTTTCCTGTGTGGTATTCCGTATTAACAACTGCTTTAAATTTACCGCGTTCTACTTGTATAATCTCTTGTTGAGCAGCAAGTTTTGCCAAGGTTTTAATGATTTTATTTCTACTACTAGCATCGTTAACACCAAGTTTGGCGGCTATTTGTTTGTAGTTAAAAGTTTCGTTTCTGTCTTTTTTTAAAATACTTAAGATGGTATTTGTAAGGTTGGAAATCCCTTTGTTTCTGGACTTCCCTTTTTTATTTCTTGTCATGTATTAATTGTAATCATATTTATTTCCTAATCCCGATAAGCTATCGGGAGGAAATTTGTGTTATTAAATAGCTTTAATTAGGCGAAGAATAAGCTATTATTTTTTACAAAGCTACGATATTAATATTAAATGATGTTTTATTCATGTTAAATTGAAGTTATCCACATTATATATTATATAATTATTTTCTTTTATAAATTTAAAAAATAAATGGTGCTTATTATAGCTTGTGAATAGCGGTATAACTTTATTAGGTTTTATTTTGATGGTTACAAATAAACTATTTATTAGATATAAGTTAACATGTTATATAGTACGTAATAGGTTCATTTTTAATGTGCTTATTTTTTATATTAACAGTTGTTTACAACCTATGTTAACAGCTAATATTTAATAAGTATTTTAAAAATTGATGTTGGTATCTGTAAATTTCAGTCTGATAACATTACTAAAGAAAATGACTTAAATATTTGGTAAAGTGCTGTGGGTTTTTGATTGGAAAAATAAATGGATATTCAATATTTTTCTTTTAGAAAACAATAAACACTTATTAACAAGTTGCTAAAGCTAATGATAGGAGTAATGAACAATTTGAAAGTTTGGTGAAAGATTACATTATAAACTCCCAATAGTTTTGATTATGAATAACTTGTGTATTTTTTGGATGATACTTGTTTGTAAATGATTTTGTAAAAATCACTTTTTTATTAGGATTGTATTTTATTTCATAAACATCAATATCTTGATTTTTAATTTCTAAGTAATCAATTTCTGCTTGTTGTGTATTTCTCCAAAAATAAGTATCACAAAAATCATCATTGTAAGCTAATTTCTTTTTTCGTTCACTTATAATAAAATTTTCCCATATCGCTCCAACATCATCACGAAACTCAATGGGTTTGAAATTTTTGATAATTCGGTTGCGCAAACCCAAATCCCAAAAATATACCTTTCTGCCTTTTTTTAGTTCGTTATCTTGGTTTCTGCTAAATGCATTAAGACTGAAAATGATAAAATTTTTTTCTAAAATATCAATGTATTTTTCAACAGTTAATCTATTGATACCTAAATCATTCCCTAAAGACGAATAGTTAATTTCACTACCAATCCTAAAAGCAAGCATTTGGACCAAGCGTTGTAAGGTTGCAGATTTTTTGATGCCTTCCAAGTTTAAAATATCTTTATATAAAAAAGCATCGACTAAATCGTTGAGTATTTTTTCTTCTTTTCCAGGATTGTAAACTACTTCAGGATAATAACCATAAATTAAACGATGGGGCATTAATCTTGATTCTTCAATAAAATTGGTATGTGTTACCATTTCGGAAAACGTTATTGGATATAGTTGCAATTCCTCTTTTCTGCCAACCATGGATTCCTTGGTTTTATCTGCCAATTCAAAAGCACTACTACCAGAAGCAATAACTTGGATTTCCGGAAAATTATCAACCATACGTTTAATGAGTAGGCCAATGTTATGGATCATTTGCGCTTCATCTATTATTAATATTTGATGTGTGCCAACAATAGCTTTTAACCTGTCTGAAGTTATGTTTTCAAGTAAGATTTGAATATCTGGTTCATCACCATTTAACCATACAAAGGATTGATTCTTAACGATACTTTTAATCAATGAGGTTTTCCCCACTTGTCTAGCACCAAAAATAAGAATGGCTTTTCCTTTAAAAAGTAGGTTTATTAGTTCTTGGTGCAGCTGTCTTTTAATCATGATATTGAAATATTAACTATACAAATATATAATAAAATGATATTGAAATATTAAAAAATTATAATAAAATGATATTATAATATTAAAAAACTATAATATTCTAAAGATGCTATCAATACTATGATGCTATTTCTAACTGGGTTATTGAATGCTATTTTAACTAAAATTTCTTATTTATTTACTACCTTTATACTTTTATAATAATACAATAAAATCATGACAATTTCCATAGGGAACGATCACGCCGGAACCGATTATAAATTAGCTATTGTAAAACATCTTGAAGCTAAAGGGTATACCGTAAATAATTACGGAACTAATACGAATGATAGTGTTGATTATGCTGATTTTGTACATCCTGTTGCCAAAGATGTTGAAGAAAATAAAGCAGCATACGGTATTTTAATTTGTGGTAGTGGTAATGGTGTGGCTATGACGGCTAATAAACACCAAAAAATACGCGCTGGTTTATGTTGGAATAAAGAAATAGCACATTTAGCTAGAAGTCATAACAACGCCAATATTTTATGCATTCCTGCACGATTTACGGCTATCCACCAAGCTATTGAAATGGTTGATGTATTTTTAAATACCGATTTTGAAGGCGGCAGACACCAAACACGTATAGATAAAATTCCGTTATCTTGTTAATACCAAATTAAACACATAATAACACACATAAATAGTTTCTTTTTAGCTGTAATTTCGTTAAAAATAGAAACCGTAATTAAGACTATGCTTTATATTTTTATCTTATTCTAACTAAAAATAATTCAATTTCTTTATGTATTATTTTATATTTAAATTGGTATAATGAGTCATAATCATAATCATTCACATGCCCATCCTGATTTTAAAGGACGAAATCTTTTTATAACTATTTTACTTAATATAGGTATTACTGTAGCCCAAGTAATAGGAGGTATCCTTTCAGGTAGTTTAGCACTTTTAAGTGATGCGCTTCATAATTTTAGTGATGTCATTTCACTTGTAGTAAGTTACATAGCAAATAAATTATCAAAAAAACAAGCTTCAATTCATCGTACGTTTGGTTACAAACGTGCCGAAATTTTAGCAGCTTTTATTAACGCCGCTACTTTAATAATAGTAGCTGTTTTACTGATTATTGAAGCTATTGAGCGTTTTCAGAACCCACAAGAAATAGAATCTAATTTGGTTATTTGGTTATCTGTAATAGCTATTTTAGGCAATGGTTTTAGTGTCCTTTTATTAAAAAAAGATTCTGAGACCAATATGAACTTAAAGAGCGCGTATATTCATTTATTAACCGATATGATGGCAAGTGTAGCTGTTTTAATAGGCGGATTATTAATGAAGTATTATGAAGTATTTTGGGTAGATAGTGTGTTAACCTTTGCTATTGCTTTATATTTAATTTGGATGGGTTTTGATTTATTGAAAAATTCTACAAAAGTGCTTATGCTTTTTACACCAAACACTATTCCCATAAAAAAAATAGTAGATGAAATAAATGCGTTTGAAAGTATAAAAAATGTACATCATGTTCATGTTTGGCAATTAAACGAAGCCGAAATTCATTTGGAAGCCCATATTGATTTTAACAAGGATATTACTTTATCAGAATTTGATGTGGTTTTACATAAAATTGAAGATTTAGTTTTTGATAAATACGATATCAACCACGTGAATATTCAACCCGAATTCGGAAAAGATGATGCTAAAGATGTGATTGTTCAGGATTAAAAAATTCCTGCGAAGGCAGGAATCTGTGTTTATAAGTTGATTTGTTTATTCGTTTAGATTAAAGATGATAGAAACCCAAGTAAAAAAATTTTCAGAATTAAAATTGGAAGAGTTATATAGAATTTTACAATTACGTAGTGAGGTTTTTGTAGTTGAACAAGATTGTGTGTATCAAGATTTAGATGGAAAAGATGAAAAAGCATTACATGTTTTGGGTTTTAAAAACGATAAAATAATTGCTTATACCCGCATATTTAAACCAGGTTTATATTTTGATGAAGCGAGTATAGGTAGAGTGGTAGTTGCTAAAAATGAACGTGATTATAAATATGGTCACGATATTATGAAAGCTTCAATAGAAGCTGTAAAGGATTATTTTAATACTTCCGAAATAAAAATTTCAGCACAATGTTATTTAAATAAATTCTACAGCAATTTAGGTTTTAAAAAAGTAGGCGAGGAGTATCTTGAAGATGGAATTCCACATATAGCCATGATAAAAGAATAAATAAAATATCCTAAAAAAAAGGTTTCGACTGCGCTCAACCGGACACTATATTATCGTTTTAAAGCAAAATGTCCCCTAACGACTTCACCAGAATTTAAAATAATACGAAACCAATAAACACCAGTGGGCATTAATTGGCCGTTATAGGTACCGTTCCAACCTTCGGAATCGGGATTTAAATATTTTAAAAGCTTACCATATTTATTAAAAACAGAAACACTTTTTACAGAATTATTGTTGTCTAAAACGTTCCAAAAATCGTGTCTACCATCATTATTGGGCGTAAAATATCTTGGAGCGTAATACTGCTTATCAGATATTAATACATTAAAACTAGACTCATTGTTATAGCAAGCGGTTTCATTATAAATGTATATGGTTTGAGATGTTGAAATAACATCCCCTGAATTTAATGCTATTCCATTAGCTCCTGATTCTGTAAAATAACTACCATTATTTATAATAGGTAACGTATAACTACTACCAATAAAATCGTTTAAAGAATCAATAGGAACGAAATCTTTACAACCATCAGGTGTGTTCGCATAGTTAAAAAAAGAAAGCGGTTCCCAGATAGAGTGATCGCCGTTTATATTATCAACAACAACACAGTTTAAGTTAGCATTAGAACTAAAATCCATTAAAGCGATATTGTTATTATTTCCATTTTTAACATTCAAACGACATAAGTTATTGTTACTGCAATTTAAGTTTGTTAGCGACCTATTTTCAGAAAGATCTAATTCGGTTAATTGGTTTTCGAAACAAAACAACGTATTTAAAAGGTTGTTATTACTAGTATTCAAACTGCTGATTTGGTTTTGTTCACATGATAAATATGATAAGTTGGTGTTTTGGCTAACATCTAAATTAAACAATAAATTATCCCCACATTGAAACCTATTTAAAGTCGTGTTATTGGTAACATCTAGAGCTGTGATTTGATTTTGTTCGCATACAAAAACATTTAAACCTGTATTATTTGAGGAATCTAAACGGGTTAAGTTATTGTTAGAGCAGACTAAGGAAATTAGGTTTGTATTTTGAGTTACATTTAGGTTTGATAATTGATTATTATAACACCAAAAAATCTTTAAATTAATAAGCGGTGTTGTATTTAAAGTTACTAACTGATTATCAAAAACATAGAGCTCAACCAAATTAATATTTAGGGAAACGTTTAAATTAGTTAATGCATTTTCGGAACAATTAAGAATAGTTAAAGCTATAAAATCTTCAATACCTGTTAAGTCCGTTATGTTTTCTCCAGAGACATTTAAGGTTGTAATGGTGTTTATGTTTGCTGTTGCTACCAGTCCGTTAATAGGCCCAGTATCATAACCCAAATCAATTAAGGTTTGTTCAAAATTAGCATCAGGAATAGCTGTGTTTTGTGATGCACCAATAAAAGGTATCAGTAAAAAAGAGAGACGATATAATAGTTTTTTAAAGTGCAAACACATTAAGTTTAATGAATAGCAAATATTGAAAAACGAAACTTAATTAGCGCCTACATAAGTAATTACAATTTCAACCCGACGATCTAATTGAGGATCGCCACCAAGTGGAAATTTTCTTCGCATTCCTAAATGACGCATCCGTTTTTTATCAACCCCTTTTTTTGCAAAATAATCGTAAACATACTTAGCACGCGCCTCAGATAAATTGCGCTTTTTGGTCTTTCTATCTACGGCATCTCTACTAAATTGGGTACAACACACATGCCCTTGAATGGTAAAATAAATATCATCGCGTTCTACAAGAATTTTAGCAATAGCTTCTAGCACTTTTTTTGAGCCGGGAGTTACTGTACTATAGCCTGTTTTAAATAAAATATTTTCGAAAATTATCTTATCGCCAACTTGTAAGTCGCCTTTTAGTTTTTCTTGTGGTGTTTCTTTTTTAGCTTCGACAATAGCCTCTTCCTTTTTTTCTTCTTCGGTTTTAGGGGGTTTAGGTTTTACTATTATTTCAACTTTTCTATTTAACCCCCTTATTTTTAAAATATTTTTTTCATTTACAATTTTAAGTAGAATTTCACCTTTACCATCAACGTTCGTAATTAAATCCTCGCTTATTTCATTGTTAGCAAAAATAGCTTTTATTGCATCGGCTCTTTGTTGGGAAAGCTTTAGGTTGTATGAATTGGCGCCAACATCGTCACAAAAACCATATATTGAAATAGATTCAATATCAACATCTGTTAATTTAGAAATAAAAAGAAGTAATCTATTTTCTTCAGTTGAAGGCACTTCATATTTATCCGTATCAAAATAAACCACTTGTGTTAATTCATCTTGAGAAAAAATAACACCAATATTTAATAAAAATAATACAGATAAAATTAATTTATTCATAGCTGGGGTAATTGAATACGTTTATAAAGATACCAATTTTGCAGAATTACCGCATCAATACGGGAGGTTTTGGGATTAATTACGACTAAAATAGGTTCAAAAACCGATAATTATCTTAAATAATCAAAATATACCGACGAATTACCTAGTATTTCTGTAGCTTTTTTTATTCTGGCATCGTGTATTTTATAGTACTCATAAAGCCCTTTCCTATAGGCATAACGCTTTACAATTTCCTCGGTTAAAGATTCCAATAAAAAGCCTTTATTTTCGTCAATAACCTCAGATTTGGATTGTTCTAAATTTGAAATCAATGTATTAAAATCAGTTTCAATATTATCATTTAAGTTTTCTAGGGTTGCTGTTTTAAAAGCATCATAAAGCGCTTTTTCGGTATCGGTTTTAAATGAAAAATTATTGGTTTTTAAATAGGATTTAAAATCCTTGAAATCGCTTTCCGTTAACTCAAAACCGTTTACATCATCCACATCATGATTGTAATAATAATTGGTAGCATAATTAAAAACAAGATCGTCGTTTAAAATAGCATTTGTTATGGGCGATTTTTTGTAAGATCCAATAATTACATCGGGCAACACGCCACCACCGTCAAAAACCTGACGTCCGTTTTTGGTTTTATACGCATTGTAGTTTTCTTGTTTAACACGCACTGCTTCGCCATCGTCGTTTCTATTCCAATAATCTAAAGCTTGAATAGATCTACCTGAAGGTGTGTAATAACGCGAAATGGTAATTTTAACCTGTGTTCCGTAAGTCAATTGTTTTGGGCGTTGTACCAAGCCTTTGCCAAAGCTTCTGGAACCCACAACAACGGCACGGTCTAAATCTTGTAAAGCACCAGAAACAATCTCACTTGCCGATGCGCTACTACCATCAATTAAAACCACTAAAGGTATTTCAGTATCAATAGGTTCACTTTGTGTGTAATAGGTTTTGTTGTATTTTTTAACTTTAGATTTTGTGGTAACAACCAATTGCCCTTTTGGCACAAATAAATTCACAATTTTAATCGCCTCGTTAAGTAAACCTCCTGGGTTTCCTCGTAAATCGAGTATAATACGTTCTGCGCCTTGGGCTTTTAAATCACGCAGCGCATAGTTAGTTTCAGCAGATGCTTTATTGTTAAATCGGCTTAAAACAATATAACCTGTTTTATCATTTACTAGAGAAAAATGAGGCACTGCATTAATTTCAACTTCAGCGCGTTTTATGGTAGCTGTTTTTGTTTTTCCTTGGCGTTTATAAGTCACTTCAACCGATGAATCTGGAGTGCCTTTAAGTAAATCGCCAGCACCATCTTTATACGTTTCAACAACAATATTGCCTACTTTAATAATTTCATCACCTGCTTTTAAACCGGCATTGTCTGCAGGATAATCTTTGTACGGTTCAACGATAAGTAGTTTGTCTTTAAAGGTTTTCACGCGTGCACCAATACCCGTATAATCACCTGTATTATTAATTCTGGCAGCTTCCACATCCTGCTCGTTCATAAAATTGGTATAAGGATCCAAATCGGTCAACATACTTTTAATGGCTGTATCCATTAAATGGCCCGGGTTAGTTTCATCAACATAATTCATGTTGAGCTCCTTAAACAAGGTAGTAAAGATTTCTATTTGCTTAGCAATTTCAAAAAAATCGTTTTTAAATGCTGTTGTGGTTAAAAAAATAACTGCTGCTAATACAGGAATTAGTATTTTCTTTTTTAAGAAAGATGTTTTCATGGGGTAAATTTTTAAGAAACCTTATTCAAAAATTTTTCAAACAATTGGTTCATTCGGGTTTCAACTTGTGTAAATGTGGGTTTGTTTGTGCCAATGTACAAAATCATAAACGCATATTGTGTTGTAATGTTGTTAAAATAACTGGCTTTATTAAGTCGGTAAGCTTCTCTTAACAAACGTTTTATACGATTTCTATCAACTGCGTTTTTAAAATTTCGCTTACTTACGGAAACGCCTGTTTTTGCAGGAACATGATCTTCAAAAGATGTTTGAAGATACACCAAACGCAACGGAAAAGCAGAAACCGATTGCCCTTCTGTAAACAGTTGGTCTATTAGTTTTTTGCTTTTTAACTTTTCTTTTTTGTTGTAAGTGAATTTCAAGTGTTTTTCCTTTAAAAACCAAAGGCAGCTATGCAATATACATTTTGTTGTGCTCTCGTTTTTTTAATTATTAGTTTTCATTTTTAGTGTGATCTCTCCAATATTATAGGCATAGACCGAAGCAGGAAGATATGTAAATTTCAACCCTTTTATTTCTTTCATTCCAATTTGATCAATTGAAGTGACAACAGCAGATACAAGTTTGTTCGCATCACAAAATTTAATTAAACTTTTTAATTCTTGTGGTTTATCAAAATATCGGTTGCTCCATTTAATTTCTACTCCCCAAACGGGTTTATAATTTTTGTCATCTACTAAAACCAAATCTACTTCCCCTTCTTTTCTTCCGTCTTTCCACCTGGCATATGTTAAATCTAATTGCTCTCTATGCATCCATTGCGAAAGAATTGCTGTTTCCACCATGTTTCCCATTTCTTGGTCAGTTTCAATTATCGGGGAAAATAAAGCAGTACGAAGTGATGGATTGGTAAGGTATACTTTGAAACTTGTTATTCTTTTTAATCTTTTAGCATTGACTCCGACCTTATTTAATACCTTAATTAAGAATGCTGCCTCCAAATATTCTAGATACCTTTTTAATGTATCCTTTTGAATTCCACTTTCCCTAGACATGGTTTCATAGGAGAATTCATTTCCAGTATTATAAGCTATGTATGTAAAAAACCTATTTAACTCTTGAACATCTTTGATTCCATAAAGGCTTGGCAAATCCCTAAGTAGAACTTTGTCTACAATATCGTTTTTTACATATCTACCCATATCACCTTGTATTCTTTCAGATAATACAACCTCTGGGTAGCCGCCAAAATTTAAATAATGGATAAATTCCTTATTTAGTGCTTTTGTATCATGAGTTAGACAATACGGTATGTCCTTGTCTCCATATTGAATATCGCCTTCAAAAATTAAATGGTCCAATTTTTTCAAATGGATATATTCTTGAAATGTTAACGGAGGTAATAAGAAATCAGTAAATCTTCCAGCGCCGCTTTCCGTACTGTGCCATTTCAAAGCCGCGGCTGCTGAGCCAGAAACAACGAATTTAGTTTCAGGGTAGGAGTCCACTAATACTTTTAAATGTCTTTCCCAATCTTTCAAATATTGTATTTCATCAAAAAAGACATAACAACCATTAAGGTTTTCAAGGTTCAAGGATTCTTTGCAAAGCGTTAATATATCCTCCAGACTTAAATTGACATAAATCGGGTTGTCAATTCCAATAAAGAATAGTTTATGAGGATTTGTTCCTTGTTTCAGTAAGTTTTCAATGCAATGAAATAACATTACTGTTTTGCCAACCCTTCGAGGCCCCATCAGAACTAAAGCTCTTTTAATGCTCCTTTCAAGTACAAATGGATAAAATAGGTCAAAATACAACCGCTTAGACATGGAGCTATATGTGTTCGGGACCTCTTTGGTGATCCACCATGGATTTTCATAACGAAGACGTTCAATAATTTTTTCTGTCGGAATAAGGTTTAGCATTGCTGTTTTTTATCTTAACATAGCAAATATAAGTAAAATAAATAGGTTTAAAACTATCTATTATTACAAATAATACAAGTTTAAGGTTGTAATCGGAGATAGAAACTGTTAATTCGACAATCGAACTTCATATTCAATGAAGCACAACGACTCGGCTATGAGTAGTTGCGTGGTTTAGCACTTAACTTTGCAAGTACGCACCAAACTGGAAATCCGCAAGGATTTTCAGAAGTATGCGAGAACAAGCAATTACTTATAGCCATTGTTGAACTAATCCTCGTACCTCGGAAGCTCTTTCGATTACTTACTTTAAAATACATTAAATTGGTTACTTAATCTTAAAAAAGTAAATTATGTATCAAAAAAAAGTAAAACCATTTTAGAAACGGCTTTAGAAAGAGTTCCTCAGTTTCAAATTTTAGTTTTTAAACTTACAAAAAGTTTTTCAATTAACGGAAAATCAAAAAGTACATTAGCCAATTATTTACGTTGCTTAGCTCATTTGGCACTTCATTACAATATCAGTCCGGAACTATTAGAGGAAGAATCCATTAACGATTATCTTTTTCATTGTCAAAATCTTCACAAAACACCTTCAGAAAGTTTTTTTAAACACACTATTTTTGGACTTCGTGCCCTTTACAAAGTGATGGGAATGGAACAAAAACGGATCAAACTTCCACAAATAAAAAGACAAAACAAGCTTCCCCTTGTGCTTAACAAACAAGAAGTACGTGAACTCCTAAAGGCTCCTAAATATTTAAAACATCGTCTTATGTTAGGGCTCATGTATGGCTGTGGTTTGCGTAGTTATGAGCTCTGTAATCTCTTGCAATCGGATTTGGATTTTAAGCGAAATTCACTCTTTGTAAAACAACAAAAAGGCAAAGTAGACAGGTATGTTCCTTTAAATAAAATGCTTATTAGAGGGGTGCAAACATACTTGGATACTGAAAGACCTGTAAAGTATCTTTTTAACAGTCAGGTAACAAAAGATGGCGTTCCCCAAGCTATTACAGTACGCGCTATACAATGGGTGATAAAAGAAAGCCGTTCAAAAGTGACTAGTAAAAAGAAGTTTACCGCCCACACACTTCGACATTCTTATGCTACTCATTTACTAGAAGACGGACTTAATATTATGAGTTTAAAAGAGCTTTTAGGACATGCTCATATAGAAACCACGATGGTATATCTGCATGTAGCCAACACAGGCAGTTCGGCTAAATTTAGTCCTTTGGATACCTTGTACTCTGAGTAATGCACCCCAAATATACGGTTGCCGATGTGCTGAATTTAGAAGTAGGCCATCTAGAAGAGCTGGCCAATACCCGTTGGCATTTAAGAACCTTACATGCCATTAGAAAATGTCGTACCAAAGCCCTTGGAGGCCATTTGGACTGGTGTACTGATTGCGGAAAATTACATTTACAATTTAACTCCTGCCGCAATAGGCATTGTCCAACCTGCCAAGGGCATAAGCAACAGCAATGGGTAGATGCCAGAACCAAAGAACTTTTGCCTGTGCCTTATTTTCATGTGGTTTTTACGCTACCAGATCATCTGAATAGTATTGCTTTACAGCATCCTAAAATAGTCTATAAAATATTATTTGATACCGTTTGGCAAACATTGAGCGCTTTTGGTAATAACCCCAAGCACCTTGGTGCAAAAATGGGAATGATAGCCGTATTACATACTTGGGGGCAGAACTTAAGCCTACACCCCCATTTGCACTGCATTGTCCCCAAAGGGGGGATTACAAAAGCAGGCTATTGGAAACAAGGAAAAGCTAAAGATGATTTTTTGTTTTGTGTAAAATCACTAAGCAAAAAAATTAGAGGGGCATTTGTGGCCAAATTAAGAAAAGAACTCCCCGGTTTACCACAATCTTTGTATGACAAATTGTTTCAAAAAGAATGGATAGTCTATGCAAAACCTCCTTTTGGAAAGCCGGAAAATGTCATTGAATATTTAGGGCGATATACCCACAAAATAGCGATTGGTAACCATCGGATACTAGGAGTGGATACACAAAATAAAACGGTAACTTTTGGTATGAAAAATTACCGTAACAATGGTAAAAGAACAACACAGACCCTATCGACAAAAGAATTTATTAGACGTTTTCAAAATCATATTTTACCAAAAGGGTTTACCAGAATACGGCATTATGGCTATTTGAGCAGTGCTTGGAAAAAAGAAAAATTACCACAATTACAACTTCTTTTGGCTGACAAAGATCAGGGCACGATAGATGTATTTGTTTGTATAAAAAAAAGTTTGAATAGATCTTGTCCTAGTTGTAAAACAGGGACATTAATCACGCTTTTAACATTCGATAACAGAGGGCCTCCCAAAAATTACAAACAACTAGTTAAACGTAAAATTCTGAAATACAGCAATTAATAAAACAACATAAAAGTGTTATGGGATACTAATGCCCAAAATGAAATAAAAACCATTAAAAACAAGCTAAATTCAACTAAAAACATTGCCTAGAAAAAGCAATATCAAAATCTAGCCCTTCATTAGGTGTTTGTGCTTCAAAATTGTTACTTGCAGACACGCTATCCCCTTAAAAATAGTACCGAAAAGTGGTGTTTTCCCCCTTACTGAAATCCAGATCAGTCAACAAGGCATATAGCGTTGGGCTATCGCCACGCCATATGCTTAGTTATTGTGCTTCGTACTTTTTTATTCCGATAGCCAATTCAACGCCTTTTGAGTAATTCCATTGTACCATTCAATTTCGCTATTAGTAGAATTTGCCAACTCGTTTGAATGCTCAAAAAATTCTTGTACGTGTTTTGGTTTGGGAACATAATTTGCATTATAAGAGTCCTCCATCATTTTTCTAAAGACATTCAAAGGCAATGGAATAATGGTTGATGTTCCTCCGTAATAACTGATGTTCATTTTATGTAAAGCATAAAAATGTGCAATACAGGAGTCATTAATATTTGGTGCAATAAATAAACAATAAGCTGGTTTATTAGTGTCTTTTTTTACTTTTGCAAGATGCCGTGTAACGGGTTCTCCCTCTGTTTCATATTGTCTTTGTCCACCTTGCATCGTCACTTCAACGGCTAATCTAAAATCGCCATAATCACATATAATGTCTGCCATATTTCCTTGAGCGGTGGACATTGGATTTCCAAAGTCATCAAATTTCAAATTTGCTTTAATGTTACCTCCATTCATCATTGTCATAGCTCGCCAAGTATTCCATTCTAACATTAATGGTGTGTCATATAATGATTTGTCGATAATTTGGTCAAACGTTGTATTTATATCTTCAAATAGGCGATAATCTTTTATAGCTATTACTTGGTCGTTAATATATTTTTCTTTCCTACTATCCAACTCGTCCGCTAAAATATTCTTAAGCTCTTTCAAACTAAAAGAATCATCAATAGCGATGTTGGGGAATTCAGTTTGAATCTTATTGACGAGTAACTCACGATTGTCAGATAAAAGTATCGGAAGTTCTGCATTACCTAAATATTCTAAATAAAACTTTTCGCTATCCACAAAACAAGGTTCTCTGTCTGTGTGTTCCAAGAAGTAGTCAACTTCGTCCATTTTTTCTAATGCAATAGACAAAGACTTTCCAATATGCGAAATGTTTACTAAACCTGTTGCTCTCAAATAACGGACACAGGCATCTGCATAATCTCTTAGGTTGCCAGCTTGTTTTGTTAAGAATGTGGAAATAGAGGCATCTTTTGTTTCCCTTGTTTTAGTTTCGCCTGATTGAATGCGGTCTGAAAATATTTGTCGTAGTTCCGATTGCAAATAGCCTTTATAGAATTTTTTATAATTCCCTTGATTTTGTGCTTTTTCAATTCTAAACTGGTCAATCTTTGCAACAATGTTATCAAAATTACGGTAGTCTGTCAACTGAAGTCCAAACAATCTTAATTCATCAAACTTCAACGACCCAAAATGGCGAATTAAGCGAAATAGTTCGAGATAAGGTTTTACCCAAAATTCGGCAGCTTTATCTGTTGGCTTATGAAAAGGTGATGGAACTTGAAATTTGAGTAACTGTCTTAAAAATATTTCATCTTTTCTTTTGGAAGTAACCAATTCAATTCCTGCTTGCGTAATGCTTATAGTCGGTGAAAGTGAAACAAAACCTAGGGCTTTTGGTGCTCTTGTTATTCTATCTCTAGCACTCCAAGCAGGGTCATTTTTTCCTTTACCATTGAAGAAATTTTCATCTTTTAATACTTCCATAAAAGCGCGCTGTGTGGCAATATTCCATTTTTGACCTGCAAAATGAGTATTTAACAACTCAATTTCAGGAATCATTTTGGCTGGTGTTCTTGGGGAAGTGGTAACGAAAATTACTTTGCTGTTGATTCTTGCCATATAATTTTAAAGCGCTAATTCTTTTTGGAATGCGATTTCAGGAAAGCGTTTTGCGGCTTCATTTCCGTAGTTTGAAATTAAAATGTGCTTTGCCGCAGATTTGAATCTATTTCTTATGTTTACGGCATAGGATTTACCGTATTCATCCACAATCATATCCCCATACAGTTTCTCTGTTAATGGCGTTCTTCCAATAACCATTAATGCTTTGCATTTCAATTCACGGAAATTGTCCGCTAAAGTAGTATGATTTTCTTCATTAAATCCGTCCTTATGCTCTACATTGCCATAATCAGAAAATACGCAATCGTAAGGTGGGTCTAAAAACATAAAATCATCTTCTTCTGCCATTTCAAAAATATTCTGATAGTCAAAATTGTATATTTCTGTGTTTGAAAGCAATCTGCTGTGATATTCCGTAACCAATGAAGTATTTAAGTTAGCATAGCGACCATACGGTACATTAAATTCGCCTTTTGAGTTATATCTAATCATTCCCGAATAAGCAGTTTTATTTATGAAAAAATACAAAAGTGCTTCTGAATATTTTTTATCTGAAAGGCCATTAAACATTTCCCTTATTTGGTAATAAAGAGTTTCGTTATCGTCCTTTACCCGCTTTTCAGGTGTTTGCTTTTTGAGTAATTCAAACTTCTTTCTATTTACTTTATAAATTTCCCCTATTTCTATAAGTTCCTTTTCTAATTTGTCATAATCATTTTTAACGCCATTATAAAAATCCATTAACTTGGAATTTATATCATTTATAATGGCTTTTTTGGGTTCTAAATAGAAAAATAATGCACCACCTCCAAAGAAAGGCTCTATGTATTTTCCTTTAAATTCTGGAATATGTTTTATGATATGAGGTATTTCTTTTGATTTTCCTCCTCTGTATTTAACTAATGGTTTCATACTTTGGTTGTTTTTCGTTTGTATGCAACAATATTTTCGGCAACTATGTTTAGAATATTTGAAGCGTCATCGTCATCTGCTATAATTTCATAAACCTTGTCCGCTGACCAAAGTCTAACTAGTTTCTTTTTGTCAAAGTCCAACAACTTTGCAAGTATATCCACCTGTTCACGTTTAGCACGTCTGTCGCCTTTTTCGATTTTGCAATATGTAGCGGTATCTATTTCTAATACTGCAGCAAGTTGTCTTTGAGGCATTTGTTTTTCCTCTCTTAATTCTTTTAGCTTATTACCTAATAGTATTGACATAAAATTGTCTTGACATTATTTGGCAAATATAACAAAACTTTTGAATGTTGCAGTATTTTTCCAAGGTGGGTCAGTATGAAGCACAACTACTTGATATGAAATCCTTTCAATGTTTCATATCATAAGTTAAACGAAGGTAGCCGAAATTTTTTACAAAGTCAAGTTTTTTTAACAGCAAATATCTTAAATTACAACATGATAAAAATCATATAAAAAGCCAATAAAGGATAGTAATTTAACCATTTGAAAACGGTATTAAAATTTAAGTAATGGGCGATTTAAATGTGAGCAAATTAAAAACAAAAAAAGATAGAGCAAATTATATTCATCATCTATTAAATGATATAAAAGCATTGGATATGATGATTGAAAAAGGCATGATTGAGGAAGGGCCACTTCGTGTTGGCGCAGAACAGGAGTTTTGTTTAGTAAACAATCAATTTTTACCAGAAAGTAAATCGTTAGAACTTCTAGAAGATATTAACGACGACCATTTTACAACCGAAATAGGAAACTACAATCTAGAAATAAATTTAGATACGCTGCCACTGGGTAAGGATTGTTTCTCTAAATTACATAAGCAGTTGGACACTTTATTGGAAAAAGCCAAAAATACCGCTTCAAAAAAGGATATTAAAATTATTTTAACTGGTATTCTACCGTCGTTATCTGTAAATAATGTAGATGAGCAAAGCATGACGAATGTTGAGCGTTATTCCTTTTTAAATGAAGCCATAAAAAGAAGTAGAAGACAAAGCTTTGATATTCATATAAAGGGTGTAGATGAAATAAACATACGCCACGATTCGGTTATGTTGGAAAGCTGCAACACCAGTTTCCAGATGCATTTGCAACTAAACCCCAAAACCTTTGTAGATGATTATAATTGGGCACAAGCCATTGCTGGCCCTATTTTAAGTGCTTGTACCAACTCCCCCATATTATTCGGAAAAGAGCTTTGGAGCGAAACACGTATTGCACTGTTTACCCAAAGTGTTGATACCCGAGCAAATTCATTTTTATTAAACGAAAATCAGTCGAGAGTAAGTTTTGGAGGCAAATGGCAAACAGGATCAATTACTGATATTTTTAAAGACAATATTTCCAGATTTAGAAGCTTTTTAACCACAGATTTTGCACGTGATAGTGTAGAAATGATAGAACACGGTGAAACCCCAAAACTAAGAGCGCTTCGTTTACATAACGGTACGGTTTACCCATGGAATAGGGTCTGCTATGGCGAAATAAACGGTAAACCTAATTTAAGAATTGAAAACAGATATATTCCATCAGGACCTACCACAACTGATGAAATAGCAAATATGGTATTTTGGGTTGGCGTTATGTTAGGCAAACCCAAAACATATAATAATATACATGAACAATGGGATTTTAAAGATGTAAAAAACAACTTTTTTAATGCGGCACGTTATGGTATGGCAGCACAGTTTTACTGGAATGGCGAGTATGTGTCCAGTTACAATCTTATTTTAAACGAATTGCTGCCTATGGCCTATAAAGGCTTATACAGTGTTGGTGTGTTACCAAAAGATGCAGAACATTATTTAAAAGTTATAAAAAACAGGGTAAAAGGCAATAATGGTTCAGAATGGTTGGTTAGAAACTATAGAAGCTTGTTAAATACCCATAAACGCTTTGAGGCAATGCAAATGCTTACCTCTAAACTCTATGAAAAACAAGAAAAAGGCTATCCCGTTTCCACTTGGGGGATGGTTTATCATGCCGATGAATCTCCATTTAAGGAAACCTGGGTTGTAAAACATATTATGAGTTCTGATATTTTTTCAGTTGACAAAAAGGATAGTGTAGAGTTGGTTTTGAATATTATGAAATGGAAAAATATTCATCACATGCCTGTTATAAGTAAAGACAGGGAACTTGTTGGCTTAATAAGTTGGACAGATGTAAAAGCATATTTAGATGCGCCCAAAAACCAGAATGATAGTGTTGGGAAACTCATGAAAACCAATATCACAACTGTTGATGAATATACATCGGTTAGTGAAGCAAAACAATTAATGGAAGATAGTGCCATTGGCAGTCTTCCTGTCGTTAAAAATAAAAAATTGGTTGGACTAATTACGAGAAACGATTTTATTATATGACACATGTTTACAGTAAGGCCATTGATGATAAAATAAGGGTAAACCGATTAATAGCTAAGATTGAAGGTGAAAAAAAAGGACCAACAGTTGTCTTTTTTGGAGGTATCCATGGTAACGAAACCTCTGGCGTTTTGGCAATTAAAGAAGCTTTGACTAATGTGAATTCAGAACACATTAAAGGTACTATTTATGGTATTGCAGGAAATTTAAAAGCCCTTGAAAAACAACAACGTTTTATAGATGAAGATTTAAACCGGCTTTGGACTAAAGAGCGCATTGCAATTATTAAAAACAAAACAAATTTAAATACTGAAGAGTTTGAATTATTAGAGCTATTAAATATTTTAGATACTATTTTAGAAACCAACCAACCGCCTTTTTATTTTATAGATTTACATACCACTTCAAGTAAAACACTGCCCTTTATTACCATTAACGATGCTTTAATAAATCGAAAATTTTCTAAACAATTTCCAGTGTCCATTGTCTTGGGTATTGAAGAATATTTAAACGGCCCATTATTAAGCTATGTTAACGAAATGGGGTATGTGTCTTTAGGTTTTGAATCTGGGCAGCACAATGATATAAGAGCTATAACCAACAGTGTTGCTTTTGTGTATTTAACCTTGGTTTATTCGGGGGTTTTAAAAGAAAAAGATGTTTCGGATTACCCCAAGTATTATAATCAGTTGCAAACACAAGCAGCAGGTTTAGTTAATATTTTTGAAATAACATTTTTGTACAAAATAAAAGTAAACGAAAACTTTAAAATGCATAATGGTTTTAAAAGTTTTCAGTCAATTAAAAAGAGGACAACAGTTGCTACAAGTAACGGAAACATAATTAAAACAAAACAGAATGGTGTTATGTTTATGCCATTGTATCAAAAACAAGGAGCTGAAGGTTTTTTTATTATAAAGCCAATACCTAAGTTTTTCTTGAAATTATCAAACGCACTAAGACGCATAAAAACAGATAGTTTCTTAGCGCTTTTACCTGGTATTTCTTGGGTTAGCAAACCAAACGGTATTTTACAAGTCAACTTAAAAGTAGCTAAGTTTTTTGCTAAATCATTTTTTCATTTATTGGGCTATAGAAATAAACAAATCACAGAAACCCATTTAAGGCTTAATAACAGGGAACGAGTAGCAAAAACACAGATTTATAAGAATGAAGATTGGTATTGATTTGGTTTTTGAGGATTTGTTTAAAAATAGTTGCGCTTTAATTATAGTCACGCAAAATCGCTAGCTTTGGTCACGTATTTGTGGATAAGATTGAAAATGCCTTTCCGAGCTACTTCCATCATGCCACTAGAAGTAAGCGCACCCATTGCTACGCCTAAACTTGCAAAAATCATAATTGTTTTAAAGGATACTGCCTTTGAGCCAATGGCAGAATTTAAAAAATTAACAGCATCATTACTAACACCAACTAAAAGATCTGCAACTGCCAGAAAAGCTAAGGCAATCAACATGTACACGTATATATTTTCCATTTAAGCTATTAAGAATATAGAAGACACAAATTTCAACTTTTTAAATGAACACAAAGTTATGTTCTTTTTTATGACTATCGGATAGTTTGCACATGAAGTCAACTTTTAAG
>TARA_R110002049_G_scaffold309101_1_pt1 | contig 20452 bp, 22 predicted proteins | sample TARA_R110002049 | Tara Oceans TARA_R110002049 (sample SAMEA4396941) | marine metagenome | biome: Polar Biome; feature: [SRF] surface water layer (ENVO:00010504); material: water (ENVO:00002006), including particulate matter (ENVO:01000060) such as... | depth 5 m
AGTAACGTTCCAAAGCTGGCTGACACAAAAATCTTTACAGGCCCACAGTAAGAAAAAGCGGCCAACCTTTCGGCGACCGCTTGGGCTATGCAACGCAACTTCTACTTATCGGACGTTGAGCCTTCAAATGCTGCATACTCGACCGGTACGAGCAGAAACTGTAGCTGCAGGCCTATTTCGTTTCCACTTCTTCATCAAGCAATTTCAGGTCAACCAGATCCGTTATTCTCTTAATGTCGTTGAGAATGTGTGGGCTAAAGTATTCCTCGCCCATCGGTTCATTAATTGAGAACCACCGAATTCGCACGTCATACATTTCGATGCCTTTTACCTTCGTCTCGCCGACAGTTTTTTTGTTGTGCTTCTCACCGGAAATCCCAACCGGTAAGTAGAGACCATCGTGCTCGGTAAAGCGATAGCTCTCACGTACCTTTGGAAACACTTTTCCGTCGGGATAAACGGCTGTTTCACTATACTTAGTCGGGGTAAAACTTGAACTATCTAACGCCGTCGTTCGCTTGATCGTAAAAACACCGGCGACCGGTGTTTCGTAGCTGACGGTTTGAGAATTCACTCCTTCACCCATGAGCTTATATCGCACGCCTCCGTACCTTGTGCCGTCAATTAGATCTCTAAAGTCCGGAGCTTGACCATAGAAGACAGGAAATGCAACGACCCCGATCGCTGGTAGGAAAACGGTGCTGTTGTGACGCAGTACATCTCCTATCTTCGTACTTTTCATCCGCGACGCTGGCTGAGGAACACTACGCGACCAGGACTCTTTCCCGTCAGACACCACAACGTCAAGTGCCATTGAACGTTTCTCAATCGCACCATCCTTCGTCGCAACGAGCTCCGTCCGGGAGCGATCTAGTACACTACAACATCGGCTCTTCTCAGGATCAACAATCAGACGGCCGGACGACACTCCTTCCTCGATATATCCGTTTTCACCAACCCACTGAGACTCGCATGTCCAAAGCACATCAAACGACTCGACTGCTTCGAAGTTTGCAAAATAGCCGGACACAAGCGACACAGCTTCTTCATGTTCGGCCGCCTCGTCTGAATCGCCTAGCCTGCAACAAAGCAGAATCAAAAGGAATGTTGCGAAACGAATATTGAAAACCCAACGCATGACAGATCGATCGCTTGCAAGAGGACAACAATGGACGACGAGTGCGGAACGGAATCAAAATGGTGAGGAACCTGCGACGATCACCACTCCGATTCGTCGCAGGTGCCGGAGCCTGAAATGGTAGATCCCCAAAGGAAATCGGTCCAGCTAGATCCCGAAGCAAATAAACAACCAGGGGGTGGAGCAAAGGGGATTGGGGTCTGGCAGTCTTCACAAGACCTTTTTTGCACGCATGTCGCTCCGGTCGTCCACGACAAAGAGTCGTAACCAGTGGAGCCGTCTTCCGCGTAAACGTCTGTGTCATTGGCGGTATAGTTGTACACATCGTCGCCAGGGCATTCCAAATTCCCTTCCCCGTCGTCGTCGCAAGTTTGATCTGCACATCCACTCGTATTTTGATAGTACCCAAAGTTGTCTTCATGCCAATCGCACGGTTCAGACCAGAAGTACATACACTGAGCACTTGCAAGGGAACTCACGATCAGTGCAGAACCGAACACAGCTGCTAGACGAACGTTCATGACTCACCTTCTTCTGTAGTTGGAGAAAACGAAACAGACGAGCCCACCGACAGCAGGGACTCAACAGAGTAGACTTTGTCCGGTGTTGTAACACGCCACTGGACACTAGGTTTTTTTTCTTCAGCTAAGCTTTCTTGCAACTTGTTTTTTGAACCCTGTAAAAATACGCGATAGATCCCTCGCCCCAGCTTCTTGGCGCGAACGTTTAGCTTCACGTCGCCAAGCGATGCCTCCATATTAATCGCCCCTTCCTTCGAATCGTTATCCGCATCTGCCTGTTTTGATTCGACGAGAGGAGGACGGTAACGCAACAAACACGCCGCAATAAGCTGCTCATCCTCGCTCTGGAAACGCAGTGTCCGAGGCGTAATTTCCAAATACTTACGTTTGCACAACAAGAGCGGCAATGTGTCTGTCAAATCTCGTGACTCATCTCGAGCGATAACCGATAGCGGCATACTTTCGTCGGAAACGAAAACGGGATCAAACACGACCGTCACGAAGTGCTTCCCCTCTTTTTTAACCAAACTTGCGACCACTCCGTCACTGGCCGGAACAATTTCGAAAGTAACATCTTTCGCGGTAACAGGATCAGTCATCAAAAACGGTATCGTAACCGTCTGGCGATCAAGGCTCGCATCGACTTCTTGAGCATACGAAGTACCGGCAAACGCCATCAGACCAGCCAATGAATAACGCAAAGCCATCGTTACATTTTTCGATTTGTCAGCCTTTGAAACCAGAGTCACAGAAACTGAAACATTCTGGCTCCTGCTTGTGGGTCGAGTTGACAGCGTCACGATCAATGTTGCCGATGAATTCGGCCCGATTTCATCAGCGGAAATTTCTGCAGACGTACAACTGCATCCCAGCTCCAACGCGTTAACTGAGAAATTTACTTGGTGCGGATTTATGAGCTTTAGCTTGGCGATGCCGGTGACACCCATCGGCAACGGACCGAGATCGACAACGACGTGATAGCGTCCCATTACCATGCCGATCGGAACATCTTTTTCGATCACGAAAGCAGGCTCTTCCGTAGTCGAGGGGTTGTCAGCCCCAAGACAACTCGCGGTAGTGGCCACTAGCAACAACAGAGATAATATTCGCCGGAGGCAGTTCAAGAACGCCCCGATCCACGTACGTTTTCGCACGAAACCGCCCTCCCGAAATTGATGTGCGTGTGACCAATTCGTCAATCAAGAGCAAACCCGCTCGAAACATCAGCAAACTAAAATGCCAACGTGGGATTGCGAGTGTGACAACTCGCCAAGAATCGTTCTGCCCATACGCAAAACCTAAGAATCGGATTCTGGCGAGTCAAGACAAATCTCAAAAAGTTCTCAAAAACAACTTTCCCGATATCTTTCCGTTCACATTGTCACGCAGCAGAACTGTGCACCGGAGAATGCGGTTACAACGACGAAAGACATGGATCGCGAATTTCAAAAACGGGATGCTCCTCTGTTCATTTGGATGTTCCGCTGAATTCGTCGCAAAGGAGTTCATTTTAAGAATTTACACACAGAAAAGAATTCGCTTTTGCCTAGCTGAAGGGCCTTGTGCCAAAGTACCGGCGTCATGACAAACGCCACGATTCCAAAGCCTCGTGCTGTCATACACGATGTCGCACAGGTCGAAGTATGTACAGCGGACGCGTTCTTTCTGCCGCAAGCACGACTGCCTCGATCCCCTGCTCAACACTCGTCGCAAGAATGGACCAGAAGGCGAAAGTAGTTCGAATTCGATATGAAGAAGAGACTCACACTTTCAATTGACACTCCATTTATACCGCGTATAAAGTGGGTTATACGCGGTTAAATCAGACTGGCAGAATCTGCCGTCGCGGTTTGCAAGAGGAAATAAAAGATGCGTGTCAGGAAGGCATTGGTGATTCCGGCAATTGCTGTGACCATCGGCCGACTCACGAACCCGAAGCATCTCGGATAGTCTCGCGAACGACATTTTTCACGCCGGTTCGCGTTTCCGTTGTTGAGATCGACGTTTTTTGACGACGCCAAGAACGATGCCTTCGTTTTGTTGCAACGCTTCCATGATGGCGGCAAGGTTGTTCATGCTTGGATTACCTTTTGGGCCGAGCATACGCTTCACACTCGACGAGGTTAAATCCAGCCGGCGCGCTAATTCTTCAAAGCCGATGGTGGCTTTCACATAGTCGCGAAGGATGTTGCGTCCAGCATCAGGTTCCCCGCAGACAAACGCCGATGCGGAAGGCCTTACTCGTTGTCCGCTTGCTTTTTGATCGTCTCGATAAAATCACGCGACAATGGCATTTCAATTTCCGTCTCGGGTGATGAGCTGCAAACCGGGCAAATACTCAAAGTCGCGTCGATTGTTGGTCATGAGAGATATGCCGTAGACAACAGCCGTTGCTGCGATCCATCCATCGCCAAAGTTCAGTGCCCGGCCTTTGGCTCTCGCAAATGCCATCAAGGCCCCGTACTGACGACAAATCGCGGTGGTCGACGGGATGATTGTAAAACGCGACTTGAGATAAGACCGCATCTCGCCAGTGCGTCTCTCACCCCAACTGCGAAGAGCAGCACCGTGTTCTAACTCACCGATTGTCATGAAGGAAACATACGGTTCAGCGTGATCAAGGGCCGGACCGTAGAATTCATCGAAGAGCGGATCACTTCTCAATCCGTATGAGACGACATCCGTGTCAACCAGTACCCGCATCAAAATAGATCCCGATCCTGGTCGGCATCTCTTGCGTCGTAAATGGGCTTGAGAAAGTCTTCCGATGTTTCGCCCTCTGGGGCGATGTTGACCATGAGGTCTCTGTAGTCCCGGACGACCTTGGACCCCTGTGCTTGAGTGAGTTCATCCAGTGAGATGGAATCTCTCATGTTATCAATAGGGTTCACCCGGCTGACGCTCTCGCCGCGCCGCTTCCTGAACGCGGCCGTCAGACTTTCGATTGCGGAAGCGAGATCGCCCGTCTCGTAGGCTCGAGCGATGTCTTGTTCTAAATCGTGGGGAAGTTCGTAAGTCATGGCCATCATTCCTAATCTTTCCAGATGTCTTCATCGTAGCATGAATGCGACGATTCCAGCAAGCAAAATCGACGCAGGATCCGAGCGGATGAAGAGGCCATACACATCGCATTTCTCTGACGTTGAAATCACCGTTTTTCGGAGCTGGCGAGCGGCATCGATGCTGACGCTAGCAGCCGGAGATCCTTCATGGAAACCGCCCGTGTCAGCGACTGCATCAAGACATTCTCTTTAATCGTTTCGTCTTTCATTTCATCGAGTTCAGCCAGAAGCAGGTTCAGAAGTTCAGCATTGGATTCAGAGGTTGCCACTGGTCGTCGCCTTTTTAGGCGGCTAATCGCGACGACACGAATCGTGCGGAGACAGAACCCACTCCACCCAATATCTCGATCCCGTCGCCGCAACACGCGTGTTTTAGAACAAATCGAGCTGCGACAGATCGCACGGGTTCGGCGCATCGGGCATTGTGTCAGCGGGCTGCGTGGTGTCTGGGATCTCTTGCCTTCTGTCCATCAAGTTCTGAATGGCGGTGTAGTGGAATGGTGATCGTTCTTTGGGAACCTCGCGGATCACGCCCGCGGCCGCTCCGTTGAAGAACATGCCAATCTTGTAAACGCGGAAGCATTCAAGCGAGAGTGTGTTTTGCCAAACGGCCCACCCGCGAAGCCCATTCAGTCCGAGATTGATCGCCGTCATTTGGGCACACCGATGATCAACGTCCTGGCCGACAAATTCGCGGCGTGGGTTTTGCTTGCCCATGGAGAGCAAAAACCGCCCTGACCCGCATGCTGGATCGTTGATGCTCTGTAAGTTTTGCTTTGACCCCTCCTCCGCATCCCCGCCGGTCATCAGTGCCGACACCAGATCGGTAACGCAATCGGGTGTAAAGAACTGGCCGCGTTCACCGTACGTGATCCCGCCTGTAAAGATGTCACCGAGAACGTCCTGCCCCGTGTCTTCCATCGCCTTGACGAGCAGCCCAAACGCACGGCTGATGTGGTCGATTCCGCGCCTTCCCGGCTCGCCTTTGTCGTAACCTTTTGTAACGATGCTAAGATATTCATCTTCCATCGTTTGACCGCCAAGAGCACAGCGGGTGCACGTTAGAAAGTCTTCGAATGCCTGGCCGCGACTGAGTCCCGCCTGATCACCCGCACGGTCGATCAAATCCAAAATCGGTCTGCTCGCCGCAATGGAGAATTGTTCTTTGCTCATGCCGCCCTACGCATTCGGGCGGGCGATACCTTGTAAACGTGTCATGTGAGTGCCCTACTCGCTTTGTTTTCACCGGTGCGCCGTTTGTGCCACAGATCAAAGCGAAGCGTCAACAAGAAATTCAATAATTTGCACCGGATGTCAAATCTCGGTGTGCTCCGCTTGAATTCGTCCACCACGCTTGGATTGAATACAGAGAACGAAATCACCTTCATACACGGAGATGTAGTTCACGTCGTAGCGACATTGGTCCTGTAGTGCCGCGACGGTTGTCTCATCCAAAAAATCGACGCTACCGATGTATGCTGTTTCAACAATGAGCGTTTGCATGCCATCGATTTGGGCTTCCAGCTTTAGCGAGACCATTGCGGTGAGTTCGCCCTCGCAATCGCAGAGGTCGTCATGGAATGTTTTCTCAAGTGTGATTTTCTTGTGGGTCATCGTGTGCTTCCTTTCGGTTGAGTGACCGCGGGGGAATTCCCTCGACCAGACTTGGATTGTCGCCAAGTCATACTCGCGACGTTTAAAGCGTCGACGAACCACATACCGATGAGTGCAGCCTGAAAGTAATCGCGGTTTTCAATCCCGATGACGAATGCTTCTGTACGCGACGAGACGATGTCAAACACGTTCGGCGGGAGAGGCGTCGACTGGAGCGTGAAGCGGCGTGGAATGTCGCTCTTGGTGGCGGGTGCCAGGCCGAAGTCGTTCAATGCGTCGACGATGCGAGTCGCGCGTGCTTTCGCCCGTCGGCCATCGTTCCAGTACCGCACCGAAGCCAAGCATGTCTGCGTGAATTGGCACAGGATTTCATAGGTATGGTCGAGGCCATCGATGCCCGCCTGGAACCCGTAAGGCCCGGGGTAGTGCATTCGGATCAATTTGTTCGGTTCATGTAGATCGGTGAGTGTCATGTCTTGTGTCCTTTCTTTTCATAGCGTGCCCTGTACGGCACGAATGGCAGCGGAGCGTCAACCGAGATCGACGCCCCTGGTTTTTAATTCTTCAAACGGTGTTCGATCAGCTTCATTGCGTTATCCATTCGCGACCGCGTTTCGTTGTCGAAATAGATGCGAATCTCATCCTGCGAAAAATTTGGGTCGATCTCGTCCGCTCCCAGCTTGTCTAGAAAGTCATTTAGCTCTTCAAGAGTTGCTTCTTTCGTTTCCGTTAAGATGCTGATGTAAGCGTGGGTTTGAATGTCGATTTGGTTCTTCATCGTTGGTTTCCTTTCGGTTGGTGATGGCGGTGCATGATTGCACCGCCATGATGCTTAGTGCTCGCTCGGCAGGTAGAGCGTCCAGTGCTGGCGATCGGACATGGCGCATATGTCAATACGATCAAGCGGAAAGTCGGTGAATGGAATCGGTTCGGTGATCCACGGCTCCACGTCAAGGTTGGAACGGGAAGAGAGTTGCCCCGTTTTGCTCCAGCTTGTTTCGAGCGTCCAGACCATGAAGTCACACAGACGCGGATCGATGGTCGTTGCGTGCAGGTATTCATGGCTGGTTAAATGACCGGCGATCGCATCGATCAGCCAGTACGCGTTACCTTTCTCAGCAACATGCCTGACGCCTGCCGTGTAGATCACACGGCGACCAATCGGGTGACACCACCGTTCCAAGTCGCCAGTGAATTGATTGAGTTCTTGCTTTGTGAGTGTTCCCATGATGTGTGTCTCCTTTTTCAAAATGGTCATTGGGTTTGTGGTGGAACGGGACGCCGCAATTGCGGCGGAACGTGCCGTCCATAAAACCAGTGGCTGCCACTTAAAGGCGGGGAGGCTTGGCCATGACCCGAGTCGGCGGAGGGGGATCACCCGGATTTGTTCGGTGATGCGTATGCATTGCCGGTACAAATTTGGGGACACCGCCGGCGAGCCGTGAGGGGAGCGACAGCGACGGTCTTGCCAAGACGGGGGCAAGGCCCCCTTTTCAACCACCCTACTCGGTTCATCGGTATCGCTATATCAGTCGAGCCGGCTGCTTGAACGCCGACGATGAAGTTGAAGTCGGATCGGAGTTGAGGTTCAGTCCGCGAGGGTGGAAAAAAGTCGTGGATGAGCGAGTCAAATCGATTGTCACTGGCGACGCGGTGTGACATTTTTCCGACCATGGGACACCGGCAACTCACCATCGATTTCGACAATGCACAATTACGGGAGTCGCGACCGGTCCTCGAGAAGGATCGCGAGGGCATCGTTCTGAACCGGCACGGTTATGTCGAACGCACGCTCGAAATTTGGCGTGCCGTCGATGCTTGGATCGTGGAGTACACGCCCGCTCATTCATTCTCGGCAAGCCGACTTGGTGTGTATGACAAAACAACACCTGCCGATACCTCGTGTGCCGCTGAGACGGACCAAATGCGATCGACTCTGCATGAGTATGATTTGGCTGTTTCCGTCGCGATCGCGGCAGCGGAAGCATCCTCGTTGCTGGTCGAACACGGCCACAGTGACGATGCGGGCACTTTGGTTCGCGCTTACTATCTGGCCGTTGCTCTGAACACACTTGATTACGACCTGGAGCACTACTTGCCAGGCATGCCGGTGCTCGCACTGGAGAATCTCGCTTGAAAAGCGTTTTATCGAATTGTGGACAAGGCGCGATTCGAAATACGCAGACACGTCCGCCCTGACGCGCAACTAACGGTAATCATCGCGTTCTCGCTACGTGGGTCAGTCCGATGCTTGACTCTCGCGAAAAGGGTTGCAAGGCTCTCCGCCATGTCCGAGATGCTTGAGTGTGATCAATGCGGTGCCCTGTTGCTCGGAGTATTTAACGATCGAGTTGGATGGATTGGAGTTTCGTCGGAAATCGATCCTTGATGGCAATCGGGTGCAAATTGAGTCAATTGATCTAAGCCCCCTGCTCCCGATCTTGAGAATCAGCCCTGAATGTTTCCTTGCCGTCAATTTGTACCGCCGTAGTCACGGCGATGTGTCAAGTCGCACATGTAGATGACCGCCCCGCAGCAATAACTCCACGCCGTGGTTGCGGAGAAACGCAAGAACGGTTCTGCGGCGATCATTCATTGCGGATTCGCGTCGATCCGGATCGCCGTTACAGTGAACCGTGATCACGGTCTACCGTAACGACGTTTTTCCGTTGTTGCTTGAGACCGCTGAGGCGGAACTCCGTATGATCGTGTTGCCGTCACGGCAGAACTCACCGCCGCAATACCGGCTTTTCGGCGTTCCGCATTTCAGGAAAACATCGTCACCACCACGGAGCGCCGTATTCACGATGGTGCGGTAAGACGGCGTTCAGGCGGGGCGGTATTGCGGTACGGCGTTGCGGCGAGCCGCCATGACGACGTCGTTCCAGTCTTGACCTTCTTGCGCGGGGAAATGGTCTTCAACTCGATCTGCAACATCCGCCAACGCGGAACGAAGGGACCTCGCCATCGCTCGTCCGGCCTCATCGTTGTCCGTCGCCAACAGAATCTCGCTACCAGACGGCATTTTCTCGGCAGCAGACCGCAACAAGTTGATTTGAAATTCGCTGGGGCGTCCGGCCGTACTAAAAAATCGTTTACCCGAGGTTCCCGAGAGTGTGGCGACGGAAAGGGCGTCGATGGCAGTTTCGCAAACGATCATTTGACGATCATCATCGCAGGGCTGAGAACAGAATAACGCCTTGGTCCCACCGGATGCGAACCCCGTGAAACCGCGGTTCTTTCGTTCGAAACCGCAGAGACCCGATGGCCGATAATGGGCAAAAAGAATGTTGCCGCGCCGATCCACTCGTATTCGACGCTGAAACTTCACGTCGCCCAAGATCTTTGCCGCGATGCCGCGTTCCTCACAGAGATATCGGTTCTCTTGCAAAACCGGTGCCGCGGAATGCCATTCGGCTAACACACGCGCATCGTCACGGGTGGCAGGCTCGAGTTCTTCAAAGAGAGTGGGGGACGTCCTGTTTTCGAGATCTCCACTTCCGTTCCAGTTGCGAAGCCGTTTCCGGACTTCGCCGAGCCCGATGCGTTCACGTGTCTGCACGAAGTCAATGATCGTCCCGCTATCACCTCCGTGAACGTTGAAATAGACGTACTGCCCGGAAGGGGCTCGCGCGACGACGATCTTGTCACCGCAGGGATGTTTCATCACGGCGCTGAGCCGGCTGGATTGTCGCCGCACCAATTGAAAGCCGACCGATGCGGCAAATTGCCGCAAATCGATTTCCGTTTTGAATCGGGTAAGCTCATCGCTTCGCGAGAGTGTCATGATTCGACGTTAGCGCGGCCGCGACGATTTTCGCAAGCGATTTCATGAGAAACGCCGTAAATTTCTGGGGGCAATTGGAAGTCGAGACTTAATTATTGCGGTTCGCCTTAATCACGGTCTTAAGGGAACACGGCAGTACGGCAAACTGTGACCAACCGCCTCGACGACAACTTTCGCGTCGGTTAGTGAATTCAGGTATTTTCAGCCGCGAACTACAACGTCAAACTTGTGTTCGCACGCGTGGTTCTTGTTGACGTTGGTTTTGCCCCAATCAACGCGGCTTGATCACGCGTGTTTTTTTTGCGCGCACTTCCACGCTCGTTCAGCTGTCCTCCTCAACAGTCTCGCAGGACTCGTGCGAATTCCGATCTGGTCTGATGGAAGAGCGTGGCAGCGACATGCCGCCAGCTATATCTTCCCATCGCCAAAACAGACACCTAGTTCCGCCGGGAGTAGGTGACTTATCCACAGGCTTCATTCGGAGAGCGTGTGTTTGATTGGGTTTGAAAGAGGTGTTACGGCTTTCCGATCCGCAGTTAAGTCGTTGAATCCACATGGGATTTTTTTCACGCCGGTGTGTGAACCATCGAAACAAGGTGTGTAAAACGTCGAAACTTTGTGTGCAAACCGTCGAACCCGGTGGCCCAGTGTGTGAAGTATCGAAACAAAGCCCTGACACGGGTTGGGGTGTGTGAAGTATCGAAAATCGTGGCTGAAATATCGATTTGCACGTCCGCGTGTGTGAAATATCGAATTTGCTTGACTCACGGTTCGCGAATCCGCACAGTGGACTCAGCATGACCCAGTCTCGTTCACCTTTGTTGCCTCAGCGCTACCCGACGCCCGATTTTTTCGTCTGTGATATTTTTGATGCTACTCCGAAAGGGGATATGGGTTCGATGGAACATCCGATTTTCTCGCTCTCCACCAAACCTGATCATCGAGTCCGCCGCTACGAACACAAAGACACATTCATCGAAATCAAGCCTTCGTCAGATGGACTTGCCACAGTGCACGACCGCGACGTGTTGATCTACTGCATTTCGCAGATGATTGCTGCGATCAACAACGGCGACGAGGTCTCGCAGGTGGTTCGGTTCAAAGCCCATGATTTACTTCTGTCGACCAACCGAATGACCAACGGCCAGGCCTACGAAGCGCTCAAGGCAGCCTTCGAAAGATTGTCCGGTACGCGAATCAGCACGAACATTGTTACGGGCGGCACAGAAGAGTTCGAGACGTTTGGGATCATCGAGCGGGCGAGGATTGTTCGAGAGACACGCGAGGGTCGGATGCAAGAGATCGAAGTTAAATTGTCCGATTGGGTATTCAACGCGGTTCGATCGAAAGAAGTACTCACCCTTCACCGCGACTACTTTCGACTTCGCAGGCCGATCGAACGCCGCATGTACGAACTGGCACGCAAGCACTGTGGACGGCAGGCAGAATGGCGAATCTCGCTCGATCTACTGCGTCGCAAATGCGGTTCAGGCTCGACGCTGAAAGAATTCAAACGATTGGTCAAACGAGTTGTTGATGACGACTTGAGGACAAGTCATATGCCGGACTATCAAGTTCGGTTCGATGAAGACAATCCAGACATCGTCGTGTTTGAAAACCGGGGCACGATCCCGCTGACGACTGGAAGCAGCGGTTCAAACACGGTCCCGCCACTACTACCGGACACCTATCACCAAGCTCGGCTAGCGGCGCCAGGATTCGATGTTTACGAACTGGAACGCCAGTGGCGAAGCTGGATGGAGATGTCCGGCGCGGAGCCACCGCGAAAACCGGATGCGGCTTTCGTGGGCTTTTGCAGAAAATGGTGCGAACGTCGCAAGCGTTCACCGGTCCATTGAGTAGATCTCGCGTACATTCACCGGTCGTAAACTAGCGTTGCCTGAAATTATGCAACACGATCAGTGGGTTGCCAGTTTTTGTTGACGTAAGGAGAGAAAGCGAGTTACGATGCGATCCAATCCAACGAAACAGCCGCAACAGGAAGCGGCAGAAAGGAAGGACAACGATGTCCACGATATTACCCGACTACTCACATAGCGATTACGCCCGTCACGATACAGTCCGTGAAATCATTCGCCACTGTAGCGAGGCCACTCGCAAGTGGATCAACGACGAGATCTCTCGGGACGACTTGATGGACCTCTGCGGCACGGCAGGCGTTTGCATTGCCCAGGGACAACACAAGGGTTTCGAAGGGCATCAGGGTGATAGCATCATGCTGCGTGACGAAGCCAACGTGCTGCTAGCGAGGCTGGTCGAGCTGCGTGGGCTGCTACGCTATCCCCGGTATGCAGCAGCGCGTCTCGAAAAACAGGACCAAGATACGCCAAAGCTGCGTGAACAGCTTGTCTTCGAAGTTGAACGAACCGAACCCGGCTTCAATCTTCCGGAGCCATAGGCAGTACGAGCTTCAAGACTCGTCGCTCAAGAAGTACTGGGCGTGATCTCGCATCCGCATGACGTGATGGCGGAAGTGCCGCTTGATGTCATCAGTGGGTGCGGGTTGCCTGGCCCGGAGCCATTTCGTCCAGACATCGTAGTCTTCGAAGAGAGGGCCGGTGATTGCCTGAAACGATCGTTCCGCTAACACAATATCAGTTTGGAGCATCGCCAACAGTTCCACTGTCAGCAGGTGCTCGATTTGCCAAGTGATTGCATAAGCGGCGCGAACGGTCTCGGACTGCCGTGGCTGGTCGACGAGAAGCATTTGAATCGCCTCATCGTTGCTGAAGAAAGCCACGGGGTCACATGTCAATGCTTCGGCTTGCTTGACCAAGTCGCGAAGTTTTGCCGCCATTTGTCGACGCCGCGCGTGCGAGGATGTGAAGATACGTCGAACCTGAGGCCATTGGTAAGCGAATCGATCTTCGAGTAACTGAGTGATTTCCCGAAGACTCAAGCTCGAGGGTATCCAGGTCCCATCGTTTCCGGGCTCAACAAAGTTTGTACGTTTGAGTTCCCTACAAACGCATTCGAATTCCTCGTTTGTGCAATCGAGCTGGTTATGGAGCCAGTCGAACACACACAGTGCGACACTCTTATTCGCACCAGACCTCGTTGCGCCTCCGGCTGGGTACTTGCCGAGCAGACGAATCGCCTGGTAGTACACCTGTGACTGGGTGGTCAGTCGAATTCGTTCGCCGCCGCTGCTACGGCCGAGAAGGTCCTCACCCGTATCTTGCAGAAGCATGACTAGCGCACGTCCAAGTTCTTCATTAACGGGTTCTCCCTCGATGGCGCGATAGATTGCCGCTCGATGACGTTTTGAAAGTGCTGCCGTTTCTCTCTCAATCGTTTTGTCGACCGAACCGTATTTCGTCTTGATGGCCCGATCGAGAGCGGGGCCATTGAATTGCATCGTCATTGCTGAACTCCCTTGCATGGTTACGAGCACGAAGCCACGCCGGCCTCGTTTCATCAGCCGTTACTGGGGGAGGAATCTCTCTGCGCAGAGAAAATGCAAAAAAGTTCGTCTTTCGTGAAAATGACGCGTTTTACCGCTGATCCATTTATCAACGCTCATGCCGATTCCGCAGTGAGCGACTGGCTTAGCGGGTATCCGGCGCATCTGGTAGATTGACAGCAAATGAGTGGAAAACTCGGTACTGGAAGCTACCGCGCCGCGTAGGGGAAAGGCTCATGACGAACGATTCACCGTCCAGTCGCAATAGTTTGGCGACTCGCGTCTCGATGATCGAAGGGCTCAAGGAAGGTGACCAGCACTACTGGAATGAGTTCTACGACATGTACGCCGAGAGGCTCGTGGGGTGGGCTCGCTATCGCGGCTTGTCGCGTTCGGATGCGGAAGAGGTCGTCGCCGAACTGTTGTTCCGACTGTTTCGATACGTGAAACGTTTTCAATATGACTCGAACAGGCGTTTCCGCGGCTACCTTCGGCGGATGATCGAGACGATCATCGCGGATCAATCGAAGAAAAGCGAGAAGTTTCGTCTTTTGCTTTCTCCCGCGAACGAATCGGATCACTCGACGACCGGTACGTTGCTCGATGTACTGTGCAATAAAGATCAAGAGCTCCGCGAACTACTCGCGTGCAGGTCCGTGTTAAAACGCTGTGATGATCGCCAGCGCCGAGTGTGGTCTGCGTATCTCGATGGCTCGATGACGACGCAAGAATTGGCCACGCTCTTCGGTGTCAGTGTGAGCACGATCAATCGCGATCGACAAAAGGTGACCGACATGATTGCGGCTGAAGTGAGGACCACCCCGGAATAGGTGAAGAATTAAAAGTCTAGCTATCAACTCGGCCGACCATGTTTCACTAAGGCCGCAGCGGTGGCCTGACCGATAAGGATTCGCGAGGCGTCACGTCTCCACACAACGTCGCAATCCGTGGAATCGTCAGACTCGAGTAAAAGGGTAGGGGCAATGAGACTGCGAGCGGCACTACTGATTGTCATTGCGATGATCTGTTCGCTCAGTTCCGAGCATTGCGCGGGGCAAGATCCTTATGCACTAAGGCTGTTCACCGCTTTGCGCCGGGCCAACGGCGCCAGCTTTGCATCGCCAACAGCGCTACAGGCGACCGCAGCGCATCCCGGCACGTACTCAGTTAATCCCGCCGCTGATGACTGGGGACGGCGAAGATCGCCCGCATCATCGCTCAAGTCAGTTGCACTGAGCAACCTACACGCCTTTTCCAGAAGCGGAGCTGTGCTGACCGATACTTCGGTGGCAGGTACGATCGAGCTTCCGGGGGAGGGCCAGATCCCCCTCGCCTATGCGAGAACGGATACGCTCAACGGGGATACACGCACGGGGGAGAACGATTTTTCATCTCACGAATTGTTCTTCGGATTAAGCCGTCAAATCAGCGAAACGAGTTCGCTCGGCACCCAGGTGCGTGTCCTCACGGCACAGACCACATTCGACATCATGGAAGCGCCGTTATTCCTGCCACTTCGCGTCGATCTCGATGTGGATTACGGATTTGACGTTAACCTGGGATTTCGTTGGCAGCCGAATCCGACAATCGCCTTCGGTTTGGTCGGGGGCATCGGGAAAATCAGCACGGTCTCGGATGTCAGTAGTGTGTTCACGATTCCGCCTCCCGCTGCTGCAAGCTTGCCAACGGCTCCGATCAAAGACACTCCCCAATCGCTGCTGCTTCGATACGGGATCGGCATCACGCCCTCCCGATTCGTAGGGATTTACATCGACGGAGAACACTACGAGTTTGCCAGTGACACGAGTGGGACATTGCGAGTCAGTCGCGCACTTGCGGGTCTCGAGCTTCGCCACAACGATTGGCATACGACGTTCTTAGGAACGTCCATTGACGAAGATGCTGAGTGGACGTTTGGGATCGGCTGCCGCGTCATTTGGGAAGAGTACGCCTCTGTGTCCTTGTCCTATCAGGTCAATGCCTATCCAGAGCTTGAACCAGAAAATGGTCGATTCGATCAAATCACCGCGACCTTCGCTCGCCGATTCTAGTGGCAGCAAATGAAGTACTTACTGAACGCTTCGGCGTAACGATAGGCTCTAGACGGCCTTCAATTGTCGACGAGCACGTGCAGCGCGGATGGCTGTCCACGCGACGAGATGGACGGACGAACAATACGTTAGAAAGAGCAGTATGACAGTGTATCTCGCGCGTATCGATCCGGGTTCATCGACAGAACCGAATAGATCGATGTAGAACGTTTCGGGACTCCAAATTGTCAGCGCACTCATTCCCACCACAAAAAAGTCACAAGCCAAGAGTGATCGAATCACCCCGTGGCGACCGCGCAAAAGCTGAATTCCCTGCACGATATAAGGAATATCGAACAGGGTGATCCACGTGAACATTGCGATGGTGGAAACTTGGCTACTTCCGATACCGCCAGTGACTAATAAGAAAGTGTGGAATACCACAAACATCGTCGCAATAAAGAGGGTCATCCCCGCCGCTTGCGGAATACGGCTTGGATCCTCACAAAATTTCCGGAATCGCGATAACGGGGTTTGTCTTTGCAGAAGCCAGGATCGAATGGCTGGAATCAAAAAGTCATGGGTCAGTTGATAGTGTCGGCCATCGAGCCCCATCACGTTGTCGGTAGTCAATTCGTCCGCGTGCGTCTCGGCGGCAGTAACCAACCGCACTTCCTTTTCCAAAATCGTTAGTAAGTCATCAAACTTTTGTGGCTCGCGTCCATACCCGGAAACTTCGCGAATGGAGTTGATTGGCATGGCCGCGCTGCGAATTTCGACCCCGGGTTCCGGCAATAAAGCCCGCAGAACGTTTTGTGCCGCTCTTCGATGATATCGGTAAGAAGAAGGCGCATTTTTCGAATGGAAGGTAGCGTTGAGAAAGGCGATACCAAGGCCCGCTGCTCCGCCGAACTGTCGGAGCGTTTTCACTTCCCATGGTTTGTCTTTGATGAGGTCCGCAAACAAGGCCAGCCGAATCGGAGCCGCCCCGCCGTCGTCGATCAAATAGGAGACGGACTCATCAAGAAAATTGTTTTGTCTACGAGTGAGCGCAGCTCCATCGATCGGAAGTTTTTCGTACGCTTTGCCAAATTCGTAAAGAACTTTTCGAGCATGTACGCGGGCGAAAGGATCGACGTAGACCAGGTTGCGGCCGAGTACGAACCGGTGATCCGTGTGCTGAAACACTCGATCGGCGGCAATACGAAAGTCATCGCGGGTGAGCAGGATACACTGCAGCTTGGAGGCGTCGCAGCGTTGCAGCGCCTCGGTCAAAACGTGAGGTTTGGATGCGTCTTTACCGTGCATCCACTGTTCAAACTGATCGAGTACTAGTAAGACTTTTGATTCACGCGCTAACGCGAGAACATCCATGAGCTGCTCGAAAGCCTCGACGAGCGGCGCATCAGCCGATATCGCGGGAAATTGAGAGGCAAGTGCACGAACGATTCGTGACTCCGTACAATCTGATTCGCAGGCCACATACAGTGGTATCACGGTCGGCGAAAGTCGCGGCACAAGTCCGGCACGGATGAGCGACGACTTTCCGCTTCCACTCGGGCCACAAATCATTCCCAATTCGAACGAAAGTCCGGATTGCGGCTCTTCGATACGCCCTTTCCAAAATCGAAGGCTTTCCGGTAATCCGTTTTCATCCACGGGACCGGGTAGAAGTGTTAGGAAAAACTCGGCGTCGTGCTCGTCGAACGACCGTAGACCTTTGGGGACCACAATCGGTGGTCGACCCGCTGTGGCGACTTCCAGTTCTGGCGGGCTCCCGTCAGCCGATGGAGCCAAGTATTCGGTCAAGTCTTCGATTAGCCCCTCGGCGGCAGAATATCGTTCGTCGAGACACGGCCTAAGCAGACGGAGGCAAATTTGCTCGAGCGCTTCGGGCACGTCCGGACGGTGCTGTCGAGGTGGGGGCGGCGTAACCGACAGAATCTGTCGTCTCAAACTCTTCCGATCTCCTTCGAACGGCCGCCGCCCCGTGAGCAGCTCATAGAGCACCACACCAACGCTCCACAAATCCGTTCGTCCGTCCTGCCGAACAGCAATCCCTTCGAGTTGTTCAGGAGACATGTACGGCAGTGTTCCAGAGACGATTCCGTTTTGGCTTTCGCGAAAGCTCTCGTGCCAGGCAAGTCCGAAATCCGTGATGTGGGGGTCGCCAAACTCGTCGACGAGAATGTTGGCTGGTTTGATATCCCGGTGCGCCACATGATTGCGATGGGCATGCTGGAGACCTTGACTGATTTTCAGAACCATCCTGGCGATCATTTCAAAGTCGCGTGGCTCCGATTTAGCCCATCCGCGAAGGTCAGCGCCTTCGACGAACTCTTGAATGATATATGGCTTTCCTTCAACGACTTGGAAATCCAAGACGCGAACCAGAAATTCGTGTTTCAAACGTGCGGCTTGTCGTGCCTCGCGGCGAAAGTCGTCAATCGCCTCTTCGATTCGATGAGGTCCCAGTCGCTTGACCAGTTTCGCCCATCGCTCCGGACGCGGCCCTTTGATCGCGACACTTCTCAAAAGTTCGGTATCAAACGCACGAAGGACCTGTCCAAAACCACCCTGGCCAACCCTGCCTTCGATCTGAAATCGATCCGCCCAAGGAAAATCATCATCACCCTCTGACACCGAAAATTCGTCGGAAGCAATTCCGAGGTTGAAGTCGTGTTGGGTGACGGTTTGCTCATCCGCCGGATGCATCATTCGGTCGCGCGTGGACTTTAACTGCGACCCGAATGGCTTCAGCTCGGAAATCGTGCTCGATCGGTCGGTATCGATCAACGACGGATCTTCGGACCCATGCTCTCCGTCTTGCATTCCGAATGCTGCTTGGACCGCGTAGCGATCTCCCGGAAAACGAGTGAGATAAGACTCAATTCCAGGCAGCTCGCCTTGATGGATCAGGAACCGTCTCTCGACCTTGAGAAGTTCGATGAGCGCATCGGTGCGAAATGTCGGTACTTCGAGCAGCAGGTCTTCAATGCGCGCGGTTCGGCCTGAGTCGAGCAAACCCTGCAATCGCCGGCAGAGGCTTGCGATAGTTTCCGCCGGATTCGAATTCGTTCCGTTCCCTGCTGAGTCAGCTGTCATGCCCATTTTGTGCCCAACCAGTCCGGTACCGATCAACTCAATCGCTCGACATTTGCCCTAAGCTCGAGCCTCCGCCTGGGTGCGTATTGTATAGTTTGAGAGGAGGGGGCGTGACCGCAGATCGCAAATTTTACGAGGAGCTGCATTGATCTAGGTATTCGGGGTGCAAATGCGAGTTTTTCGTTTACACAGACTACCGAGTTCGCGTAGATTTCCCGAGAGTTTGCAGTGTGGGGTAAAAGGTTTGAGTGCGGACCGCTTATCCGCCGCTTCCAGGTGCCCCTTGCGGCACCACTGACGGTGCTCGGCATTCGATGCAACCACCTGTTTTTGGCGATTCTTTGCGAGGATACCAGTCAGGGCAACCGAAGTAACAATGGCCGGGCGAGCAGAATGTTGACTGGGCCTGCCAGGCGTGATAGGAGAAGTGATGAACGGAAAGAGATCGCCAATGAAAAAGAAGTCGGGACGTCGTGGCAGCCTCTTGTCACGTTTTCGCAAGGACCCCTATTTCCTCCTAAAGTACTACGGGCTTACGTTCACCCTGTCACTCGTCGGGGTCGTCGCGTTGCTCGCGGTTCGCTCGTCGGAGTTCTACAGTCTGGATTTTCGTCTTTGGCACATCCTGCTGATACCGGCAGGTCTCTATCTCGGAGTCCACTCCGCGGTGCTGCTGCATAACGCGGCGCACTACAACATCAAGCCGAGATGGTTGAACCGCTTCCTCGGTGAACTGGCGGGATTTCATCAACTTTACGGATTCGCCGCTTGGTCGGTCGCGCATCTTGTGCACCACATGTACCCCGATGACCTAGAGCGAGACCCGCATCCGCCAGATGGAATGGAATTCGGCCCATACTTTCTGCAGATGCGTACCATGCTGCGAAACTGCCTTGAGAAGAACTACTTCGCGCAGTGGGAAGATACCCCTCGCAGTCGCTTCTGGTGGAAGGTCAAGAATGCCTTCGGCTTCTTTGGTATGTGGACACGGATGGCGTTATGGTTTTTGCTCCTCGGCCCCGAACTCTTCATCGCGTTTTACTTGCCGTCGTACGTTGCGACCATCGTGTTCTTCGCACACTTCAACTACTTCACGCACCGGACCACCGACGACGGTTCATCGGTCATTCTCAATCTGGACCACAACCTCTACTACAAACTTGCCAATCGATTGTTCTTTGGAATTTACTACCACGGAAATCACCATCACCGCCCCAGCTACATCAACCCGATGGACGTACCGACCGATGACTCACGACGTAAGCGTGGGGGGCAGGTTACTGTCTAGGCTTGTGCCGCACAGTCGACCGTGTGGATGCACCTGGGCACTCGGTGCGAGTTTGGCAAATGGTTGAACATCACCATCGACACGTAGGGCACGGAACGACTGTTCGAACAATCTTCTTTTTAAAGCGGCCCAAACATCGCGATCTGCAGTGCTGAGACAACGGTGAGACAAGAGTCTCAGATTCTCGGCAGCCGCTAATCTCTCCCTCGTCGAAGCAAGCACTCTGCTTGGCCAAGACGTACTCAAGCGAAGGAGAGATACCGTGTTGAATACTTTACTAGCAGCGTCAAACGACGCGTCGGACGACAGTGCAGCTGCCGTCATCGCTCTGATCATCCTGTTTGGGATCGGATGGATCATCTGGTCCGGACTGGCTTCGATCTGGGGAGCACTCACGAAGAAGAAGACCTATGAAATCCGCTCGAAGGGCGAGATCCGCGAGAAGTAGGTTGATCCGATTCGAGACTGAGTTGTCGCGGCGGG
>TARA_R110002049_G_scaffold76888_2_pt1 | contig 20427 bp, 15 predicted proteins | sample TARA_R110002049 | Tara Oceans TARA_R110002049 (sample SAMEA4396941) | marine metagenome | biome: Polar Biome; feature: [SRF] surface water layer (ENVO:00010504); material: water (ENVO:00002006), including particulate matter (ENVO:01000060) such as... | depth 5 m
TTGCGCAGGTCCGCTGCCAGCGGTTCCGTACCGTCAAGCAGCGCCGCGGGAAAGGCCTCTTCGGGCTCCCCGCGTACCAGTGCTGCCAACACCGGTCTGGCCGGATGCAGCGCCCGGAACAGCGTGATCTCCTTCGCCACCCAGATCGATCCCCTGGCATCAAGCGAGCAGACCACCACCAGCACCTGCGACTCCGCCAGCGCCCGCTTCACCGATTCCGACAAATCCTCGGCCGCCGGCAAATCCTCCCGGTCCCGGAATATGCGTCCCAGACGGCCATTATTCTCGTCGGCGATGGGGTCGGGCCGCAGATGGTGCGGCAGCCGATAGGCCTCTATTTTCCGGTGCAGCCTTTGCGCGATCGCGGCATCAGCATGGCTATAACTGACAAAAGCGCGAAAACGCACCGCATGCAGATCAGATTTCCCTGCTTCTGCCAATATTGCCCCCGCGATCATGTGGACAGACGACCTTTGCCGAAATTTGCCCGATTGCTTGCGGCAAAAATGTATCGGGATTCGAGATGGGTGTCACGGATTAATATCCTAAGCGCTCGTTTCTCATGGACCAAAATGACATTTTGCTTGGCTTGCTGCTTTCTTCACCATTCTGGCATTTTGATGATTCCAAGGGATGTTAATCCTTGATTATATGAACGATAAGATCAAATCTGCGGAGCGCGGTATAGGATGCCGGTCTTTTTGGATCGCAAGAGATGCGCTGGTGAATCTCGCCCCATCCCCTGACCGTTGGTGAAGCAGAGCTTTTAACAAGCTGATCGCTTTATCGAACAGCGTGTGGAAGGGATTTCCAGCTGACAACGGTCCATTCCGATTTCCTCGGAACCCATATTGTAACTCGAATGGGCTTGCTCTGTGACAGAGCGAGACCTATAATGATTAATAGTTCAACTGGCTTTCGTTCAACGTGATATCATTGAAGTATATCTGGCTTGTGCAGTCAATTCCAGTGGTCATGGCGACTTCGGACCACGAGAGGCAACAGGCGGTCCTAATTGAAAAACTCGGCCTTAGAATTGGTGAAAAACCAAGCTGCAATTATTACGCAGTTGTGTCTGATAGCATCTGCGGTTTTTGTAAGTTTCGGGCTCCCCTTTATCTTCGGATTGACCGCCTACGGCGTTTTTGTGGCAACTACCGCGCTGACTTTTATCATTCAGAAAGCAATAGATTTAACGATAGAATCCATACTGATTGAGAAAAATGTCCGTAAACTGATTCTGTCTACGGCCATTGCTGTTGGAGTGGCAGCCTTGATGGCAGCTATTCTGAACCAGATTTTCCCCGGAAGCTACTTCCAGATAGACTATCTTCTGCTGGCAGCAATGGTTGCATCCACATCAATCCTCAACCTAATTTTCATGCTCGGCAACTCGGTCTGGCAAATGCTTTACGCTGCGCTTTTCGTTCTCGCATCATTAGCTTTTACGGCGCTTTTTTATCTGTTCGGGAGTAACAACATTACGATGCTTTTGGTTGCCATCAACATTGTAGGCACAATTACAGGTCTGGGTATTGTTTATGGCCTGCGCCAAACTCTTGCTAATTTCAATTCGATAAACCGGCAAATGCAAATCGAGCGCGATAGCCACAGGAGCCGCCGAGCACATAGCCTGGTCAGCGAGTTCCTAAGTCGGTTACTATTTTCTTCTCTAACTCTATTGGTCACCTTTGGTTCAGCACTTATTGCGTCAGATCATCTAAATGCAAAAGATCTGGGTACACTCCGCCTTTTCGCGAGCTTTATTATTGTTGGTTACTGGCTCACCCCTATAAATCCCAAGACATTCTACGCCATTGCGTCGACGATCAAAACACCGGCTGGTATGAAGGCTTTTTTTGATCGCTACTGGATTCACTTTGTTACATTGCTTTTTGTTTGGTTCGCGGGCTTGATGGTTGTTTCGACGCTATTTGTTGACCATGATGCGATGCAATATCTCGCTGCACTGTGTGTGTATCCTTGTATTTTATTCATCAGTGTTTTTGATAAGTCCATGCTGAGTGCACATGGCTTGAAACGCATGGCACCACGGATTGGCGGATACGCGGCTATTATAACGATCGCGCTTATCAATGCAGAAACGCTCTTTCAGCACCAAGCGATATTGATTGTCGCAATGACATGTTACCCTTTGACGATGGTGTTGCTGCTTGACAGGTCATTTTGGCGGTTGGTCCTGCTTCCAATAGCCTTAACTTTGTGCGGAGCAGTCTTGCTATATGTACCAAGCGGCGCAGCAATGCTAATTGCTACACTGATTTTCCTTGTTATTATGATCGGGTTGTTGAAAGCAAGATTATGGACGCACTGACTTTGTATCGCATCAGCAATAAGTTTCACCGTAAAGGTTGGCGGAGGCTCTCAAAGCTGCTCACAAAATTAAATTATCTGGTATTCGGTTGCTATATCCCTGGCAGCGCGACGATTGGTGCGGGAACCCGTATCGCATATGGAGGAATGGCCGTCGTCATTCACGCGGATGCTGTTATCGGAAGAGAGTGCTTGATTGGACAATGTGTAACACTTGGTGCGAAAAAGGCAGAAGTGTCTAATGAAACCCACCCCTGCCCCACGGTTGGCGACAATGTGTATATAGCAGCCGGAGCAAAGTTATTGGGTGGTATTTCTATTGGTAGTTATTCAATAATTGGTGCAAATTCAGTGGTTCTTGAATCCTTCCCCTCATATAGCATAATCGCAGGGTTGCCTGCTCGGAGAATTAGGGACAATGATTCAGATTACCGGGTAATGACCTGATATATGGCAAGTTCAGTGCTTTCTACACCAGATCATACAAGCCCTGGACCCCGTCCTCGGCGGGGCGACAATGTCCGCGGGAGCGTGAAGAGCTTTGGCGGTTTGCTAATGGCATCAGGATGTATGCCCTATATACCTTCGTTGAACGTGGGTACGTTTGTTTTTGCCTTGGCGATGGCGGCTTTTATAATTTATCAATTGGCAAAATTCCCGATCCGTTTTTCCAATGGTCGCGATATCGCAGCGGCTCTTTTTGTTATATATGGCTTCCTGAGCTATCTGACATTGAGCTATAATGGCTATGGCTTTCCAGAATGGGGCCGGGCCATGGTGCCCTTCATATTTTTTCTGTGCTTGCCCATGCTTCCCGCGCTGACGCAACCCGAAAGGCTCTGGTTGAGCAAGGCGTTATTTTTGGCAGGTATGATCTGGTTGGCACGGATTCTCGGAGAGGCTGCAATACTGACTTTTCAGGGATCAAATGTCCTTACCGTCAGACTTACATACAATGTCATAAATTCTGTCATTCCTTTCCCAATGATAATTATTCCCTATCTGCTGTTTGTGAAAAACCAGATGCGGCCTTGGCTACGCTGGGGTCTGCTAGCGATCATGGTCTACGTTTATGTATGGATTGGGTATCGCGCGGGACTGGTGATAATTTCGTTTCCGATTGTCCTTTATTTTGCTCGACGGCTGAAATCCTTCAATATTTTACCCATCCTATTAATATTTCTGGGAGGTTATTTGTTGATATATTCTGGGTTGTTGGAGCAACTTAAACTCACAGAGCGGTTCGCTGATTTGGCAGATCAGTCGATAAGTTCACGAGATTTAGAATGGCAATACGCTATTGACCAGTTCCGCGCGTCTCCAATAATCGGAAAAGGCCTGGGCTGGCAGGTTCCTACCAGCATCACTTTTTACGGCCTGGAATTCTCAGAACTGACTGCCGTGTCGCAGGTCGGTTATGTCCACTCTGTCTTGGCTTATATGGCAATGAACTTGGGGATTTTGGGAATAGCCTTGTATTTTTACATTGTCACACCACGGATTTACAGACAGGATCAGGATGGAATACAGCTTTTTGCCAGCGTGGCACTTTTCATTTTGCTGACGTTCTGTATGACACAAGCGTCTTTTCGACTCATTCAAACAGTGCTGATGATGGTTGCATTGATTAAGCTGAATGCTAGGCCCGTCAATTCTAATTTAACATAACCCGCTAGTCCGGCAACAGTCCGGTTCGTAAAAGGCTTCTTCATGTGTGGAATTTTTGCAGTCATTGGCCAATTCTCAAACGAGGAGGCGGCGTCTTTCTCCCGCATCGCCCATAAGCTGCAAGCGCATCGCGGGCCAGATAAAACCAGTGACGAAATCATCGACTTGAGTGACGGTCGGAGAGTTTTGCTAGGCCATCAACGCCTATCTATACTCGATCTGTCGGACGACGGCACCCAACCAATGACGTCCAAAAGCGGAAATTCCACGATTATTTTTAACGGTGAAATTTATAATTATCTGGAGCTCTCCAGACAGTTGAGTGTGCAGCGGCGGACCGGCTCAGATACCGAAGTTCTACTTGAGTTAAGCGAAGCTAATGGGCCACAAGCCACCTTGGACCAAGCTAACGGGATGTGGGCTCTGGTTCATGTTGTCAGGAAGGACAGCGCAATATACATTGCCCGAGATCGCGCCGGAAAGAAGCCACTATATATATGGCGTGACGAAAAACGGATGGTTATCGCATCTGAATTAAAAACGGTTGCAGCGCTCTCCGGCAAGCGCTTCAAGGTCAATCGCCAGGTTTTGGCGGAATATATCGATCAGGGATTGCAAGATTCGGGAGATGAGTCATGGCTTGCAGGTATCGCATCCTTGCCAGCGGGCTCACTAGCTCAGGTCGGTTCAATGGAAGATGGCTTGCCAATTGAGGAAATAAGTCGATGGGCACCGCAAATGTCCGCGGACTTGATGAGTTTTGACGAAGCAACTGACACATTCCGTGATCTGTTCTCTGACTCTATAAAGTTGCGACTTCGGTCTGATGTGCCGGTCGGCATTACCCTCTCCGGCGGACTTGATTCCAGCCTTATTGCAGCGGAAATGGTCAAACAAATCGGAGATCCAAAACGCGTTTTTGCGATTTCCGCGGTATCGCCTGGTCAGCGCGGAGATGAATCAGAACACGTTCGCCGGGTTTGCGACGCCCTGGACATTCCAAGCCATCTCGTTGACTTAGCGTGGAATCCGACTGAATCGGCTGATTTACTCGAAAAGGTAACTTGGCACAATGACGCGCCTTTAGGCAGTTTTTCCAATGTCGCTTTCTATCGCCTGATGGAGCTTGCACGCAAGGAAGGCATCAAAGTCGTGCTGAGTGGTCAAGGAGCGGACGAGCTTTTTTGCGGCTACAAAAAATATTACTTCTGGGCTTTGCGGGAACAGTTAAAGACCGGGCACCTGAGCCGGGCCGCATCCAATTTATGGGGCTCTGCATTCAACGGCACCGTTATGTCGCAATTAAATTTTGCCGAAGCGCAACGTTATCTTCCCGGACGGAAAAAACGAAAGTCGATATTAGTTGACGGCACCTATGAAAATATTGTGCTGCCAAACCTTGGTATCGGCGGCGGCTCAGTTCAGGATCGTCAGATTGCCGATCTGCAACGTTTTTCGGTTCCCTATCTGACCCATTATGAGGATCGTAATTCGATGGCACATGGGGTTGAAGTGCGACTGCCCTATTTGGACTTCCGACTGATGGAGTTTGGGATAAATCTGCCACTCGCATATAAAGTACGCGGCGGATGGACGAAGTATGTCATGCGGAAAGCCTATAAAGACATGCTTCCTAAAAAGGTTCTTTTTCGTCGGGACAAGCAGGGTTTCACCAATCCGCAGAGTGAATGGATGCGTGGCGGCATGCGTGAACAACTTGACTCGTTATTCCGGTCAGATGCCCGGATGTACCAGATGGGCTTGGTGGACAGGAGCGCAGTCCTAGAGCTGTGGGAACAATTCCTCAATCGAGACCAGGCAATCTGGGATCGCCAGATGTTTGCACCCTGGGCGTTGGAAATATGGCTAAACGCATTTGAAGATTATTTGGCGTGACGGGGTTCCTGCGGCAATTTACTTCGAATGTTCGAGTAGCCCTAGCTTTGGGCGTACGGAACATATTAGAAGTTTCGGCCTATCGCCTGCAACTTCGATCCAATATCCATCCGGTACAAAAAATTTCGGCTAGCTTCTTGCAGGGTCCGTATTTCACGGACAATGTAAAACTGACTCCTGTCAACGCCGAAGCGCGCAGTGAATGGCAGACAGAAAGACTGCTCTTCGGTTGGAAGTTGCTGACTGTAGACGGGCAGTCACCAGATTTCTTGGCTAATCCATTGACTGGGAACCGCCGGCCAGCCGACCAGCCATGGTGGGAAATACCCGATTTTTCCCCGGAAATCGGGGATATAAAGCTGATTTGGGATCAATCTCGTTTTGCTTGGGCATTGGCGTTTGCACAGCGTGCGCGAAATGGTGATGACGCAGCGCTAGAACAGCTTAATCAGTGGATCGAAAAATGGTGCCTACAAAACCCGCCGTACCTAGGCGTCAACTGGAAATGCGGACAAGAAACATCTTTGCGCATCATGCATCTTGCGATTGCAGCGATAATTTTGAAGCAAGAAAAGCATCCAGAACCGGCCCTGCAGTCTTTCATTACGGCGCATCTTAGGCGGATCGGGCCGACAATCGGCTATGCGTTGGCCCAAGATAATAATCACGGGATTGCGGAATCAGCCGGCCTCTTTGTCGGGGGAAGCTGGCTCTTCGCAGCAGGTGATCGGTCCGGAGAGGACGCAATGATGCGCGGACGGGAATTGCTCGAAAATCGAGTTCTCCGGTTGATTAACGAGCAGGGCGGGTTCAGTATGTATTCGCTTAACTATCATCGAGTGTTAGTCGATATCTTGTCGATGTGCGAGATCTGGCGAAGACATCTCAACCTTCCTTCTTTTACAACCGAATTTGTTGAAAAATCGCGGAAAGCCTCAGAATGGCTGCGGCACATGATCGACGATGCGTCCGGGGATGGTCCCAATATCGGCGCAAATGATGGATCGCTGCTTTTTCCACTTACAAATACACCTTTTCGTGATTACCGGATCTCGGTTCAACTCGGCTATGCTCTGTTTGCAGACAAAAGGGTCTATCGGGAGAGCGGGCCGTGGGACGATGTATTGCTCTGGCTGGACTTGCCTAGGCCAACAGTACTTTCCTCAGCGGTCAGTCGATTCATAGATGAAAAGGCTGGCTTTGTTATGCTGCAATCTGGCTCGGCAAAGGCAGCGCTGCGGTTGCCGGCATTCCAGTTTCGTCCGAGTCAAGCTGATGCTTTGCACGTCGACTTTTGGCTTAACGGAGAAAATCTGCTTCGTGATGGTGGCAGTTATAGTTATTATGCCGGTGACGAATGGAGCGTCTATTTTGGAGGTACAGAAAGCCACAATACGATCGCGTTTGATGGCCGCGACCAGATGCGGAGGATCGGACGATTTCTATTTGGCGACTGGCTGCAGGCAAGACAGCCGCCATCCTCTTTATTAGCCTCTGGCGAAGATGCCTTTTCTGCGGGATATGAGGACGCCCAGGGGGCGCGGCACTATCGGCACATTTGTCTACATAAAACAAAACTGCGGATTGATGACGAGATCAGCGGATTTTCTCGTAAAGCGGTATTGCGCTGGCGGCTATCACCAAGAGACTGGCAGATCAATGGTTCCAGTATTACTGATGGAAGCGTTACATTATCGCTGTCCAGTGACCAGGCTCCCGTCCGGTTCGAGCTCGTGCCGGGATGGGAATCCCGTCACTATCTAGAAAAAACTGAGTTGCCGGTTTTGGAAATTGAATTTTCTGCTGCGACCCGGATCAGCACCGAAATTCATTGGACCCTTTAACGAAATATTTGATGCCGCCGCGCCGCTACCGGCAGATATTGAAATTGGAGTCAAATCCCGCAAGCCCCGTTCAAAAGAAATTCGGAGCGGTACGATTAACTTTTAGCTTAGCGGCAGTGATCATCAGCGCATTATCGACATGGTTGGTTCCAGCCAGAGCAAGGAATATCGTGATGTAAGCCCCATGCCGACAAGCGGATATTGGTCCTTCTGTACGACCCCAAGCAGCTGAAACATCGCACCGGCGCCGACCATGAGGATACCGAGAATGATGCACTCTCTGCCCGCCACGTGATTTTCCGAGCAGCAACAGAATCCTAGCTTAATAAGCTTAGCTGATCTCGAACCGTCTGTCCTTGACGCTGGTGACTTGCGCTCTCCAACGATTGCTGAGTATCGACCGGTCGAACTGCGATTTTGCCAATACTTGCGCGGCGCTCCCCATCTCATCGAGATTAGATGCTGAGAGAGTGAGAAGGCCCTCAGCAAAGGCTACCGGGTCTTCAGGTGGGACAGCAAGACCGCATTTACTTTCAGTGACAATATCCGCAACCCAGCCAGGATAATTAGTTATGACGGGCAGGCCCGCTGCAAGATAATCAAAAAATTTATTGGGTGATGTGCCGTAATAAAAAGCCGGAACATTGGCCAGAAGCTGCATCCCTGCATCCGCTCCCGCCAATAAACCAGCAAGCCGGGTTTTCGGGACTGGGTCATGGAACACTACATATTCTGACAGGCCCTCTTGAAGAACTCGCTCCATAAGTGCGGGTTTTTCATTGCCATCACCCACCAACAATAATTTTATATTTTGAACGTTCCGCTGTTTCAATATGGCGGCAGCATCTATAACAGCGTTCAGCCCGTTAGCAGCGCCATGAGTTCCTGTGAAGACGGCTAGAAAATCACTTTCACCTATCGATTCTGGTCGCCACCGACATGTCTGAGATTGAAAAAGATCGAGATCACATCCATTGGGAACCAGAGCAATGCGATCTCGCGGAATATTGTGACGAGCTATACCATTAACAATGCCGGGGCTCAGGCCTATCAGCCGATCAGCTGATTTGTAACTTGCCCATTCCAATACGCCCATTGCCCAGAGGACCAGCGGATTGGTGATAACTCCCATTTCGCGCGGCAATTCCGGCCATAAATCCCTCACTTCAAAAACAAATGGTTTGCGCCGGACCCATTTAGCAAAAATGCCGGGGATGCCGGCGGTCAAGGGAGTGCTAGTAGCAAACACAATATCGGCAGGTTCTCGTATTGCCACTCCGATGCTGCGAAAAGCAAATTTCAGAAATGTGAAACTTCGTTTCACAAAACTATCCTTATTTCCATAGGACAAATCGAACTCAATGACCTCTATACCGTCCACTTCACCTTCCCGACGGCCCCCGACAAACGGGGCTGAAAGTCCTGTCATGCCGTTCGCATAAGAACCGCAGACCATTTTTACCTGATGGCCATTCTGTACCATATGCCGCGCCATTTCATATGAGCGCGTCCCGACAGAACCTGAAGGCGTAGAAAAATGCTGGTGAAAATAGAGCAATTTCATAATTTGCTCCCGCTTTAGCGTGTCAATCCGCAGGCATCGAAAATTCTTTTACCATCCAATGACGCTGCAGAAGCGCCTTTAAACTGCGAATGCGCGGTAAGATATACTATTACGTCAGCCGCTTCTATAGCTGAAACTGCATCTTGATATTCTGCACCGATAGTCGAGAGGGCTTCAGGAAGCCTGTCCACAAAAGGTTCGCAGACGATGATCCGTCCCAACTTCATCCCTATCAGGGATTTTACCGCTTCAACCGATGGACTCTCTCGCAAATCATCAACATCCGGCTTGTAAGCCAGCCCCATACACGCAATCACCGGACTATCAATATCCTCAACCAGCGACGCCACCTGTTGCACAACCCACTCCGGTTTGTGGTCATTCACCTCGCGTGCTGTCCGGATCATTCGCGCTTCCTCTGGAGCGCTATCGACGATAAACCAAGGGTCAACCGCGATACAGTGACCGCCTACCCCTGTTCCGGGCTGCAAAATATCCACCCGGGGATGGCGGTTAGCCAGTGCGATAAGTTGGTAAACATCGACTCCGAGCTTAGCGGAAATAATCGACAGCTCGTTGGCAAAGGCGATATTGACATCACGGAAAGAATTTTCCGACAATTTGCATAATTCGGCGGTCCGAGCGTTGGTAATATGGCATTCACCTTTCACGGCGTGCCGGTAAAATCTGACAGCCTGTTCGCTACTTTCAGCTGTGATTCCGCCAATTACCCGATCATTCTCGACCACCTCCTGAATAACTTTTCCGGGCAGAATCCGTTCTGGACAATAGGCCAGGTAGATGTCTCCTTCCGAGCTATCTAGCGAAGGAATATTAAGATCAGGCCGAGCGGCTTTCAGCCATTCAGCAACTTGTTCCGTAGTACCAACCGGAGAAGTGGATTCGAGAATGACAAGATTACCCTTTTCAAGGAGCGGGGCAATCATATCTGCCGCGGACTTGACGTACTTCAGATCAGGTTTGTGTCCGTCTTTGAAAGGCGTGGGCACTGCTATAACAAAAACGTCGGCTTTTTCAGCAATCGTCGTTGCTCTCAACTGCCCACTGCGGACAGTTTTTGCCAACAGGTCATCAAGGCCCGGCTCAACGATATGAGCCTTACCGCCATTGATTATGTCCACGGCATTTTTATCAATATCCACACCTATAACTTGCAAGCCACTATCTGCAAATACTGCCGCGCTGGGCAGGCCGACATATCCGAGGCCGAGAACTGAAATTCTTCGCATCTTTAATCCTTCAATATTGAAAAGCACAGATTATCGGATCGCTGCCAGACACTCCAGAATCCGACCCGCTGACTTGCCATCCCCATATGGATTGTGCGCCATCGACATTTTTGTGTAAGTTCCGGCGTCATCAAGCAACCGAGTGACTTCTCTAACAAGGGACTCGGTGTCGGTACCTACCAATTTCACTGTACCGGCGTCTATCGCTTCGGGGCGTTCTGTCGTATCCCTCGTCACAAGTACCGGCTTACCGAAACTTGGCGCCTCTTCCTGCAATCCACCTGAATCGGTAACAACCAGATACGATTTGTTCAGCATCCAAACGAACGGCAGGTATGAAAGAGGGTCGATCAGAAATACATTTTTTACCCGGGAAAGAACCCTATCCGCCGCTTTCTTAACCTTCGGGTTTAAATGCACAGGATACACAATTTGAACGTCGCCGCGGGCGCTTAGCTTTGCCAGAGCCTCACAAACCCTGGCAATTCCTCCATCAAGATTCTCCCGGCGATGACCCGTAACCAAAACAAGACGCTTGTTGGCATCGAGAAATTGAAACTGGTTAGCGATCTCCGCTTCCATAACAGGATCACTGTCAATCTTGGCTTTCATCATCAGTAACGCATCAATAACTGTGTTTCCAGTAATATGGATACTTTGATCGGGCACCATCTCATCAAGTAAATTCTGGCGAGATAATTTCGTTGGCGCGAAATGGATACTTGCAATCCTGCTCGTGATTTGTCGGTTTGCTTCTTCGGGCCAAGGTGACATCAAGTTTCTTGTCCGCAAGCCCGCTTCTACATGGCCGACTGGCACGCCGGCATAAAACGCAGCAAGCGCCGCTGCCGTAGATGTGGTAGTGTCGCCATGAACAAGGACACAATCTGGCTTTACTTCTGCAAGAACCAATTCCAGCCCTTCCAGTACCGATGTGGTAATATGCGTGAGCCCCTGACCTACCTTCATGATATTGAGGTTGACATCAGGCACAATACCAAAAAGCCTGTTAACTTGCTCAAGCATCTCGGCATGCTGACCAGTCACACAAACTTTAGCATCAAACCTCTCATCAGCAGCGAGTGCTCCGACTACTGGTGCCATTTTGATAGCTTCAGGGCGGGTACCGAAAACACTTAATATTTTCATTGAAGCACTCAATCCGTATTCTTTGTCGAGCAAGTTTGAACGCTTGCAAAGGAGCTTGCGCCATAGCATATGATTGTCGTCAATCAACGCCTAACAACCAGATCAGCCAATTTATGCATGATGTAACTCTGTCTATGTAAGGAACCCAGAAATTAGCATTCCCAGAACCGCGCAATGGCCACATTTCTCTCCTGACGAAGCCAAGGCTGCGCACGATGTCCTGCTATCGAATAAAGTAAATTACTGGACTGGAAATATCGGTAGAGATTTCGAGCGCGAATTTGCGGCGTGGTCTAATTCGCAATATGCCGTTGCGGTCAGCAATGGTACACTGGCCCTTGACTTGGCGCTTGTCGCGCTTGGTATCGGGCCTGGAGATGAAGTGATTGTTACCCCAAGGACGTTCATCGCTTCCGTCTCGTGTGTAATAACTGCTGGTGCTCGGCCGGTTTTCGCTGATGTTGACCGGGACAGTGGCAATATAAGTCCTGCAACAATTTTACCTATCATTACAGAAAAAACAAAGGCGATAATACCCGTCCATCTCGCAGGCTGGCCGTGCGAAATGGATGGCATCATGGCGCTTGCCGAAGAGCGCGGGCTTTATGTTATCGAAGATTGCGCGCAGGCTCATGGTGCAAAAGTTCGAGGCAGGATGGTGGGCTCAATCGGTCAAATAGGTGCGTGGTCTTTTTGTCAGGATAAAATCATGACGACCGGTGGGGAAGGTGGTATGGTGACCACCAATGACGAAGAATTGTGGAGCCGGATGTGGTCCTACAAAGATCACGGGAAAAGCTGGGACGCCGTATATAATCGTGAACATCCGCAAGGATTCCGCTGGCTGCACGAAAGTTTCGGAACCAACTGGCGGATGTTGGAGATACAGGCCGCGATAGGTCGTATTCAGCTTAAACGAATGGAAGCTTGGACGGCAGCACGCACCCGCAACGCACGCGCATTTCAGGTCACGTTAGAGGCATTCCCGGATGCGGTCCGCGCACCTGTTCCACCTGCCGGACTCACTCATGCCTATTACCGTCAATATGCCTACATTAAGCAGGAAGGCCTTAAGTCCGGTTGGACGAGAGACCGGATCATCGATGAGATAGTTGCACAAGGATTTCCGGCATTTCAAGGCAGCTGTAGCGAGGTCTATCTTGAAAAAGCGTTCGATGAAACAGGCTTGAAGCCCGAAGAGCGCTTGCCCGTTGCTCGCGAGCTTGGAGAAAATAGTATCATGTTGCTTACACATCCTTCCATTACAGATGAACAACTTGAGTGTTACTGCAACGCGGTTGCGCAATCGTTTGAAAAAGCTGCAAGGTAAATTATTTCGCGACTACTGCTTCACCAAAGGACGAGCTGGATTGCCAACAACGACTGCGCCTGGTGGGACATCTTTAGTGACAACTGCTCCCATACCGACGGTCGCTCGGGCACCAATGACAAGCGGCCTGCCTGGTACTCCCTGCTTTATGACAGCGCCTGATCCGATGTAGGCTCCATCATCAATATGAATATTGCCATTGCATTTGACTCCAGGCGCAAACGTCACATAATCGCCAATCACGCAATCATGCTCGACGTAACTTCCTATGTTGCAGTGAAAATGATTTCCGATCCTGACATTGCTCGTAACAGTGGTGAAAGGAGAAAATATTGCTCCTTCTCCGATTTCCACCTGGCTCATCGATATATGCTGTTTGGCTTTTATCGTTTGGAAAGACAGATTGTCCGCCGCACATCTAGCGGATAACCTAGCCCGAATGGCCCCGTCAGCAATTGCTATGGTAATGCGCTTAACGGGAATTTCGGAGTTAACAAAATCCTGGTACGAGAGAACAGAGAGATTGTTCACGATTTCTCCTGCACAACCGTCATCTACGAACACTATTTTCCTGTCTGAACTATGTCGTAGTTGCCATTCAAGAAGGGGGGCGACACCCCGCCCACACCCCGACGCACCGTACACTCCATAGATTGCCTGTTCAGTCATAAGTTTTGCCGGTAAATTTTGCCATGGTGGCTTCCCCATCAGCGTTGACGCCGTCCCTTTTGAAAACCTTTATAATCGTCATAACGATGATTTTGAAATCCAGCGCCGAGCACTGATTGTCGACATACCAAAGGTCTGCTTTGAATTTCTCTTCCCAACTCAAGGTGTTCCGGCCATTTACCTGAGCCCAACCAGTAACGCCCGGGCGTACATCGTGGCGACGAGCCTGCTCACGGGTGTAAAGAGGTAGATACTCCATCAACAAGGGTCGGGGGCCTACAAGTGACATGTCCCCCTTGACCACATTCCAGAGGCCGGGCAACTCGTCTAGGCTGGTGCTACGAAGAAACTTTCCATAGCGGGTTAAACGCTCAGAATCGGGAAGCGGCTCCCCATTTGAATCCAAGGCATTTTTCATGGTCCGAAACTTCAGTAAATCGAACGGTTTTCCGCCGAGTCCGGGGCGCGTTTGAACAAAAAATACGGGATTCCCAAGATAAACTCGGTTGAGCATTGCAATCAAAAGCATGATGGGTGACAAGACCAGCAAGATTCCCGATCCCGCAATGAAGTCGATGAAGCGTTTCATGATCTTGCCAAGCTATTTCAATTGCAAAGAAATGGAATCTAGGTCGACGTCAAATCCTTCACCGTTCGACGCAGAGCGACCGATGACCTCAAGCCAGTAATAGCTGCATCCGGACTGCTGGTTATTGATTTGCATTGTCGTCACTTCAGCTGACAAGGTAATCTTTGTGGGTCTAGGGCCCTTCTCCAACATTTCTGCACATTTTATATGAATAGAAACGCTAGCATCATCGGGAATGCCGGTATGGGATTTTATGAAAATCGTAAGGAGAGAGGGAGGTAGCTTAACGAGCTGCCTCGCAAAAAGGCCGCCAGAGTTGGGAATTGCACTTAACCTCAAATTACCTCCTGTAATCGCAGCGCCATATTCTCCATCAGAAAACAGCTGCCAATCAAGTGGGGGGTATTTTGGATCATGCTGGAACGAACTGTTTTTTAACAGTGAATCGTCTTTTTTTTGATCGGCCAGTAACTGATATAAACTTTCTGCAGATTCAAATTGCCTATTATTGACTAGAGCATAAATCAAATCAGGGTCTTGGTAATTTTCCTTCAGCTCTCCTTCCTTATGAAGCAGCTTCCGCAGGTCGGCCGCATTTTCAATCGCCCCCGGCGCTGCCACAACTTCGCCCCAAAACCGACGAGCCCACGAAGGATTTTTGGACAGTAAAGACGCAAACGGCTCGATAAAATCCTCGTTGGCAAGTGCCGCCGCCAACGTTGGGATCACAAATGATGCGGCAGACGAACTGGTGCGTAAGATAGTATCATAATGACCTAGGATTGCAGGAATATTTTGCCGCGTCCCGGCATCCACAATCATCCACCCTGTTACCAGTTGTTGCCGACGGGACAGCGCAAACGCTTCGAGCATGAGTTTGCGTCTTTTTCCTTCGGTGCTGCCGAGCGCCAGTACTGCGATAGCTTCGGGAGTTACCGGCTCTGACAGGAACGCCTGCTTCGCGAAGTTCAGTGCATTCGGATCAACACTATTCGGAAACTGGCCGCTATTTGTCGCGACAAAGGCTTTCAGAGAATTAGATGCGAGCGCCTCGAAGGCAAAACCATTTGCAGGTTCCAGGGAAACCGCAAGCTCTGGAGCTTTGTTCTTTGCGATCGCGCCCACAGCGGCTAGACCGGATACCAGAGCGATCACCAACGCTAGTATCCATATGATGCCATTTTTCAACATAGAGCCTAGCTCCTCAGAAGATGGTCAAGCCTCCGCCGCACCTTTATTCCCGTAGCTATACTCATACGCATAACCATAGCCATAGCCTGAATGTTGCGGTTGCACTTTAGTAACAATCCCGCCAAAAATGTGAGCGCGGGAACTGCGGACACGTTGGATGGCCGACTGAATGCCTCGCATTTTCACGCCCCCCGCTTCAATCGTGTAAATGACGCCCTCCACCGTATCTGCAAGCAATGGAATGTCGGCCAGTCCCAGAACCGGCGGCGCATCGATAATGACTGTATCATAAACGCCGCTCAGTTGAGCAACCAAGTCATGCATGCGTGTACTACTCAATAACTCCGCAGCGTTTGGTGGTAGGGGCCCTGCGGTCATGGCATCAAAGCCAAATGAGGTTTTTTCATGAATGAGTTGTGCGAGGTCGTCCGAGCCAGACAGACTGTTGCTCAGGCCTGCGTTATTTTTGATGCCGAGCATCTGATGCAGTGATGGATTGCGCATATCGCCATCGATCAGCAAAATCCGCTTTCCCGTGCTTGCCAAAACCGCAGCCAAGGCAAAAGCCGATGTGCTCTTTCCTTCGTTCGGCCGTGTGCTGGTAAGCAGAAAGGATCTTGGAATCCCGTGGTCTGTCAGGAAGGCCAAGCTTGTGCGTATCGAAAGATAGGCTTCCCAGGTTACAGATTTTTTATCGGAAAGACTGGACAAAACATCCTCTTTCTCGAAGTCAGGAATAGACCCGAGTGGTGCGATACCGAGCTTGGATTTCAGGTCGGCGGGGTCTTTCACCGTTTGATCAATCTGCTCCATCACGAACACATAAGCCGCCGCTAAGCCGAGGCCGGCGAGTACCGCAAGCGCAAGATTGATCCACAGGATTGGACTGGAAGGGCGCTCGGCAGGTTGCGCACGATCCACCACAGAAATATTATTGGTTCCCACGCCGGCTACGCCGATTTCTTTGTAGCGCTGCAACAGACCATCATAGAGCTGCCGATTAGTGTCCACTTCGCGCTGGAAGATATTGTACTGTATGGAATCACGCCGCTCGCCGCTAAACTGGCCCTTCAGACGATTAACCTGCTCCTGTAATTTGCGCTCTCTTTCAAGTGCCTCCCGGTATCGAGCCGATGTGCCCGCGCGTGACCTGGCTTCCTCGCTTGAGATGCTGCGGTTTAGAGCAGATATCTGAGATTCAATGGCCTTGGCAGCCGGATATTCGGGTTCGAACTGAACCATGAGCTTAGCATATTCTGCCTGCGCCTTGGCGCGTTCTTCGCGAAGACTGTTTAAAGCACCGTTGGCCAAAGCATTTTTATTGCCTGATTGCTGGCGAGCTTCGCTTTCTGCAACAATCCGGTCCGCCGTCGCTTGCGCGAGCTCTGCATTCAACGCCTCGAGATTCGCGGACGCGAGGGTCTTTTGAGACACTGTTTTGCCATCGGCAGTCTGCTCAGATGACAGAGTTATGATTTCCTTGTTATCGGCATAGCCAGACAAGCTTCGCTCGGAATCTTCCAGTCGCTGCTTTAGTTCAGCCAGCTGCTCCTCCAGGAATGCTCTTGCCTCGGCAGTTGAGTTAAAACGGCGATCCAGATTGGACGCTATGAACTGCTCAATCCACGCATTGGCTATTTCAGCGGACAGATTGGCGTTAGGGCTTTCAAAACTGACGTCAACCAGACTGGAACCCCGGATGGGAGAAATCTTGAGATGTTGCTGCAAAAGATCGGCTGCCAGTTGCAGACGTTCATTCCTCTGGGCGGCTGTCGGCGCAGCTGAGGTGGTCGACAAAATGCCGGAACCTTCCGGATCAACGCCAAAAGTGTCAAAAAACTCTTCTTTCGATGCCAGATTTCTGGCCCGCACAACCCGCTCGGCCAGCGAACGAGATTCAAGCAATGAATATTGTGTTTGATAAAATTCGAGATTTGGACCGGCTGCATCCGAACCGGTAACGCCCTCAACGTTGGTCACCTTGTCCTGTTCCCGGCTAATTTCAATTCGGGCCGTGGAAGTAAAATAGGGGGTCATCAACAAAGTGACAATGAATCCAAGGGCCACACAGAAAGCAATAATAGCGGCAATTGCGACCTTGTGGCGCAATACGGCATGCCAATATTGCACCAACATCGGAGCTTCCTGCGCTATATCCTCATAATCATCATAAGGTTCGCGGCCGATTGGTATAGGCTTCGTTTTATCAGTCATGATATCCATCAATTTTAAAAATCTTGCAGCAAGATTTATTTTCTAAACAAGATAATCAGGGGCGTAGTGAGAAGCGGTGATGCTTGAATCAGATCCCGGAACAATCGACGCGCCTGAGAGTCACCAACAACGATAACATCATTGGCAAAAACCTCTGGATCACTATAATTTCCGCGCCGAATGGCTTTTAGGTTATACAGACCCGCAAGTTGCTCACCATCAACTGTCCGAAAAATTACAACATCATCTAATTTTGCAAATTCTCCTGCGCCGCCTGCGGTAGCCACAGCGCGCATCAGAGTCATGCGCCCAATGACCGGATATAAACCTGGCTTGGTAACCTGCCCGTCGACCGTGATTACTTGGCTTACAGTCTCTTTCAGATTGACGGTGACCTCCGGATTGCGAACATAACGTCCTTGAAGACGACTCTCGATTTCATCTGCAAGCTCACCAGGGGTTAGGCCAGAAGCCTTGACCACACCAATCAAAGGAAAGGACAACCGACCACTGGCGTCGATCTGCACTTCCTTGCTCAACTCATCAATTCCGAAGACATCAATCTTCAACTTGTCGAAAGGGCCGATCAAATAGGACCGATTAGAACTCAGGAGATCAACACGCGTCGGTTCGGGGAGTCCCTCGCTAGACGCGACAGTCACATTGGGGCTACCGCCCAGTATAGTTTGGCCTGCACAAGACGCCAATAAGATCGCCATAAGCAAGACTGAAATGCGTTTTATCATATTAATTTATATTCCACTGCTGCCGGCCGGCGATAGACCAAGCTGCATCGCACGTAAACCGTCCATAGCTCGATAATGTCGATTTGAGAGGGAATTGCCAGACTCATTCATCGCGAACGGAGATCGTGTCGCCGAAGAGAATATATTCCGTCGTCCAAGACGCAAATCAGGACGACAAAAACCGCCATTATAGATGGAACACGCAGGGGATAATCGCCGATACTGGCGGCCAGCAAAAACAATATCACTCCCAGGCACATTAGGACGCGATATTTGGCCGCGCTCGAACTAAACCGGCATTTGAATCCGACCCAAACGCGCCTGACGAGCCCAACAAGGGCAAAGACCGCGATTATTAAAGCCGGAGCGCCGCCTTCAATCGGATATTGAAGCCAGTCGTTATGGGCCTGATTCAAATATGTTGGTCTTAAAAGTTCCTGCGGTTCATAAATCTTATATACATGCTCAAAAGATCCAAACCCGCTCCCCCACGGCATATAGTCTCTTAGCATTGTGAATAATGTCGGTAAAATCTGAAGCCGCATGTCTTCCAAACCGTCGCCGCTGAACAGTCGGTCAAAAGCTAGCGAGCGAGAAAGCAGCAAAGACGAAATAGTCATTCCAGATATCGCCGCAATGCCAATAGCAACTATCACCCGGCGACCGGACAGAAAACCGTTTTGCTGAGTAGCGGAAAGCCCATTTTTGGAACCTTTTTCCGGCAAATATCCACCAAAATATATCAAAAATAGGGCGAGGATCAGCGCCGGTATCATTAGCAGTAATCCGGCCCGGGATCCGGTTATGAAAATCAGTGGAACAAAGACGAAAATAACAGCAATTGATGCTGAAAATTTCAGCGCGGCTTGCTTGTTGTATGACCTCAAAGAGCCGGCATACCAGCCCAGCATCGCAATCGATGCGGCCAACATAACGGCTTGATGGTTGCGATTGGCAAAAAGGCCAACCCCCATTCCAAAATTGGTTATCCTATACAAATATAGCGGCCCGCGCGGAGGGCCAATAACTTGAAAAATTGCCCATATCGCGCTCATTACAAACAGAATGATTAGCACTGGGACAACGCGCTTTCGATAATCTCCCTCAAGGTTGAGGTAGAGCATTATTGCGGCAATTGGGACGGAAAGAGAGAACAGGCTGTTTAGCGTCTTGGAGGGCGACAAGCTTAAAGGCCGCCACGGCTGTTCGATCCCTGCGATATCCGCGATATCAGCAAAGATGTGGCGTTCCGGCAATAAGGTCCAGATTCCGGGCGGCAGAGGAATTAATTGGAGAAGCATTAGTGCCGCCAAAGCACTCGCTATATAAAGGGGGAACATTCGCCCATTCCATTGCCCGCGAGCTTTAACGGTCAGCGCATAAGCGCAAAAGATAATCGCGAGAGGTCGCAGCACAAGCAGAGATTGAATATCATCTCGCGAACCGCCCCCCATGAAAAATGCGATCACAAAGAAAGCGACAAACGCATAGAAACGCGCTGCTGGCGCTGATAATCTGTTTACCATTCGACCCAGTTTTCTTTTAGCAGACTTCATATCTTAGGTTTTGTCTATCAATTTACGATAAAAAATTAATTCTGGTCGGCCTCTAATGCAATAAACGGATGATGGCTATCCGCAAAAAACAGAAGTGGGGATTACCAAAATCCGCGCCTATCAAGCTGATCCTCAATTCAAACTGAATATCTTTGTAGAGCATCACGGTTCCGAGTTGCCTTATCGTGCCCGAGGCGACCAATAAAAATCTTAGCAAAGCTTATTAAATTACTCCTCGCTTGGCGCGCGCAAACTGAGTGAGGCATGAATTTACCCTCATGTCAGCAGGCTGCGACGTCAGCACAGGTTCAAAAATGTACTGCAGAAACAAATGGCGGACACGGAGGGATTCGAACCCTCGAAGGACCGTGAGGCCCTTGCCTCCTTAGCAGGGAGGTGGTTTCAGCCGCTCACCCACGTGTCCACG